>WNFY01006661.1_pt1 | contig 10270 bp, 13 predicted proteins | sample 5400091 | NCBI WGS metagenome assembly WNFY01 (sample SAMN13153364, study PRJNA577476) | soil metagenome | isolation source: 60 cm soil or saprolite under grassland replicate 1 | place: USA:California | collected 2016-06-15
GTACCAAGGACGTAATCGCGTCCCGTATTCATGATCTTGCACCCAGGTTCCGCTCTCAAGCCCGCGGATGGAATTGAAGAAAACTCAAGGAAAGAATATCAACAATAAAAATACAGCGAACAGCAGGAGGTGAATGCAGCCCTGTAGAATATTGGTTCTGCCGCTGGCAAACGTGACCAGGCTTACGGCGAGTGTTAACACGAGTAGCGGAAGATTGCCGCCTTCCACTCCGAGCGCGACCGATCGTTTAGTGATTAGCCCGATGGTCAAGATGGCCGGAATGGTCAGCCCGATAGTTGCGAGCACTGAACCGAGCAGAATGTTTACGGAACGCTGCAGCTGATTACCCAAGGTCGCCCCGATTGCGCTTAACGCTTCCGGCGCGAGCACCAGCGCGGCGATAATCGCTCCGCCAAATGCCTGTGGCATACCGAAACGCTCGATGCCGTTATCCAGGGGAATGGCGAATTTCTCCGCCAGCAACACCACGGCAATCAGATAAAGAAATAACATCACGGCATGAAAAGCGGTGGAGCGCATCCGCAGTTGATGATGACCGAGCGCCGCCGCCGCTGCACGTTTCGTTTCCACGAAATACTGTCTGTGCCGCATCGTTTGTATCAGGAGGAAAATTCCGTAAAGCGCGATGGACATGACGGTCAGGAAAACTTGCTGCTCACTGGAGAGCGTTGGTCCGCTCGTAGAAGTGGTGAAGTTTGGCAAGACTAGACCAAGCACCGCCAGTGTCATAATGACATTGAGATAGGAGTTGGTGCCTTGCAGATTATAATGTTGCTCGCGATGCCGCAGCCCGCCCAAGAGTAGAGATAACCCCACCAGGCCGTTGAGAGCGATCATGATCACGGCAAACATCGCATCCCGCGCGAGGGTGGGATTATTTGCACCATGCAACATTGCGGTGGAAACCATCATCACCTCGATGCTGATGGCCGCGAGCGTCAGGATCAAGGTTCCGTAGGGCTCGCCGCATTTGATGGCAAGACAATCGGCGTGCCGCACAACGGATATTGCGGACCAAAGGATAGCGGCGAAGAGCCACAGAAAGATAACCAGCACCCAGAATGGATGCGCGATATTTTCCACCAGCCAGCTCCCGGTTCCCAAAAAAATCGCGGCAGTCCCCAGACCAACGACCAGCGGAAATTCGACGCGAATGAAAGCGCAAAAACCGGTGACGCTCGTTGCATCCGACTTGGGTTCCTTTCCCGGGGACATGCGCGCGAGCATATCCAGTCCGTCAGCGCCACGCAAACTAAGAGCAGAAGCGTAAAACAAAAGAGCTGGCGCAGTATCGCGTCAGCCCTTTTAAGAATTGCGCGGAAACGAATTCTTCGATCCAACGCTCCTATCCAGCCAGAGGCAGAAACTCTTCGCGCACAATCTTCCCGTCCTTGACCGTGTAGACGCCGACTTCCGACAGCTGCATTCGTTTTTTCGAATCCTTTTCGGTCACGTCAATATCGTATTGCACCACGAACCGGTCACGCGCGACGAACGGCCCGCTGACTTTCGTGCTGTGCACCTGCATGTTGTTCACCCACCAATCGGTCTTGGCCCGCACCGCGTCGATCCCGCGGCTCTCGGACGAACCACTCTCCATTGCACGCGCCTCGACACTGACAATGTCCTTCGAATAAAGAGTATCGATCGCCTCTTTCCACGCCTGCTTCCGGGTTAGCTCCACCACTTTCTTTGCAACTTCTTCAGTATTCATTTTTCCTCCTTCGTTTAGATCGACAATTACTTGCTGAGAAATTTCTCCAGTTTGTCGAGCACGCTTTTCCAGCCCTCGTTGTGGCGGTCGCGTGATTCTTCACTCGGCAATCGCTCGTGCTTTAACCGCAGTTCAGTGCCGCCATCGCGATCGGAAAGTTCCACCGTGACGATGCTGGTGCGATTTTCCCAAACTTCATCGTCGTCCCATTTCCAGGTGAAGACGATTTTCTTTCCCGGCACCAGTTCACGGTATTCGCCGTAGACGGTCATTTCTTCGCCTTTCGGATCAGTCAGGTCCCAGCGGAACTTTCCGCCCACACGCGCGTCAGCGACGAGCTCGCGGGTCTGGACGTTCTCCGGGCCGAACCATTCCCTCAATTGCGCCGGATCCGTCCACGCCGCGTAAACCCGCTCGCGCGTCGCATTGATGAATCGTTTAATTTCAAGTGAGGCTTCTGCTGCTTTTGTGGTCATGATTTTCCTTTCGATATACGACGAATGAGCGGGCGGGCTCCGGACAATTATTTCGCGTTCGCGTCGTTCTGCCAAATTCCAAACGAGTTGCCCTCGGTGTCCTGGCAGATAGCGAAGTAACCCATTTGCGGCACGGTCGTTTTCGCCATGCAGATTTCGCCGCCGAGTTTCTCGATTTTTTTGGAGAACTCAGCGACTGAATCCACGCTGACGTAGTTCGTGATTGGCTCTTGCGGATGTTCACGTCTCTTCAGCCCGCCATCCGGAGTTTGGTCGTGTCCACCTGTGTCGATGTGCCAATAATCGCCTCCCCCGGGAAATGGATTGATCTTCCAGCCAAACAAATTGCTATAAAACGTCTTGGCGCGTTCCGGATTGTCGGCCGGGATTCCAAACCAAACGATGCTTGCAGCTTGTTTCTTCTCTGACTTGCTTATGTTATTTCCTTTCTGTTTTTCCTTCAAGAAATTGCTTCAGCTCGGTGCCGATGAGAGAAGTCCATCCTTCCACAAAATTCTTGCGCGCGAACGCCGGAGTCTTCGGAAAAGTCTCCAATCCTGCATGCGTCAGTTTCAGCCGCGTTTTGTCGCCGTCAGCGAACAATTCAAACGTGACCAGCGAATCGCCCTCGTGTCCTTTATACCGCCAGGTGTAAGCAATCTTCTTCGGCGGAATTACCTCGGTGACCTTGCAAAGATGATGGTAGCTCATGCCTTCGTGCTCGACGACGAATTCAAACTCAAAACCGACCTCGGGCCTGAATTCCTTCAGGTCGAAATACCATTGTCGCATTTCATCGACATCGGTGAGCGCTTTCCAAACTCGCTCGACTGGCGCGTTGAAAGTTCGTTCGATGACGACCGCTTCTGCCAAATTATTCTTTGTAGTCATGTTTTCCTCGCTTTCTGCTTAAGCAGGGTACTGATCGTGACGGTGAACCCAATCCATCGTTGAGTCCGGATTTTCGTCCCGGCCCTTCGGCACCAGATCGAGGAGATTGTAGGTGCCAATTAACATGTCGAGCCCACGTGCATAAGTTGAATATGTGTGAAACACATCGTCGTTTTCGTCTTTGTAAAACACGCTCAGGCCGGGAAGTTCGTCGCACATGAACTCCGTCGTTTCGTAATTGTAGTTAACCTCGCCTTTCGCCTCTTCATCCTTCGTGAATGAGACGTGATAATCGAAATTGAAGTCATTCCCGTACGAGGAGACCCAGTTGAAACGCCAGCCCATGCGCTTCTTGAACGCGTCGATCTTGCGCAAAGGCGCTCGCGAGACGGCTGCAAACAAAACGTCACGGTGCACGAGGTGCACAATAGCGCCGTCGAAATGATCGGCCAGGTATGAGCAACTCTTGCAACCCTCCTCCCAATCCGGACCGAACATGAAATGATAAACGATCAATTGGCTGCGCCCGTCGAAAAGATCAGCAAGCGCCTCCTTGCCGTTGGGGCCGTCAAAGACGTACTCCTTGTCGATCTTGACCATCGGCAGCTGGCGACGCGCGGCGCTGAGCGCGTCCCGCTGATGAGTGAATTCCTTTTCTCGCGCCAGTAAATCTTTGCGGGCAACAAGCCACTCAGCTTCCGAAACGATTTCCGGATGATTCATTTGGCTTTCTTTTGTTTTCGATTCCATCTCTTCTAGTTTCATTTTGACCTCCTCTGATTTGTTTCGTTTGTTTTCTCCTATAAAGTTTGCCCGTCACGAACGCGGTTAATCCACCGCTCGACGTCGCGCCGGCCGCAAGCAGGGCAATGTTTGCTACACACACGGGACACATTATCCCCTTCCCTTCTTGCCGGCTTGTTTGTTCGTCTTTTCCAAATAGTCCGCGAGGCGATCGAGCGATCCTTCCCAGAATTTCCGATACTCTTCGATCCAACGAACGGCTTGCTTCATCGGCTTAGCGTCCAAGTTCAATTGATGAATGCGTCCGTAACGTCGACGCCGAATTAGGCCCGCTTTCTCGAGGACCCGCAGATGTTTCGAGACCGCCGGCAGCGACATCGAATGCGGTTTCGCCAGATCGGTTACGCAGCGGTCGCCCCGGGTCAGATGCGCCAGGATGCGCCGCCGGGTCGGATCAGCCAGCGCCGCGAACGTGCGATTCAACGTCCGTGATGAATATTTAACCATCTGGTTAAGTATATAGCAGTGGTGATTCGCAATGCAAACGAAAAATTTGATTGATCTTTTCGAAACGAGTTCGAGGGGGATCAGCCAGTCCGTCGGGCGATGCTGAAATAATGCGACGTGCGCGCCATTACTAACAACGCGAGCGCGGGACCGCGCGTTCCACCTTCGCTATTCCCCTGATCAAGTAATCCTGCGCGGCGATGGTTGCTCAATGATTCCGACTTTTAATCTCTCCGCTTTCGCCGAACCCGACGCGTGCCGGCGGAAACGCGCGATGAAACGCGAACGAAATCTGCGACTGTTAATTGTCGACGGACGCGGAGACGATCTTGAACTTTGCGTGCGCTCTCGTTTGCGGGCTAAATTGAACGAAAGGCGCACCGATGAAAGCAATATGGAACGGCGCGACGCTCGCCGAAAGTGATGACACAGTCGTAGTGGAAAGAAATCATTATTTCCCTCTCGACTCGATCCATCGCGCATATTTCAGCGAAAGCGATACGCACACGACTTGTCCGTGGAAAGGCGAAGCGAGCTACTACAACGTCACCGTCAACGGCACAACAAACGAAGATGCCGCCTGGTATTATCCCAATCCAAAAGAAGCCGCTGCCAGCATCAAGGACCGAGTCGCGTTCTGGAAAGGCGTCGTTGTCGGATAAGTGACTTCATGACAACATTCGCTTCTCGCGCTCTCACCATTCTCCACGAGTGGGTGCAATCGCAAAGCTTGCGAAAACATTGTTACGCGGTCGCCGATTCGATGAAACATTTCGCGCACCTGCGTGGCGCGGACGTCGATCTTTGGGAAGCGGTTGGATTGTTGCACGACATGGATTACGAACGCTATCCGAATCAAGAGCACAGTCCGAGCGAAGGCCATCCCTTTGCTGGAGTCGCGTGGCTGCGCGAGAACGACTGGAGCGAGGAAGTCTGCCGCGCGATTCTTTCGCATGCAGATTACTCGGGCGTCGCGCGTGAGACACCGCTCGAGAAAACGCTCTACGCTGTGGATGAGCTGAGCGGGCTCGTTATTGCAGTTGCGCGTGTCCGTCCATCGAAGAGCATCAACGAGGTCGATATTGCGTCGGTAAAAAAGAAAATGAAGGACAAGGCATTCGCCCGTGCTGTCAATCGCGAAGACATCGTCCGCGGCGCGGCTGAACTAGGAATGCCATTGGACAACGTGATCGCCGAAGTGATCACCGCGCTGAAGTCAGACGCTGAGCGGCTCGGCCTCGCCGCATCTCTGTAGCCGCCTCGCTCTGGTGAAGCGGCGCTGTAGCGGCGGAATATGACCGTCGAATTCCGTTAAAGTGCACATCCATCTTTTCTGCGGATCCATGGAGGCCGTCGTAAGCCGCTTACGATGCATAATTCCGAACGAGAGCGTGGAGAAAATAGCGTAGCCTCGAGGTTTATCCGATCAAAGATTACGGCGCGATCGAATTATTTGCTGGATTACACTTGTCGTCGGCGCGGGGACTGGATAGGCAGATCAACTTCCAATGCTGTTCAACTCGCTGACCTTCGTTGTCTTTTTCGCAGTCGTGGTAACCGCGTACTGGAGCGTCCGGTCGTGGAACGTGCGGAAAAATCTGCTCGTTGTGGCAAGCTACATTTTTTACGGCGCGTGGAACCCGCCGTTCGCTGCCCTGCTTTTTTCCACCACCGCGATGGATTTTTGGCTTGGGTCGAGAATTGCACGGGCAAAAGGGCGTCATTCGCGACGCATGTGGTTGGTCGCCAGCGTCTGCATGAATCTGAGCATGCTTGGGTTTTTCAAATACGGAAATTTCCTGCTCCAAAATTTTCAGTGGCTACTCGCGCACATCGGCATCATTTATCAACCGCCGCACCTGGACATTCTTCTGCCCGTCGGGATTTCCTTTTACACTTTCCATTCTCTCTCCTACACGCTCGACATTTATCGCGGAGTACTGCAGCCCACCAAATCGCTGCGCGATTTCATCCTTGCCGTTTCCTTTTTTCCTCAGCTGGTCGCGGGACCGATCGTGCGCGCCGGGGATTTTCTTCCACAACTTGTCACGCCGCCGGGTTTGCGCATGGGCCAATTTCTCTGGGGACTATTGCTCATGACGCTGGGCCTGTTTGAAAAAATTGTGCTCGCCGACACGATGCTGTCCGGTTCGGCTGATCGCGTTTTTAGTTACGCCGGTCCGCTCGTCGCGCTCGATTCCTGGCTCGGCGTCATGGCCTTCGCTGGCCAGATATTTTTTGATTTCGCCGGCTATTCCATCTGCGCGATCGGCGCGGCGCTTTGCCTCGGCTTTCATCTGAAGGATAATTTCCGTTTCCCCTACGCGGCCATTGGCTTTTCCGATTTCTGGCGGCGCTGGCACATTTCGCTTTCCACGTTCCTGCGCGATTACCTTTACATTCCGCTCGGCGGCAATCAGGTCCGCCCGGTTCGCGCGGCGATCAATCTGGTTATCGTCATGTTTCTCGGCGGTCTCTGGCACGGCGCGGCCTGGACTTTTGTGGTTTGGGGCCTGCTTCACGGTTCCTATCTCGTAATCGAACGCGTCATTCGCGTTTTCTTCGAGGACGCGCCATGGGCGAAGAATTTTGCCACGAAATTCTTGGCCGGCCTTGCCACCTACACCGCCGTCTGCATCGCCTGGGTATTTTTTCGCGCATCCGACTTCACCATCGCCACGCGAATGCTGCGCGGCATGTTTGGCGGACACGCACACGGCGACGCCATTCTTTCCGGCCGCGAAATGTTGCAGATCGGTATCGTCACTGCCTGCATGATTCTCGTGCATTGCTCGCTGCGCGAGAGCAACATCGAAACCGCCGTGACGCGTTTGCCGCCCTGGGTCGTGACCGCGGCATGGGCCCTGATGGCCTGCGCCATCATTCTCACACAAGGAAACAGCAATGCCTTTATCTACTTCCAATTTTAAACGCAAGCTCCGGCTGCCGCGTTTGTTCTTCGCCAAACCGTCGGAAATAATTCCGCGCGATTACGAGCGACCGATCCCACAGGTGCCGTGGCGCGGCATGTCCGTCGTTGTTGTGCTCGTCGTTATCGCTGCCGCCTCCGCCTGGGAGATCTATTGTCGCTCGATCGGTTACGGTCCCACGCTCAACGACAACGAGGATCTTTGGGCATCGACGCGCCGGCGCGTGAAACCGGAGTCCATCGTCATCGTCGGCGATTCGCGCGGTTGGTTCGATCTCGATCTTGACGAACTGCAAGAGGGATTAGGCAAACGTCCCGTGCAACTGGCGATGGGCGGAGCCTGCGCTTATCCAGTGCTGGCCGACCTGGCCAATGACGAAAGTTTTCACGGCACGATTATCTGCAGTGTCGTGCCGCGCTTGTTCTTCGCGCCACCCGGTACGCCGCCGATGGAGCGCGGCGAAAAAGCCGTTCGCCGGTCTCACACGCAAACTCCCGCGCAACGTGCCAGCCAATATCTGGCCATGCCGTTGGAAGAACATGTCGCGTTTCTTAAACAGGAGGAGCTTACCCTCGACGACTTGTTGAAACGCCTGCCCATTCCCAATCGTCCTTATGCGCAAGTGCCGCCGCGTCTTCCGCCGTACTTCGGTACTTTGGATCGGGAACGTCGCGCCCGTATGATCGAGGAATGCGCCCGGCCGGGCAGCGAATTGCAAAGAACGATTCAACAAATCTGGCTCCCGCTTTTCACTCCACCTCCGCCGCCAAGTTACATTCCGAAAGAAGACTTTGGCAAAAAGATGGGTCAGACGATTGAGCAACGTTTTCATGACGTTGCTGCGGCGGTGCAAAAACTTCGCGCCCGCGGTGGAAAGATCGTCTTTGTCCGCCTTCCTGATAGTGGCGGATTGAAAGCTCTCGAAGATCGAGACACACCTCGCGCGCAAACGTGGGACCCGTTATTGAAAGACACGGCCGCACCCGGCATTTACTACGAAGATTTTCCCGAGCTAAGCGGCTTCAACTGTCCCGAATGGTCGCACCTCTCCGCCGGCGACTCCGTCGAATTCAGCAAACGTCTCGTTCCCCATCTGCGCAGAGCGCTACAGATGTGATACGCATTGTCCGTGCGCGCCCGACCACAGCGAGATTTTTTGGCTGGGCTGTCATGTTCCCTCATCGAGCACGGAAAAAATGTTTCCGGCAGGATCTTTAAACCAGGCAATGGTGGGGCCCTTTCCACGCATAATCCCTTTTTCGTTGGTCTTGATGTCGGGCGTGTTATAAATTTCAAAGCGCACGCCGCGCTTCGCGAGTTCGTCCACGGCTTTGTCGACATTGCCCACCGGGAAATTCAGGATGGTAAAGGTTGCTGGTGCATGGTTCGGCTTCGGATAGATCAGAACGTTATTGCCGCCGGCGAAGTGCAACGTGAGCAGGCCGTGAGACTCCGAAACCTTCAACCCAAGTGTTTGGCCATAAAATTCTTTCGCCTTTTGGATGTCATCGACCGAAAAACCGCTGAATGCTTTGCTATCTTTTAACATTTATCGCCTCTTCACTTATTATTTGGTTTTCCGCGAAGGCTTCGGTTCTTAATTCGTCCTTCCCTCGTCTTAATTCTCCAGCCGTACCGACTGAATCATCTTGTCGATCTTAATACCGGCTCGGACCAAAAAAATTACGCGCGCATCTTCGGCTTCGCGCGAAACAATATAGTAAGCAAGGTTACTCCACTGGTCCCGCCAAGGCGGGATTGGCTCCCGCAAGGGAAGAAACAATGGAGGGCCTTGCTTCTTTCTTTCTGCAACGGCGATGAGCACGAAGGCGAAGAAATCCTCGAAGAACCGCCGGTGGTCGGCCAGGGTCACACGGCGCAGCAACGCGCTCGATCTCCAACCAAAGGTTTTTAGATCGACAAATCCGAGAAAAATTGCCCTGTCGCTCAAACGTTCTGCTCAGGCCAGTAAGCGGCGCAAAGGCACACCGTATCAATCGGCGATGTCGATGCTGAATTTTTACATCAATCGCGCCGGCAAATCTCTTCCTCAAAAGCAGAAGCGCGTTCTGGAACGAGCCAAAGACGAATTGCGCGAGGTATTTGGCCGAGCGTGACTTCTACTTTTTTTCCCGTCAATATTCCGCGAAAGCATTGTCAGGATAACAATACAGCCACTGCTCGCCTGGCTCGGCCGACGCGATCACGGGATGGCTGGTCGCACGTGCGTGGTTGCTGGCGTGTTGATTAGGTGAGTCGTCGCAACACAACGTCCTGCCGCACTCCTGACATGTCCGCAAATGCACCCATCGCGCACCGATCTTTACGCACTCAGCGCACTCGCGGCGTCCGGGATGCTTGATCGTCGTGACTGCGGAAAGATGAGTGCAGGTTCCCTCAGACATCAATTCACATTTTCTTTAAAACTTGCCATCTGCTCGCTCAACTTCGGAAACGCAATCGCGTTTAGATCCTGGCCCGCCATTCTTCCAACACTCAACCCGCCGCGATCAACTCTCAACCTTTTGCCAGTCAGTGTCCGTTTCCAAGAGATCGACGACGAAGCTTGCAGGAGTGGAATGGCGGTGAGCGCAATTCAGGTCGCCTCCGAAAGGGAAAAGGGCCAGCAAAAAAACTTTAGAAAAGTAGTTGACTGATTAGTCTAGACGAGTAAATGTCCGTCATGCCCAGAGTAAGTGACATGAAGAAGCGCCTGACCGACGCGGCGTTGGATTTGATGTGGGAAAACAGCTACGGCACCACTTCGGTGGACGCGATCTGCGAGCGGGCCGGCGCGAAAAAGGGGAGCTTTTATTATTTCTTCAAGTCGAAATCCGAGCTCACCGTCGCTGCACTGGAAGCGGAATGGAACAAAAACAAGGCGAACATGGACGCCCTTTTTTCTCCAACAGTTCCCCCTCTCGAACGGTTCAATCGCTACTTCGATCATGTGCATGAGCGCCTGGCCGAACTGCAAGAAGCGTGCG
>WNFY01015764.1_pt1 | contig 10270 bp, 3 predicted proteins | sample 5400091 | NCBI WGS metagenome assembly WNFY01 (sample SAMN13153364, study PRJNA577476) | soil metagenome | isolation source: 60 cm soil or saprolite under grassland replicate 1 | place: USA:California | collected 2016-06-15
AGGAAGTCTACTGCGATATGGTGGACGGTCACCAAAAGAATGTAACCCTGCGCCGACCGCGTAAACAACTTTATTTTTACTACGGGTCCTTGTTCCAGATCGAATGGGCGCTCACCTTCTTCAAAGAGACGGTGCTTCAGCTGTTCCTCGCTCCAGGCCAATGCATCTATCACTTCAAAATGAACTTTTTGGTGCATGTGAAACCGTTGAATAGGCTCACCGTTCTGCGTCGTATATGTAGCTGTCAAGATGGGATGACGATTCAGAAGTGCTTGAGCCGAACGTTCCAATGTTGGAATGTCTACAGTAGAGCGAATGCGTGCTGAATACATGAGATTGTACGCCGCGCTCTCTGGTGCTAATTGGTACAAGAACCATAAAGACCGCTGGCCATGAGAAAGGGGAGACCAATCTTTAGACTCATTTGCTTTTTTACGAAGGAGCTGTGCAAGGAGCTCTCGCTTGTCATCCGGTGAAAGATTCGCAAGTATTCTGGAAATATCGTTCACTGATCGCGCTCCTTTTGTAAAATATTGCTGAGCGATGAGTCTGCTTCCGAATCCGAAAGTTGATCTGGTTCTACCAGCATTTGTTCAGTCGCTTGCTGACTTCTCTTACCAGTCGCACTGATATGAGCATTCTCCTCTTGCAACATACGGCTGAGCAGCGAATCTACTTCTTCATTTGACAGTTGATTCAGTTCTGCCAACAATTGTTCTGCATTTCCCTCTATGGCTTTAGGAGTTCCATCGTTTTCTTGCCGACCTTGATTCGGCGTCGCTGTTAATGCTGGCGTTGTGGAGGCGGAAGAAACCGCTGCCACTTGGTCGAGCACCTGTGAAGTGAATTCGGCTATGCTCGGTCCCTGGAGAAATGTGACGATAGGGATACGGATTCCCAATTCGAGTTCGACCCGGTTCTTCAACTCGACAGCCATCAAAGAGTCGAGTCCCAAGGCCGTTAGAGATTGCTGGACATCCAGCTCAGCTGCTGACAGTTGAAGCACACCTGCTACTTGTTCGCGAAAATGTTCCTCTAGCAACTGTCGGCGCTCTTCCTGTGCTACATTAAGCAGTGCTTGGATAATCGTACTCTCTTCTTGCGCTGTAGGGCCTACACGTGTACTATCATCAACTGTCTCAGCAACCAGGTAGGTGACAAGTGGCAAATCGGCTATTTGGGAGTAAAATTGTCGCAAGAGGTGCCAATTCAGCTTTATTACTCCGATCTGGGAGACGTTTTGCGGGATGAGCTGCTCCAGTGCTGCTACGACCAGTTTTGGGGTAATTCTCTGAATACCATGCGATTCCCAGTACTCATGTACTTTTAGACCTTCGGGAGTGGCCCCAAAGCCTGTTTCAGAGACAGCTCCCCAGTTGATGCTTAAAGCAGGCTTGCCCGATGCACGTAGGTGATGTGCCAGCGCATCTAGAAATGCGCCTGCCGCTGCGTAATTTCCTTGACCGGCCGAGCCGAACAGGGAAGCCGCAGTTGAGAAACAGACGAAGAAGTCGAGCGTCGTGTCTTTCAGCAGCTTTTGAAGGAGCCAGCCTCCCATCATGAAGATTTTCCAGAAGGGCAGTGAGTTGTGCTTCATTGGCCACGTCGGCCGCTGCATAATAGACATGTACTCCTCCCTCCTCTAATTCGCGGATTCCGGCGATTTGACGAGCCAGTCGGGCGCCAGGTTGTACTTGACTCCAACTTTCACGCCGAGGCAGTTTGGTTCGTCCTAAAAGAACGAGGTACCGAGCACCTTTTTTCGCCATCCAACAAGCAACCTCAAATCCAAGACCCCAAAGTCCACCCGTGATCAGATAGCTGGCATCAGGTCGAAGTTCTAGCTTCTGCCTCATCCAATTGCGACTGCGTACCATGCGAGCAACATAGGCCTGCTCGTGACGAAAAGCAATTTGTTCTTCTTTCTTCTGGCTGAAAAGGATATCGAGTAGGTGCCTGGCAGTTTCATCTCTTGTACCCTGAGGATCTACATCTATTAGCCCTCCCCAGAGTTCTGGATGTTCTACAGCGCACGTTCTCCCTAATCCCCAGAGGGGTGACTGGGCTATTGCTAGTGGACCAGGTTCGGCACCTATTGGCTGAGCCCCGCGAGTTACAAGCCACAGACGAGGCGGCTTTGTTCCTTCGTTACTAATCAGGGCCTGAATTATGCTCAGTACGCTGCCAATTCCTAACGCCTGATCTGCTTCTAAAGAGGCTATACTGATCTCCTCTGAAGGTGTTGCATCCAGACTCCATAAGTGAATTGCTCCCCGTAAAGGAATTTTATTGGGTGCTAGAATATCCCTCATCAGCCGCTGTACATCGTCTGGATGAATCCAGTAATGTCCCTGCTGTGAAATAGAATAGCCATCACTAGAGAAGACTTCAATACAGGTTTCTCCACGTGCTGTCAGAAGTTCTACCATCCTCTGCCCCACGCCACTGTGGTCCATGAATATCAGCCACGTACCTGCCTCTTCCACAGGAGCATACTTCTCTAGTGATGTTGGTTCCCACTGGAGTTCATAGAGCAAATTCCTGAGGTCTTCCAGCGAGGTGTGCTGCACAGCCATTCCAGTTCGCTGCAATTGCAGACCACGTGCCTGTATCATCATCCGTCCTTCCTCATCGAGAATGTGTACATCTCCCTCAAATAGACCCTCGCCCTGGTCTGCGCGTGGCTTGAGAACGGCATGACTCCATGCTCGTGAGCCTGGTTGATTGTGAACCTCGAAGCTTTGCAAGCCTATAGGGAGGTAGAGGGATTCTTCATTATCTAGAAGAGTAGCAGTTGGAAGAGCCGCTACCAGCACCTGAAAGCAGGCATCCAAGAAGACGGGGTGAATCTGGTAGAAATCGGCTTCTCGTTCCAGGGCTTTGAGAATGCGCACCTGCCCCAAGGCTTCGCCCTCACCATGCCAGAGACGCTCGATTCCTTGATAGGCATCACTAAGCTGGATACCATGCTCACTCAGCCTGCTATAGAATTGGTCAACAGGAATCTCTTCTCGGCAACGCGCCTGAATATCCTGTAGCAGGGTGAGGGCCAGCCCGGGGGGTACAACCTGTGCCCCTCCATTTTGGAAATGTAGAGGAATCCTGTGCGGGCGGAAAGTCTGGGGGACTTCCATCCCAGTTCCTGGCTGCAACGGTGAAGAATGCGGTTGAGAAAAGTTGGAGTTTTCTTGAGGAGAGGCATGAGCATTTGAGAGGCAATCACCTCTCGAAATTCCACTTATATAAGAAGCTGTCGAGGACTGGGAGGGCGGAACAAACATCTCTGCATTGCATCGTTCTTTCAATTGATTCAGGAATGGCAAGCTGTTCAGGATGAGATCAACATCGAGCCCAAAGTCCATTTGACAGGCAATCTCGTCAACTCCAGCGGTTCTTAATTGCCCAACCAACTCGAAGCACGTCTCTGGTGTTCCAAAAAGAACCCGTTGTGTAGAAATGAGACGGTCGAAGACGAAGTAGAGATAGTCATTGATGTCCTGCTCACTTAAACTATTCAGCTCGATTTTCTGGCCTCTACTATATGCAATAGCGTTCAGGAGATACGAAGCCGATTTGAGATAGTCACAAAAAGAGGTTCGTGCCTGCTCAAGGACAGCATTCGCATTCTCCCCAATGAGCGTATGAAGCATTACCGAGACCCGTCCTCTCTGAGCGTCATACCCATGATCTGCTCGGGACTTACGATAGAGAGAGATTTTCTGTGCTAACTCTTCAGTGCTTTGGTTGAACATGTGAGTAAGCAGATTGGCACCAATCTCGCCTGCTTTGACAAACGTATCCGGGTTACCGGCAGCAGTTATCCAGATGGGGAGTTCGGGCTGTACGGGGGTTGGATAGATCTTTATCTCAACTTCCTTCCCATCGCCTCCCTTTCTCCAGATCGATTCGCCTTGCCAGAGTTTCTGTACGCTCTGGATGCCATGATACATCTCTTCGTGACGATTTGTATATTTCTCAGGAAAGAACACAAAATCGTTGGGGTGCCAGCCAGATGCGAAGGAGATTTCTACTCTTCCATCTGAGAGATTATCGACGACAGCCCACTCTTCAGCTACCCGAATCGCGTCATGTAGGGGCATGACAACACTACCAGCCCGCAAGGAAATGCGCTCAGTTTCTCTTGCAAGGGCAGCATGTAGCACTGCCGGATTGGGATAGAGCCAGCCATCTTTGGTAAAATGCCGTTCCGGAATCCAGACCGACGAAAAACCATGCCGATCAGCAAATTTCGCGCTTTCGATTAACAAGCGGTACTTATCTGTATGGTCAGTAGCTTCTCTGCTGGAAAAGAAAATGAGACCAAATTGCATAGTTCTACCATTCCTTTATCTTGTTGAAGTCGAGGAGACCGGGCCCCGCAAGGAGTGCCTCTACATGTCGGATGTATGGTGGATTTTACCAATTGCGTGCAATATCCAGGATTTTTGCGGTTGCACCACCTCTCCAGGGGAACTGTAGACACTGAAGGAAGTTTCTTCATCTCCATGAGGAGAAAGGATGACCTGTACCATTTGGGACCCCTTCTCGGGTAAGAAGAGAGCTTTTTTAAACTCTATCTCTTTCAGCACAAAGGGCCCTGTACCGAAGGCCTCTACAGTAGCAGCTTGGGCCATCTCAATGTAGACCGAGACCGGTACTACGACGGTCCCCTGAATCCGGTGATCATTGAGATAGGGAAGGTCTCGCCTATCTAGCTCACTGTTCCAGACGTGGTTTCCCACTGGCTGTGCTAATTCCAAATGTGGGCCTAATAGTGGATGTTGCTGTACGCTGTCCGAGGTCTGACGAGGCGCTTTCCCATTGGAACTCGCACCCGCTTTGGAGGTTGGTAACCAGCAGCGTTCTCGTTCAAAAGGATAGGTAGGAAGGGATATACGACGACGTGCGTAGTTCCGATCAAATTCAACCCAATCCAAGTTCACCCCTCTTACATAGAGGGAGGCCAGGGTGTTTAAGAGCACCTGCCAGTCCTCCTGTCCTTTCAGCAGGGAAGGAAGCCAGGTACCAACACCTGGCGGGAGGCAGTACTTTCCCATATTTAATAGAGTATTGGTTGGACCTATCTCTACAAATACGTCGTACCCCTGTTCTGCAAGCGTACGCATTCCAGCCGCAAACTGCACTGCCTCTCTCGTCTGACGACGCCAGTAGTCTGCATTCGGGATTTCCCCGGGCTGCAGCATTTTGCCTGTCAGATTAGAAATCAGAGGAATACGTGGAGCTTCAAAATGAACCTGACGTGCTGTCTGCTCAAATTCAGGAAGCATGGGGTCCATGAGCTGAGAGTGGAAGGCATGGGAAACGGTTACCGGGTGGGTTGTTACACCTTCTGCCTCTAAACGCTCTAGGGCTGCATGTAATGCTTCACGTGTACCTGATATCACTGTATTCTCGGGACCATTGATGGCGGCCACTGCGATTTGTTCCTGGAAAGGGACGAGTTTGGAGGCAACTTGAGTGTAGTCGGCAAACACGACTGCCATCGCTCCTCGCTCAGGAAGGGCTTGCATGAGTCGAGAACGTTCCGCAACAAGCTTAAGCCCATCCTCCAGGCTGAACACGCCAGCTCCACAGGCAGCCACATATTCCCCTACGCTATGCCCCATAACTGCCGCTGGTTCTACTCCCCATGAGCGCAATAATTCCGCTAAGGCATACTCCAAGGCAAATAAAGCAGGCTGGGTATAGATGGTCTCTTGTAAGAGCGAAGAATTTCCTGACTCTGGATAGAGCACGGAGAGCAACGGCTGCTCCAAGTAAGAGAGAAGAATCTCGTTGCACTTGTCCAGCGCTTTGCGAAACGTCGGTTGCGTGTCGTAGAGCTGACGACCCATTCCAGGATACTGAGACCCCTGACCAGTGAAGAGAAATACTGGCTTGAACTGCTGCTTACCGTAGACTTGCCCACTATGGACACCCTCGCTTGTGCGTCCAGCAGCCAGATCAGCCAGGTGTTTGTATAACTGTGTGGAAGACCTGACCGGAAACGCCAGGCGATGGCCGAAATGAGAGCGTCCAGTATTGATGCTGAAACACATATCTGCAACTGATACCTCTGGATTGGCAGTCAAAAACTCCTCATAACGGCCTGCTAGTGTCTGTAGTGCGGTCTCGCTCTGTGCCGATAGCGTAAAGAGATGGAGAGAACGCTCAATATCGTTGGTCTTGTGGCTAAGTGCAGGCGACGCTTCTAGTATCATGTGGGCATTAGTGCCACCAAAACCAAACGAACTTACTCCAACCAGTCGCCGCATACCCGCAGGCCATGGTTGTCGCTCAGTCGGAATCGAAAATGTGGTACCAGCGAGAGAAATATTTGGATTAAGCTTTTTTAGATGCAGGTGGGGTGGAATCTCCCCTTTTTGAAGACAGAGCACTGCTTTGATCAGTCCAGCGATGCCAGCAGCAGCTTCCAAATGACCAATATTTGTTTTCACCGAGCTTATCAGACACGGTTGCTCCTGCGAACGGCCCGGCATCAGCACAGCTTTCAGAGCTTCGAACTCGATTGGATCTCCTAGAGGTGTGCTTGAGCCATGACATTCAATGTAACTGATCTCACCTGGTTCCACATTGGCATTTTTCATGGCCCGGCGAATAACAGCCTCCTGCGCCAATCTATTAGGTGCTGTGAGTCCATTGCTGCGACCATCCTGGTTGGTCGCCGAGCCGCGTAGAAGTGCAAGGATATTGTCTCCGTCTCGAAGAGCATCAGCGAGAGGCTTGAGAACGACCAGCCCACAGCCCTCAGCACGCACATACCCCTCGGCATCGGCATCAAAGGTTTTACAACGCCCGTTGGACGCCATCATCCTTGCTTGAGAAAAGGTGATGGTTAGGTCAGGAGTCAAAATAATATTTACTCCTCCCGCCAGGGCCAAGTTGCATTCTCCATTCCTCAGACTCTGACAAGCGAGATGGACAGAGACCAGTGAAGATGAGCAGGCGGTATCCACAGCGAGGCTCGGCCCTCGCAGATCGAGCAGATAGGAGATGCGGTTGGCTGCTATACTGTGTGCATTGCCAGTTCCAGTGTAGGCATCTAGACGCACGAGGTCGCTAGAGCCGCCAGCTTGCAGACGAGCATAGTCATTACTGCTAATACCAATAAATACTCCCGTTTGGCTTCCAGCTAGCTTATCAGGTACTTGGCCAGCATGCTCCAGCGCCTCCCAGGCTACTTCCAGCAAGAGCCGTTGTTGAGGGTCCATCTGAGCAGTCTCACGAGGAGAAATCTTAAAGAAGCGCGGATCGAACTGGTCCACTTCCTCTAGAAAGCCCCCCCAGCGAGTACTCATTTTTCCTGGTACCCCTTGGTTAGGATCATAGTAATCATGCAGGTTCCAACGATCTACTGGAACCTCAGTAATAGCATCAATACCGTCTCGCAGAAGCTGCCAGAAGGCTTCAGGATTCTTCGCGCCAGGAAAACGACAGCCTATACCAATAATGGCAATTGAATCCGTTTGAGTCTCTCGTCCTGTATTTCCCGTAGAGATTGACTCAGCGACAGTCGGTTTCTCAGCAAGGTGCTGAGCGAGAGCAGAAATAGTGGGATAATCATAGACCAGAGTGGGAGGAAGCCTACGGCCCAGCCAATCTTCCATCTCCCCGGCTATACTCACCGCCTGCACTGAATCCATCCCGTAATGGGCGAGTGGTTCCCCCACGTCTATACGAGAAGGCTGAACCTTCAGTCGCTTAGAAATCTGCGACACCAACCATGCTTGAATCGCTCTGACGAGGACCACTGCATACACTTGCACTTCGTGTTGTTCTGCCGCTGCCTGAAGGATGTCGCCAGCCACCTCGGCTATATCTACATTCCGATACTGACGCTCTACCTCCTGAACAACCACAAGCCGCTCTTCACCCGCTACATCTATTGAAAACGCTATGCCAGCACCAGGCTTCAATGCCGGATGGCTCTGTTCTACCGTTAGTTCAATATCTTGAGGATAATGGTTGCGGCCCCGAATGATAATCAAGTCTTTGAGTCGGCCTGTAACGAACAACTCCCCGTCTTGGAAGAATCCCAAATCTCCCGTGCGCAGGAAGGGGCCTTCCCCAGTATCCGCTAGATATGCACGGAAAGTCCGCTCCGTCTCCTCTGGTCGCTGCCAATACCCCTGAGCGACGCTAGGACTGACTATCCAAATTTCTCCTACACTTCCAGGAGGGCACTGCATGAAGGATTCTGGGTCGGCAATTACGACTGAATTGCCCGGCAAGACTTGACCGCAACCTACGAATGACCTCGTGTCCTCATTCTTAAGAGATGCCTCGACCACACGGTTGTGTTCAAGTGCTGTTTTTTGAAATGTGCGGACGACTGGTAGAGTCCCTTTCTGACTTCTAGTAACCATGAGAGTTGCCTCAGCGAGTCCATAGCAAGGGTAGAAGCTTTCCCGGCGGAAGCCGCAGGGACCAAAGGTTGATACAAAGCGCTCCAAGGTTTCCTGCCGGATGGGTTCCGCACCGTTGAAGGCAACTTCCCAACTACTCAGATCGAGTGTTGCTCGCTGCTCAGCAGTGGTCTTATGCACGCAGAGGTCATAGGCAAAGTTTGGTCCACCGCTGACGGCAGCCCTTCTACTCGAGATAGCTCGCAACCAGCAGATGGGACGTTGTAGGAAGGCTGCAGGTGACATGATTGTAGAATGTCCTCCGCAGTAAGGAGCCTGTAGTATTCCCCCAATGAGTCCCATATCATGAAAGAGGGGGAGCCAGATTATGCCTTGGGGATTGGGCCTGTTCTCAAAAGATCGAGCGATCAGAGCTGAGTTATGCATTAGGTTACCGTGAGTAAGCATGACTCCTTTCGGCATCCCCGTAGACCCTGAGGTGTACTGGAAAAAAGCCAGTGTATTCTTGTCAACCACTGGGTTCTGCCATAGCTCTACCAAATTGTCAGCGATGTTATCTGTAGTGATTAGAGGTACTAACTGTAATTCTGGAGCCTGGGCAAATAACTCCTCGACGGTAGAGAGAAGAGAAGAAGTAGTGAGCGCAAGAGAAGGTTGCACATCATTGGCGATGGCTTGTAACTGGGAGGGGTTTCGCTTGGTGCGTGTTCGCGGTGGATAGGTAGGAACAGCAATAACACCAGCATAGAGGCAGCCAAAAAAGGCGGTTATGAACTCTAAACCTGAAGGATAGATAAGCAGAACTCGCTTACCCTTCTCTACATATCTTTGGAGCAACGCAGCAACAGCCTGGGCTTTCCGATCTAGATCTACAAACGTGAGATGGTCCCCTTCTGCCTCTCCATCAATTAAAAAAGTATAGCCTCGTCGTTCAGGCTGTTGAGTAGCCCTCCAACGGACGAGTTCAACCAACGAAGAAAGATCAGGGACTGCATCAAAAATGCTTTCGCTCAAGAGAAGACCTTTATAGTTGGTAACGTGTGAAGCACTCAGATAATGAATCAGGATCTTTGGCAAACAACTCCTGCCGCACAACAAGAATGAGACGAGAGCTGTTGCTCCTGCTGAAAGGAAGGTTCCTTCTCTCAGTTTCTCTGGGCTTTTGAGGAAGCAGTTGCCAACGCCTCTGTTTTAATGTACCACGCAGAAGTATAGCTCAGCTCTCTGAGTTGGACCTGTGAGAATACTGAGATGAAGCTGAGAAAGCGAGGGGGCACTGTTCTGGTACGGGAGGTGAAACGTTTGGACAGAGTTTCAGGGCATTCATAACCATATCCTTGAAGCGTTCGCCCTGCCGTTTCAAAAGAAAAGAAGCCCATCGCTGGTTTGACCAGACGTTTGATAAAGCGATGGTCCTGTTCGACAATGTTGTTTAAGTATTTGACCTGCCTCAGTTCGCCGGACTCAGCAAGCTGTCCGGCGGCTTTGAGTTCGGCCATGGCCTTGGGATAGGCCGCGTTCTCATCCACATTGATCACGCGAGGAACTGACGTGGCGGGGTTGGCCGCAGCCGTGGGCTGGGCCACCTGTTCCTCGACCGCAGGGACGTGAGGAGCTGAACAAGCCGTGGAGTGCAGCGCTTTCACAAAGAAGCGTTTGGCGGCCTCAGCATCGCGAGTCGGGCTCAAGAGAAATTCGAGCGTGTTCCCGTCGGAGTCGCAGCTCGGTAGAGGTACGTCCACGTTCCTTTGATTTTGATAGAGGTTTCATCCACGCGCCAGGAGTCAGTAGTGGCTTTGAGGTGCGGCCTGCAGCGCTTCTCCAGTGCGGATCTCTCGGGAGCTGATTTGAGCGAAGCCGACCTGAGGGAAGCGGATCTCTCA
>WNFY01006663.1_pt1 | contig 10269 bp, 5 predicted proteins | sample 5400091 | NCBI WGS metagenome assembly WNFY01 (sample SAMN13153364, study PRJNA577476) | soil metagenome | isolation source: 60 cm soil or saprolite under grassland replicate 1 | place: USA:California | collected 2016-06-15
CTCGCAGTGCCATCCACAGCCTGCGAGAACGAACATAACAGTCAACCGATACGCATGCGCTTTTCAGCGAGATCAGAGAGTGAGAGGGTTGACGGTCAGGGGTAAGGAATTGATCGTCGCCAGAACGGGGCCGGGATTGTCCACATCCTCATGTTCTCTGGGTTTTCCGAGGTTGTCTATGTCGTTTTGTGGCTGGGCGCTTCTTTTGTAAAAACGTGTGGCACACCCATAGGTCTTGCAGAGCTATGTAATCAAGAAAGAGTCACGTCGGCGAGGTGATGCCATCAGCACATCATGTCACTTTACCTAATGTTTGGGTGTATAATATTTGCAAGGGTCGGGTATAGCTAAATATACGCCAAAGTTGTGGTATATGCACTAGTTAGGCTCGAAGCCCATTTTCAAAGGTCGTGATCGCGTCCATCAAATTGCAGAGGGTGCGTTATGGAACAGACCAACTTTCGCTCCGGTATATTTGTCAGTTACAGCCATGCTGATCGCGACTGGCTTGATCGGCTGCGGACAAACTTAATACCTTATGTTCGGGGTGAGAATCTTGACCTGTGGGACGATACCAAGATAACGCCGGGATCTGACTGGGCGGCCGAGATTGATCAAGCTATTGACAAGGCCCGAGTCGCCGTCTTACTTGTTAGCCCGGATTTCCTGGCCTCCGATTTCATTGCACGCGTCGAATTACCAGCGATTTTGCGCCGCGCTGGACATGATCTCACTATCATTTGGATTCCGATCCGTCCCTCAGCGTATGATGCTACTCCACTCAAGAATTTTCAAGCAGCCCATGATCCCCATCGTCCACTTGCTGGTTTGCCCCGATTCAAGCAGGATGAAGCGCTTGTTGCGATCTCCAAGAGTATCGCCTCTGCGGTAGACATTAACGCTGTCGCGAATGCATTCCGAATTATTGATGACTTCGAACCGCAGGTGAAAGCATTCATTGCCGACTCGCCCGAGCCGGAGAAGCCAATTATCCATTCCTGGCGAGCAGAACAGGTAGAAGCGAGTATCAGGCTTGTTGAACCTAGCGGGACGAGAGAGCTCATCACGGCGAAAGATCTGGAAAGACTGGATCCCAATGACCAAAAGCTCATCCGTGCCTTCGAGCGGACCATGATGGATTTGTTTGATCGGTGGACCGAACTCAAGCCCAAGAGAATCGCGCGGGATTCAGCGACGCGCCGCGAAGCGCGAGAGGAGTCCAACGAAGTACGAGAGGAGCTTTGCGGCGAGCTAAATGGCCTATTGGGTTTCATCGAGTCGATGGGCATGTCGCTCCAAGACCACTACTCTTCTGTGCGCTATATTTGTTCGCAGCAATCACTGTAAAGAGCCTAACCCGTCATTCCAGCAGTTCGGCAAAAATGCAGCTTTTACCGCCCTGAAAGCCTTTCAGAACGCGTTCACACTGATTACCCAAGTACAGATTGAAGATAAGTTTGTCGCTTTCGGAAGATAAGTTTGTCGTATCATAATGCAAATGGAAGATAAGATTTGCCGCGTGGCAAGGTTCTCCTTCCTATTGAGTGGAACAAAAACATCTTCTGATCTGTGGAATATGGAAATACATCTCATGAGTGCTCAATATTCCACAAATCGTGGCATAGTTTTCCTTCCTAATTCGGAATGATGGCAAAGTTTATCTTCCGAATCGGGCCTCTTCTACCTGTTTTTCCTGTATTACACTGCAAAAAGCGGCAAACCTTCCTTCCGAAAGCGGCAAAGTTTATCTTCTACTTGCACATAATTTGCCTCCCGCCTTGTTTTACTGCTCTAACCCTAGTTCACGGCGAACCGTGTGCCAGGCAGCAGTTGCTTCTGGCATCCGTATGAGATTCGGATCAGAAAGCAAGTCTCTCACTTTACGGTGCGAGGGAAAGATGTTCTGCGCATGAAGCATGAGCACGGCTTGGCGTACTTCTTCGCAGACGCGTGCTTCATGCTCTTTCCTCCGTTGCTTCTCGTGTTCCTGATTGCGTTGCGCAATTCGGGCACATTCCTTGGGAAAGTAATACCAAAGGAGGCTAGAGTGATATCCCAACAGCTGCGCTAGTTGACGTACCCCAAGCAACTCTTCGCGTCCATCAAGAACTGCCTGAAGACGTTCCTGGCACTGTTCTCGATCTACTCTTCTGCGCGTAAATCGTTGAGGGCGGCGATATCGCAAGAGTGTTTCATCCCAAATGGCATGAAGAAGCGCATCGGCGCTTGATATGACCTAGAACGGTGTCACATTGCAGGCAGAGCAGAACTCAAGAATGGTTTCCAGCGAAGGCGTATGCGAGTAGCGTGTTTGTTTACGGCCCAGCCAAATGTAAAAGAGATCTCGCGAGAAACCACTTAGCTCGGCGAGTCTTGAGCAGACACCTCGGTTTTTCATACAGCGCTCCAGGCTTGCAAAAAATTGCTTCCAGGAAAATGTACCGACGGCTAGGCGCAACTCGTCTAGCGCATGGACTACCCATTCCTGCCAGTCAATCACCTCTCGGTCCATAGACAAAGAGTCGGTGCCATCGGACGTGGCACCCAACCAGGTATTGCATTGAGTACAGTGACCGGGATGGGTCTTGCGTGCAATGACCGATTGTGTTTTCTGACAGTGCTGGCATCGATCTTCAAGCCCTCTCTTGTGTCGAGGGCAGATGGTCACAATTTGAACCATCCAGAGCAACGGTTGATAAAGTAGCAATCCTTGCTCGGCCCACACTGTGTAGCAGATAGGACACCAGGCAGGAACTTGACGTAGATGCCCACGAGATGACAGATCACCTATCCAGAAATCGAGTGCAAGCACATGGAGATCGGACCGCATCGGGAGCTGCTCTAGGAAATTTGCCCACTCGTGAGCAACACTTCCTGTCCCATTGATCTGCATACCCGGTCCACGGCTAAAGGCTGCAAGCTGAAGCTTCGGATACTCGTGACTCAGGGATGGAACAACTTCCTGAGCCACAAGATCTCGTGGTGAGACATGATGTCTCCACCCTAATCGATTGAGATAGCTGGTCAAGCTCTCCTGCTCTATCGTGCCGAGTCCGCAAGGGACAAGATCATAGAGCCTGCTCCGGGGAGGGATCTCACTCACCTGAGGCGGAGAAAGTTCGGCGTTGTTTCCTGATCGAAAAGGGATAATCCCGACTTTCATAGCACCCAGTTCGGTCATGCTCATCCCGCGGCCTGCTCCTCATCAGGAAAAGAGCCAGATGATTTTTCCTCCTGCCCGGTTGTATCTCGACCTGGTGATCGTTTCCCAGGCCGATCTTGTTTCTTGGGCGATGGCTCGTCGGCTTTTGTTTTTGACGGCTGTGTCGTGCGAGGTCCTCGCAGTCCCAAGAGGGTAAGGAGTCGCTCATCGGCTCCGTCAGATTCTGTCAGCTCTGTCTCACTCTCCAGAGCATTCCGCAGCGCGGCTTCAACGCGTGCTTCCGGCATGGCCGTTTTGCGCAAGTGCGAAAGCGTCACCGTTTTGGCCTGCTCTGCCAAGGCCAGATTCAGTGCACGATTCAGATGCATTTTCAAGAGCCCGACGCATCCGATACTGCGAGCATACAAAAATTCCCAGTGCTCGACCAGAGCGGGTTCTTGCTCGACCGGCAGTTGCCGCTGCAAGGCCCACACGATACTTTGGAACATCTGAGCATCAGCATCGATGGCAGCATCATAGCGGGAAAAGTGAACATCCACGCTCCGGCACGCTAGTTGCGCGTTGGCTTTGCGAAACGGTCGCATCTCATACGTTCCGACCAGTATGTGACTGGCCCCAGTGGCATTCTCAAAATGCTTCAGGTGATTTAATTGACTCTGAAGGCGGCTGCCTCGGGCCGCTTCAGCCAGGTGATGGGCTTCATCCACAATGATGGCAAACGGCTTGCGTTCGCAGAGCGCTGTTTCCATCGCTTCGCGCAGTTCCCTGGCGCGTATCCGTGCCACCTTTCCATCCACAAACGGATCATGCAAAGCCCGCAAGACCGCGCGGTAATACTCTGCCCACTCGAAACGGTTGGTACCTGCTCCTGCGGCAAGAATACTAGCAAACGGGATGAAGCTAGGGGAAGCCTGCATCTGTGCTTTACTCATGGAAGTCAACCGTTCTTCAAGCAAACGGATGAGTGTGGTTTTGCCAACTCGACTTGGACCGATAACGAGCACCATCGTGCCAGGCCGTCTGGTGGTCGCGCCTTCTCCAGGCGGACAGATCGCCTGAAGAGTGGCCTCTAAGGCTTCCAGGAGACGGGGATGTGAGATGAGACACCGTTGCTCAAAATATTCCTGTCGCGCTCCTGCCGGAAGTTTGAGCAACTCAGGTGGAAAGGATTCGGGTGCTTCCGTCTGGACCAGAGATTTTTCGTTGATCTGGTTCATAGCTCGATCCGCCTAAGCACGAGCAAATTTTCGTAGGGATTGACCTTTTTCGTCGCGCTCTGTGACTCACGTTCCACCTTCCCCTTCTCCTCTTCAGCGGTGTGAGGCTCTGTGGTGGACGGTGTTGGGAGTTTCTTCCCTCCCTCTAACACGACGAGTGCAGCTCTCGTTTCGCGATCATGGCGTTGCTGGCGCAGGATCGTCTCAATGTCAGCGTTTTCGCGTCGGAAGGTTGCCAGTTGCTTCTGCGTCACTTCGATGTGCTCACGGTCTGTATGCAGACGGTTCCGCTTCCGCAGTTCTTCAGTCAGCAGTTGCAGTTCGCGCTCAGAACATCCAGCGAATTCCGTGTATGGGCAGTCACACTTCCTCCATTTGTGATCAATGTAGGCAAACCCTACACTGACGTCGAATGGGTCGTAACGCACCTTAACCTGGGTTCCTTCAATGGTCGGATCACGCATGGCCTCGCACCAGTAGTCCAGGTAGTTCATGCGCACGCCAACTCCTGGTTCCACCTTTGCCATCCCCTTCCTGGTTGTGGGAAACGTGGCTTTGAGAAAGGTATCATCATACTCAAGGGACTTGTGAGACCGCTCACCGTCGCGTTTCAGACTGAGTTCATAGGCTTCGCGCGGGGTCATGCCAAGCGCTGGATGCCGGATGGTCTCATATTCCTCATCGGCCCACTGCCCGACGCGCTCTGCAAGCTTCGGCAGCGTCCAGGCAGCCTGGCGTTTGGGATCGGTCGCGCGGGTAGAGGTGCGTGGCTCGCGGGTGGCCTGTGTGTTTCCCAACAGGTGATAAAGAAATTCTGTTTCCATCGTGCCAAACAAACGTTCCTGGGGCGATCCGAATCGTGGCTCGGCGGCTGGTCGTTGATGTTTCCGAACCCGATACAAAGCGAGTAACTGCTCAAAGTAGATACTGTGAAACTCTGGTCCTCCATCGACCGTAATCGCTGTCGGAAGCCTGCCGTAGCGCTTCACACAGAGCCGGAGCGCCATCATACACGAACGGTAGGAAGGGGGGTCGAAGGTGAGATAGAACGATGCAATACGCCGGGGATGGGAAAGAATGAGCAATGTCAGCCAGCATTTCCCCAATGGTTGGCCGGTTCTGGAATCACAAAGAACCAGATTGAGTTCTGTGTGATCGAGATGGGCCATGGACCAGGCGTATTCACCATGCCGACTCACTGTTCTTTCTGACTCATGAACGTAGTCTTTGAACGGATAGGCAGCGCGCGTTCCTTCGCGAACCAGAATTTGTTCATACTTGGCTTTGTGGTGTTGTGCTTCGGTGTAAAATGTCCTCTGGCTGACTGGTTCGAGGCACTGCTCTTCGGACTGCTTGAGATATTCGCCGTAGGCTCCTCGTTTCGGTTTTCGGGTGACGGTATCGTAGTGGGTTTCTAGCACACGATGGATGAGTGTGATGACTTCCTCACTGATCTTTCTCGCGCCACCGCAGTTGTAATAACCGGGAAGAAGACCGAGAAAGCCGCTCCCATACTGGGTTTCCGCTTCTCGATAGCATTGTTGCCAGCGTTGCTTTGTTCGAGGGTGAACAGCTGCTCGCATCTCAGCCGTTTGGGCTTGGGTATCATCCTGGTAATCGCCAGGATGAATCACTCGATTGCGGAAAACGGCAGTAGCGAGATCGACATCGTGAGCTTGTTCTAGCAACGCTTGACCTTCTGGGGTGATGCGAGAAGCTTTTTCTTTTGACGCGAGCATCATTTCGTTGCTCTGATCTCTTACCTGGGCGGAGGCTCGTGCCAGCGGCTTCGAGCAAAAGACCGGTGTACGCCAGGGCTCCGAAAGCCGGTAGGTCGCCAGATCAATGTACAGGTCATGTCTGGCAATGGCGATATTGATGAGATCAGCAGAGATCTCGGAGAGTGCCTGAAGGTCAGACAAGAGCATTCCAGGGTGCTTCTCAACCAATCGATGGAGGATCGCTAATGTCTGATTTTCCACGACAAGGTGGTCGAGGTGCTGGTAGTAGTCCTCTAGAAAGAGCGCATTCTCTTGTGTCGCCCAGTTACTATTGTCAGAAGACCAAACTTGATAGGTGAGCCCATATTTGGCCGCAAATGCTTCGCCGGGAGGGCAACGCCACACGCCCTGCGAATCTTGCTCATAGCGATTGGGCTGCTTCTCAAGCAGTCGGCTGAGTTCTTGCGCTGGTTTGCATTCAATCCATCCACACGACTGATATCGAAAGACAAAGTAGTCGGCGGTATGCATTGGTCGCTGGATGTGGCCATGTTTGTCGAGATATTCTAGTGGAAAGGATGGAGGCTGATCCCACATCTCCAGAACATCGTCATCGTGCTCAGCTTGCAGCAAAAAGGGAAACTCAATTTTGGTGCTCTCCGCCTTGATGATGCAGTGCATCTTTTTCGAGGGATACCAGACCGGCATATTCCCTCGACGAGCGCCTGGGGTGCGGCTTGGGGGTGACGAGCGAATCTGAATGAGCACATCCTGAGTTTCTCGCGAAAAACCGAGACGGCGAAAGTAGGTATACAGCGCTGTGCCATCAAGGGCTTTTGCCATGGCCGTTTTCTCCCACGAGCAATCTATCTCTCAATGCCTCTTCTCTAGAGCCTAACACAAACTTTTGTCTGAGACAAAGCCTTTTGCCTTGGGGGGTACTTATGGCGACAAACTTATCTTCCGAAAGCGACAAACTTATCTTCAATCTGTAAGAACTGTGGATTCAACTTGAGTGTGGCCGCTTGACTAACATGAGTGTGGCCGCAATTTGGTGGCAGGGAAAAGCACTGATCAGACCTCGACAACCATATCGAAATATGGTACGCTTTTTGTATCGCAGGCAGAAACAGAAGATGAAGTCATAGAGAGATTTTGGGTGATAGGAGGGTGTCATGGCTCGACCTCTCGACGGAACGGCACTTCTGGCATATTTCCGTCAATTTGGCTTCCCACAAAAAACACAAGAATTGCTTACCTCTATCCGCTCATCGCCCCCAAGTCGTACTCCTGGAGCGCATCACGGTAATATGCCTGTCTGGTATCCCTCGAAAAAGATGCAATGCATCATTAAAGCTGAGAGCGCCAAAGTCGAGTTCGCTTTTTTACTGGCTGCCGAGCACGATGACGCTATTCTGGAAATATGGGACCAGCCGCCCTCCATTCCCCTAGAATACACAGACAAACGTGGTCGTCTCCAACGACCAATGCATACTGCCGATTACTTCATCTTTGGCCGAGAGGAATGTGGCTGGATTGAGTGTAAGCCCCTTGAAGAGCTACTCAAGCAGGCAAAGACACGCCCCAACCGCTTCACCCAGGATGAACAAGGGACCTGGCACTGTCCACCAGGCGAAACATTTGCCGCGACGTATTGCCTGACCTACCGCGTCTGGTCCTCCGATCAGATTAACTGGATTGCCCAAGACAACGCCATCTATCTGGAGGATTACTACCAATATGCCGAGCAACTCCACGTCCCTGAACAGACTTTAGCCGTTCTTTTCCGACTGATTGGTGAGCAGCCAGGCATCACGCTTGCAGATCTCCGAGAGGTAGCAGGGGATATCCCCGCTGATCTCATCAATATTGCGATTGCCCGACATGATTTGTATGTTGATCTGGGGCGCTATCGGCTCTCGGAACCAGCCCATACGCCCGTTTTTCGCCAGGAAAACTCAACGCCAGACCCTGTTTCTCCTGTTCTCCATGACCATGGGCTGCTTTCTCTTTCAACAGAAACCTCCTCGCGCTTCACACTCGAAGGCCAAGCGTTGTTTGAACAAGCCAAAGATGCTGATTCTGCGACTGCGGTGTTCCGCAATCGGGTCATCCATCCTGAACAGTATGACGACGAGGAACAGACGCGAACCGCAGAAGCACGAGCTGCTGTTCCGGCGCGGACCCGACGCCGCTGGCAGCAGTGGTACCGTGAGGCTGAAGTGACCTATGGAAACGGCTTTCTTGGCCTGCTGCCGCAGTATCACAACTGCGGAGGAAACCGAAAAATCTCCGCTGAAGTGATCGACCTCATTCATCAGGTGCTTGAAACACACTACGATACGGTCCGGCGTGCGCCCAAACGTGGAGCCTACGGAGAATATCTCACATGTTCAGAGGAACGTGCTCTGGGGCCAGTCAGCCAGTGGACCTTTTACCTGGAAGCCCGGCGTCACAAAGCTGCGTATGAACAAACGCTTGCACGGGAGGGAACGCGCGCAGCCTACCCCTTGAAGGATTACATCCACGACCAGGAACAGACGATCAACCGCCATGGAACCTACGCCTGGGGACTGGCACACATGGATCATACAGAACTCGATTTGGCTCTGTGTGACTCCAGGACTGGCCAGGTGCTGGGAAAATGCTGGTTAACCCTCCTCATTCTTGCCTTCCCTCGCAGGATTGCGGCGTTCTACTTGACCTTTGATCCCCCTTCTTACCGCTCGTGTATGATGACCTTGCGCTTGTGCGTGAAACGGTATGGGCGCTTGCCCACCGCTCTGGTGGTCGATGGTGGTCCCGAATTTCAGAGTGTCTACTTTGAGCAATTGCTCGCTCTCTATCGGGTGCGCAAACAGCAACGCCCGGCTTCGGAACCACGGTTCGGTTCGCCGCAGGAGAGGCTCTTCGGTTCGCTAGACACCACCGTTCTCTATCATTTACTCGGCAACACGCAGGCAACACACGAGCCCAGGCTTCTAACCAGGGCAACTGATCCCCGCCGCCTGGCCGTCTGGACGCTCCCTCGGCTGGCCGAACGAGTCCAACAATGGGCTGACGAAGAATATGAAACCATCCGGCATCCGGCCCTGGGCATGACGCCGCGCCAGGCATATGAACGTTCCGTGGAGCGTGATGGGCTGCGCGCTCACAAGGAGATCCTCTACGATGAAACCTTTCGGATGGCAACCTTTCCTACCACCCGGAAAGGAACCGCTAAAGTCGTTCCGGGGGTCGGCGTGAGAATCAATCACCTCGATTACTGGTGTGAGGCCATGCGTGACCCAACGGTCGAGAACCGGCAGGTCAAGGTGCGCTACGATCCCTTTAATGTGAGTGTGGGGTTTGTTTACATTGATCACAAGTGGAGGAAGTGTGACTGCCCCTACACGGAGTTTACGGGATGTTCGGAACGCGAATTGCAACTGCTGGCGGAAGAATTACGCCAGCGGAATCGCATCACATCTGGGCGCGAACAAACGGAGCTAACCCAGAAGCAATTAGCCGCCTTCCGGCGAGAGAACGTGGAAATCGAAACGCTGTTACGCCAGCAACGCTATGATCGAGAGACGAGAGCTGCGCTGACCGTGTTAGAGGGAGGGAAGAAGGCACCCATTGAGCCTCACCCCGCCCAAGAGGGAGGTGACGAGAGCGAACCTGCGCCAGAAGCGCTCCCGAAAAAGAACAACCCGTATGAAAATCTGCTTGTGCTCAAGCGGATCGAGCTCTGAAACCAGAACGGAGGAAGCCAGGTGGAAGGGTCAGGTGAACCAGATCGTTTCCCAGCCGACTTGCTGACGCAGAAAGCCGGGGCCCGCCAGGAGTACTTTGAGCAGCACTGCCTCATTGAACATCCTCATTTACAGAAGGTCTTAGATCACATTGTCCAAACCATTTGTCCGCCAGGTGAAGGGGCGAGCAGAAGAAGGCCAGGAACGATGGCCCTGGTGATCGGTCCGAGCCGGGTTGGGAAGACGACCCTCATCCGCTTACTAGAAGAACGGCTTCTTGCGCAGGCAAAAAGTCAGATGGAGCGCGATGCGAGCTTCATTCCCTTTGCCAGCATTACCGCAGCAGGACCTCAAGCCAGCCGTTTCGACTGGCGCACCTACTACCGGGCGATTTTACGAGGACTTCAAGACCCCTTTGTGGATGGCAAAATTGC
>WNFY01006665.1_pt1 | contig 10267 bp, 13 predicted proteins | sample 5400091 | NCBI WGS metagenome assembly WNFY01 (sample SAMN13153364, study PRJNA577476) | soil metagenome | isolation source: 60 cm soil or saprolite under grassland replicate 1 | place: USA:California | collected 2016-06-15
TTTATTTCTTTCTTTTTTCATTTGCGACGGTCACAGGGGCCTGGACCGCTTTCGCGCGGTCCGTTTTTTGCTTGGCCCTACCCCCTTCGCCTCGCTATCCTATTCCGCGCCATCCTCGCTGTCGTCGTTCGCTATGTTCTCGTCGTACCACCCTTCAAGGGTGACGAGCTTGTCACCGACCTTGACCTTCCTCGCGATCCATGTATTGGGTGCGCTCACGGTTTCGATCGTGCCTGACTCCCATCCATTGAACTCGCATAGCTCGGTATTGGCTTGATTGAGTTGCCCTATTGGATACCACGCCGCACCTAAGAGATTGTAATTACGATCGTGTAGTGTTTTGGTACCGCGCGCTCGACTCGCGCCGCCGGTCAGCGCATACTCACCCATCTTGCTATCGGGAAATGCCGTAACGAACGACACGCGTTCCGTATTCAGCCGTGCGATCATTGTGGTGATTCTGGCTTCGTAATCGGCCACGGTGATCGACTGTTCGGCGATAGGCTCAAACGTTACCGCGCGCCACTTGGTCATGTAATCAGGCTTAAAGTACTCTTTAACAGCAGACTTGACTCCTGATTCGATACCCTTACCAATGAGACTCGCGATCGTCGTCTCATCGATGCCGCCCGATCGCATAGCGGTATACGCTTGCAATTGTTGATCGCTCATGGTGTTCAGCGCAACTGCAAGCTTCACGACATCGACCAGGTTGGTCATGTCGTAGCTTACACCGTCAATCGTTACGGTTTTGCTGTTATCGGCGGTTTGCGATGGCGATACGATGTTATCGGCAACGTTGGAGTTGGTTGTCTTGTCTTTCGCTTTTTCTCTGATAAATAAAGCAATTCAGCTAGAGTGACCTTTGAGCTGTTTGTCTTAGCAGAAAGTCGTCGAACAGGTGTAATTCGGTGGGAAAATATGGTTCCCCTCCCCCCATTCATCCTTCGCGCGTAGTCTGCTCTCCCCTCTCTGAGTTTTGCGCGCTACGCTGGTTCTCATTGGTGGTACCGTGCCATCTACAATGATCCTCCAACTGCAACCTTGCGCACGAACTCCAACGACAACTTCATCTCTTGGCGGCGTCAGGTATCCATATCATGACACATGATCTCCCGCTTGCAGCAGGGCCGCGCTGATGATCCCGTATCTCATGCACGGTGACTGTCGGTTTCTTACTCACAGCCGCTATGCACACAGGCGAGAACGGTATGGATCATCAGCTTGACACACTCATTCACTTAGACACGCGCCTGCGCACGCTGATCCTGCGTGCCATTATCGTCCGGTGGCAGGCTGGCGAACGCGAGATCATGAGCTACGACCTCTATACTCAGCTATTGGCAGACGGCGTTCACATTCCTGCGGGAGCAATGGCAGTAGTGTTCGATAACCTGCGGGCGCTCAAGCTGATTGGCGGCTCGTTGCCAGAGAACGGCACTGCACTCAGTCTGCATGGTGATACCCGTATTACCTGGGTACATCCGCGCTTGCTAGCCACACCGGACGCGACGTAAATCGCCAATTGCAGAATGGTAGATGGAGATCGACAAAGTAGCCCGTTGGCGGTAACGTCAGCGGGCTTTTGCTTTGTAGTTCTTGGGTTGGTAGCGCTTCGCCCCTTCTATGTGCGATTGTGACAGCCTTGGCTGGCATCGTTTACACTATAGAGGCAGTATAAATAAATTACTTCACTTATCGGTGTTTGCTACATTTTATGGCATTTCACCATCAATCACACGAATACCTATCACGTCGTCGCAAAACAGGCCCATTGATGACGTGGGTTTGTGAATTGCATCACTCTATGTCCTGTCTCTAATGAGATGATATAATAGAGTGTAAACGGCCAGCCTGGGCCAGGCGGAAAGGAGTTTACACATGACCTCGGCCGAAGGCTAACCTTTTCCATCTTGATCACCTTTCACTACCAATCCCACAAAAGGAGAATCAAACCCATGAAAGCCGCCCGTGTCAACGAATGGGGGGGACCTGTTCAGGTCGAAGACATTCCTCAACCCATACCGAACACCGATGAGGTCCTTGTGCGCGTCCATGCTGCTTCCATCAATCCGTTTGATACGGCGGTGGTTGCGGGCTATATGTCCTTCATGGCCACCCCACCCATCACCTTGGGAACCGACTTTGCCGGCGAAGTGGTTGCCGTCGGTGCGGATATCACGCATGTGGCGCCAGGGGATGCCGTCTACGGCCTGGTGGTACTGGGCAGCGGCACATTCGCAGAGTATACCACAGCGAAAGCGCATGGAATAACCCATAAACCCACATCGCTCGATGACATCTATGCCGCCGCATTGCCCTTGCCGTCGATGGCTGCCTGGCAATCGCTCTTTGATCTTGCGCAACTGCAAAGCGGCGAGCGCGTGTTGATTCACGGTGTGGCAGGGAATGTGGGCAGTCTGGCTGTTCAATTTGCGAAAGACAAGGGTGCGTATGTTTACGGTACTGATATCCCGGAAAAGGCCACGTTTATCCAGGGTCTTGGCATTGACCGGTTTATCAACACGCAGGAAGAGCGCTTTGAAGATATCGTCGAAAACGTGACTATCGTCCTTGATTACGTCGGCGGTGATTTTCTGGAACGTTCTTACACGGTGCTCAAACCCGGCGGGCGGTACGTTACCTCGCTCGTGATGGAAACGCCACAAGAAGAAGCCCATCGTCGCGGCATTCGCAGCCTTGGCCTTGCGAGTCAACCCAGAGCTGATTTACTTGCACAAGTGGCCGAGCAGATCGACGCCGGGAAGCTCAAAGTGTTCGTGAACCGCACGTTCCCGCTTGATGAAGTAGAGGCTGCAATGGAATACAGGCTAAAGACGACAGAGCCCGGCAAGGTTGTGCTGACGATCAGTTAATGAGGAGAGGAAAACACAGAACGATTGCTATTTTCGGACGGGGCTGCCCGCCCAACGGGCAGCTCATCATAGCGGTACTGGATTGTACTGCGGATTCTCTGGGAATTATTGGGGCAATCCCGAGTTGGACTGGCCGTGCCAAGTTTGTGCGCTCATTGCCGCGAAGTGAATAGTTTTATTTATACAGCCTCTATAGACACAAAAAGGCCCCCTCTGATTTGCATTGCTGCTAGTCAAAGGGGCATTGTTTCGGTTGTCTTTCGCCGCGTTACCCATCGAGCTTCTGCGATCAGCCCTACGGAACAAGCGCGGCTCTTTCGACGTATGTCTCTGTGGACGCCGCGCAGAACGCACAGGACGGGCAGAGAGCGGCGATGGTACGCCAGTGACAACAAAGTGTGACACTCAAAATGACGCCGATCTCGCGCGCCGAAGGCGGTCGAACAGGATACGCCTGGTCAGCAGCACGGTTCGTGCAGCCGTTATTTGCATAGCCCGATGAGCCTTAAGTTATTACTACGATTGCATGCTTGCTAAGAAATGGGTTGTGATAGTTTCCAGAAATACTGAACATGCCACATTCAGTTCGTCAACCGCCTGCTGCGCGTCGTGTATGGCAAGTGTATGGTTTTTCGCAGCAAGAATTTGCTGATGGGTCCGGACGAATTGATAGTGTAAACTGCGCGGATTAGTCGGGTTTCCATCATCACAGTAGTCGAGGAAAAGATCTGCTTGCTGTTCGCCAAAGATGATCCGAATACGGTTGCGCTGCATCCAGTATGTGGCATTCCATTCCGCCACGGTCTTGAAGTATTCGCGCTCAATCGTAAGGCTGTGCTCGATGCTGGCCTCTTCGATTGACCAGAGATAGCGTTGCATTTGGAAATATCGTTGTCCGATTGCACTCGATAGTTCAGTGATGAGTTGTAATCCGTCTGTGTAGTGCTTATCACTTGGCAATCGATGACTTTGGGCTGTAGATATATCAGACGGTCCAAGTGGAAGGGTGGGGTCAGCGTCGTTTGGGTGATCATCAACTGCGGCGCCCCAATCGCGGAGGGTTTGCTTAATTCGTTGTATTGCTGCACGGTTTTCGACGATGCCATTGACAATTCCGGGAGGCGTAAGGGCGGTGCCAAGCAGGGCCCGCTGTTGGAGATAGACAGCGAGAGTTTGGCGATGTGCTCGCAGTAAAGCTTGCTGGTCGTGAATGTCTTGTGAATCTATCATGATCGTGTTCGTGACACTGAGCGGTTGTGCTATCTGGCATTATACCAGTGCCTAGCCGAATGTCGAGGATGTGTCGGGATGCGTAGGTGCAGCCGAACTTCGCGCGCGATTATACCAAGGCACCCCATGGAGTGGGTAGAGTATCAACAGGGAGCGATCGGCGGCTCGTTCCAGTGCGGGGTTTTTTATATTTCGGCTCTTCAGGAATTGCCGTGGGCACCACTAAATGTAGGAGCGCGCCATGGACTAAACCTACGGCAAGTCCTGGAGAACCAAGGTATTTCAATAGCCTTTTCATTCGTACTTTCTCTCACAAGCGACACTGGTCTGAGTCTCTCGAAAATCTGTGCGTAATCAGGATCAATTTCAACCGCGTTCGCTGCTATACTGCGACTCGCACTGCAACCATAAGAGGAGACACCACGAGCGCGGGGCGGATGAGCGTCTGTCTACTACACCGTATGAGAGCAATATCCGCATATGCATCGGCCTAGTGTAGGCCATGGAGGCGAATTCGGCTGACCGAAGTCCAATAGTGACCCTCTATGCCGTCTAATCGCCGAATACACCGAGTTGGGCCGCAATCATATAGTCCACGTTTCTGAAGGAGTTACGTATGAAGAAATCTGAACTTCTGAATTGGTTGCAGGAAGAATATCAGCAATGGGAAGTATTTCTCGATCAGATTGGCCCAACGCGCATGGATCAAGGCGGCGTGAACGGTGACTGGTCCATGAAGGACATCGTCGCGCACTTGACTGGCTGGAATCGCTGGCTTGTCGCCCGCTTGCAGGCCGCACAACGCAGCGAACCAGAACCGCCTGCACACTGGCCAGCGCATCTACAAACTGAGGATGATATCAATGCGTGGATCTATGAGTCCAATCGCGGGCGCTCGGTGCGCGAAGTCCTGGATGAAACGAATCACGTATTTCAGCAGCTCCTCGCTGTCATTGAAGGCTTACCCGATGAAGTCCGGATCGAACGGATCGAACCAGCGTACCACCTTGTGTGGGTGGACGATAAACGCTTCCTCGCTGATGAATTCTTTGACCATTTCCATGATGACCATGAGCCAGACATACGCGCTTGGTTGGCGCGAGAAGAGAAACACTAGGTGCGGCCCAACACGGCATGCAGCCGACGCCCCTCTCGTGGCGAGTGGGAGCGCGCCGATGAGATAAACGCGCGAAGTAGTCTTTAGTCCCAGCGGGTGACGGCGCGGCTGATGCTTTCGTTAGCCGCACTATTACGACTGAAACAGCGTAACTGCCCAGTCGGATGAACGAAACGAAGCTGGAAGAATAGCTGAGGAATAAGGTGATGACCATCATTGATAATGAGATGTTATGGCGCCAGTTTGGAGCAGCCATCGACATGTTAGGCGACGCTCTGCGCGACTGCCCGGATGACCTATGGGAAAAGAGCCTGTGGGAAGACCAGCCAGATCAGTGGGTGGCAGCGGGTTTCTCGACGTTCTGGTATCTGGGCTACCATACGCTCTTCTGGCTGGACCTCTACCTGACTGGGGCGGAAGAGGGCTTTGCTCCGCCTGCACCCTTTGACCTGGTTGAGATGGATTCAGGTGAAGTCCTGCCGCGGACCTATACACGCGAAGAACTGCTCGGCTACCTGGAATACTGCCGCCGAAAGTGCCAGGAGACCATTGGCGCACTGTCAATCGAACAGGCTTACCGGTTGTGCCGGTTCGCCTGGGGAGAGCTGCCCTTTGCAGAGCTTCAGCTGTATAACCTGCGTCATGTGCAGGAGCACGGGGCACAACTGCGCATGTTCCTGGGACAGCAGGCGGGAAAATCCACAAGCTGGGTATCCCAGGCTCAGTAAAAATCTTCGGTTCTCTGAGACTTGCCGTAGTTGGACCTAGATGTAGGGTTGCATCGCGAGTCGAGATTGGGCACAATGCCGCCTGGTTTGCCAGTTCGGGAAGGACGATCCCTGATGCCCAAGCACCCGCTCATCTCGATCCCCTCGACATCCCGGATGTCCGTGTCCTCCAAACCGAGTTGACCAAGGATGGCGAGCTCATCCTGACGGTCGAAAGCACGCTCACCAGTACCACCTGCCGCCGCTGCGGCCGTACCATCAGCCAGCGCCACGGCGTGGACGAGCCGCGGCTCTTGCGGCATCTGCCCATCCTGGACCGGGTCGTCTATCTCCGCTGGGTCGCCAGAAGCATTGATTGGGATGCGCTCGAGCCGTTCACGACTCTGGGGATCGACGAAATTGCGCTCCTCAAAGGCCATCGTTATCTGGTACTACACATTCGGACCGGCATCCGCACAGAAAACGACAGCGAATGGCCAGGCGACATTATTCACATACCAGGTGTTTCCACCTATGATTGAGCTATGGGTATTCTGTCAGCTCAATGGGAGGGAACGTCATGGGCATTGGTTCACTTCAGCGAAAGCCTATGCACGGAATGATCCTCGCGTTCACCGCCACCAGTTCAGCGGATTTAGCGGACATTCCCGCCACCGTAATCGATATCTGGCCCCGCTTACCCTCCGGCGACTATTTGGTAGAACTGGAGTACAGCGAGCCGGTCCGGTTGGGATCACATGTGATTACACAAATCGGCGCGCTGGTCAGCGAACTCTACGTCCCGTGCCGCGCTGACCAGCGCTGGCCACGTGCTACGCCGAGAGGGTTCCAGCACCGTGTAGGCCGCGCGGTAAGCGGAGGGACCTACCCTGCCTCTGGCAGCCTCGCTCTGGTGTGATGACGCATCCAGTGGTTGACACCGGCACAGGAGCACATTATTCGCCGGATCGACGCCGCTGGTCACTGCCGCAGTTGGCTCTCTTGCCTGCTACTCTAGAAAGCAGCAAAGTGTGCTATCGAGGGTAAAAAGATACACTCGATGTTTGTCTTTCTACAGCACAAAGCGGAATGTAATAGTTTGCGCGCTGTCTTGGCATTGGGATTGGGCAGATCATCGACAACAAACTGACTACAAAGAGAAGGACTATATCATTCCGATTTAGTGTGATGCGGCGCATACTAACACCATCGTATTCGCCGCAATTCACTGGTGAGGTCAGCTCCACTCCTGCTTAGCTCTTACACCACCTTCACCTTACGCCCCACGCGACGACTCGACAACGGCGATCGAAACCTCATCGGCACAGGAGGACTGCTATGGAACGCTTACACTCATGGCTGCGTGGACGCAGGCGTACTATTTTTGCCACGATCTTCCTGATCATCTTGCTGCCCTGGACCGCATCAGCACAATTTCAATTCCAATACTTCCAGGTCAACAGCCTGTCTGACGAGCCCGACAGTACTCCGGGCAATGGAGTCTGTTCGACCGTGATGGGCACATGCACCCTGCGTGCGGCAGTCCAAGAGGCCGATGTGAATGGTGGCGCCATCATCGGTATCCCGCCCGGACTTGTCGTGCTTCTCAGTGGCGATCTCGACATTACCAAGGACATGACGATCACCGGCGCTGGCTCGGATCAAACCTTTATCAATGCTGCGAACCAGAACGATCGCGTGTTCGAGATCGGCCCCGCGGCGAACGTCACGATCAGCGGGGTGACTATTGAGTATGGCACAGCCCATGGAAAGTCGTTCTTGGACTATCGGGGTCATAACCATGGCGGTGGCATCCACAACCATGGGAATTTGACACTGACTGACAGTGTCGTCCGCAACAACCGAAGCGCCCAACCCTGCAAAACACTCTGTGGTGGCGCTGGTATCTTCTCGTCAGGCAACGCAGTGCTCACGAACGTAACGATCATTGATAACGAAACATTGGCCGACGGTGGCGGCATCGAGCAAGGTGGTGGAACGCTCACGCTGTCTGGCTGCACGATTATGAACAACGCGGCGATGAATGGCGGTGGCATCTTCTCGCGAGGCAACCTGACTATCGAGCACAGCTTCATCGCCACGAATCGAGCGACCTCTGGTGGTGGCGGGCTCTTCCTCGACACAATCGGCGCGGCAACGTTGACGAGCGTGGGCTTCGAGGGCAACACAGCGCCAGGTGGCAATGGCATCTGGTCACTTGGCACCACGACGCTCAAAGATGTTGATGTCCAATCACATTAACGATGACCAGCGATGAGACGGTTCTTGCGAGATTGTTTGAGTCGTGAAAGGGTTTGAGCACAAAGCAGGTGGAGCCCGGCCTGAGATTGCACGAGCGTACGGCAGCTATCTGGCCGACTTCAAACTGAGTGACTATGGTGAGGCTTTTACTCGCCGAGAATGAAAATAAGCTGACGGTATGTAATCGTGTGCGTGCAGCCGCCGCTCGTCGGGTATGGATACTGGAGTTTCCACGGACACAAGGTCCAATGGTGCGTTTCAAGGTAGTCTCTGAGAATGGTGACGAAGCAACAGAGCTGTTCAGCGCCGCCCATGATCAACAGGAAGAACCAGAGGAGATGGCAATAGCGGCGTAGAGTCAGCAAACAACAAAGTCAGTGATGTGAAGGGGTAGGCTCGCAAGAACCCACCCCTTCTTATATGTGTGGGTTTATGGTACCGAGATATCGTTTACGGATATCCCCTTATTAACTAAATCTAATGAACCAAATATCTGAGAAAAGTTTACTGACATTGTATGAATGTCGCTGGGTACTGGGTCTTTTAACTCTACGTAGCCGGAGACCTTCTGCCCAGATGGGAAACTAATGGGCCATTTGCTACCTTGTGGTTCTCCAGGGTAGCTCCCTCCGGCGCTATCCACAGCAGAAAAGTAGCCAAAGACTGGTAGGTTGATTGCATCGGTTGTACCGTTATTGACTGTCATGTGGAACCGTAACATCTTTTTATTACCTATGGTTCTGACAAGCTCGACTTTCATAACGGTGAGTTCGAGATCACCCACGCTGCTTGACCAGTTTCCTTGGGTTGACGATGGTTGAGCAGGCGGCGAAGTAGGTCCACTCCCACTGTCAGGTGGCACTAAAGTAGGTTGCGTCTCAGGCTTAGAGCTAGGAGGAACCACAACAGGAGTGGCAGGCGCAGGGAACGGATTCCACCCAGCATTAATAGCTGCTGCTCCGAGCGTTCCAATGAGACCAATGATCGCAACGATGATCACGACACTTGTCTTGTTGTCCATACCAGGTCTCCTGTAAGTAGCAAACCTCATAGATTAAACGGCTGTCAGCACCGATTTCGCGTATGCCTCTGCAACCAATTGGTATCTGCCTGATACAATAGATGCAGTAAACCTTCATGACTAATTTAACAAAACTCGCCGTGTAGCTGAATGAGCATTGGAGGGGCTGATATTGAACATGTAACAGAAGTGAGTTAGCGGTGTAGAGGCAGGTTTGTATCAGAGGTGATCAGCGAGAGATCCTGAGAGGCCATGATCCGCTCATTCGATGCCCGTCCCCGTCCTGTTCCGCCGGATATGACCGGCACATATCTTGCAGCCCGGAAATTCGTCGCGTCGTAACGTACCGAGCTTTATTGTTACCCATAGCATCCCACAGGAATGGGTCAAGGGAGGATCGCCGTTCACCTTCGTCACAGATGGCGTTGAAAGTGCCATTCGGCAGGCAAAACATGCAGCAGGGGATCAGAATGTCGTCGTAGCCACCGCGAAGATCATGCAGCAGTGCATAAAAGTGCGATTGCTTGACGAAATAACCATCGATCTGGTGCCCGTCCTGCTGGGAGAGGGCATCCGATTGTTCGAGCATCTCGGCACTGAGCCAATTGAACTGGAAAGCACCGGAGTGGTCGAGGCTCCTGGCGTAACACATCTCAAGTTCCGCGTCGTCAAGTAAGAGAGCGTAGCGAAATGACAGTTCAACAGACTGACATCAAGACCGGCTATGTCACGACGGAAGGCGATGACCTTTATTACGAGGTGCGCGGCCAGGGGCTGCCACTGCTGATGATCGCCCCCGGCGGCGGGGATGGGTGGCAGTATTCATTCGTTGCGGATATGCTCTGTGATGAATACAAAGTCATCACCTACGACCGCCGCGCCAATGCCCGCAGCACGATGAACGTCCCCCAGAACTTTGAGATCAGCCAGCAGAGCCGTGACGCGGTGGCTGTGCTGGGCGCGGCCGGCGAGACATCCGCGTTCGTGTTTGGCAACAGCAGCGCTGCGGTCATTGCGCTGGACATGGCGAAGACCCAGCCGCAGGCGGTCCGGG
>WNFY01018213.1_pt1 | contig 10264 bp, 10 predicted proteins | sample 5400091 | NCBI WGS metagenome assembly WNFY01 (sample SAMN13153364, study PRJNA577476) | soil metagenome | isolation source: 60 cm soil or saprolite under grassland replicate 1 | place: USA:California | collected 2016-06-15
GAAGATGGAAGGCTCGGGCCGGACGAGCCGCGGCACGGGTTTGGTCGGCGACACCGCGACCGGAGCCCGATGCTTCGGCCGGACGGCCGGTGTGGTGAGCAGCGGGGCGGTCGGAGGCTGATCGATCGGCTGCGAGCGGGACTCAGGGTACGAGCCCGCTCGCCGCACCCAGGCGCCGGCCGGCCTCGTTTTTCTCGGAGAATGCTCCTAAGCTGGTCGTGAACGTCGAGCATCGCCACGATGGGCCGGTTCGGAGGGGATGTGTAGAACGATGAGGCGCGCAGCCGTCGCTGTCTCTGCTGTCGTGGCCGTGGCGGTCTTTGCGGTGACTGCCGATGCGACGGTGACGAGTGTCGATGCAAGCGGCACGGTGCTCTTGAACGGGGCGAAGGTCTTCCCGATCGTGCTTGCGAAGGGGCCGCCGCGCGGCGGGACCACACCGACAGGGGCGGACGCGCTAAGAGAGGCTGTTGGTGCCGGTGTCAACTTCTTCAAGGTGGGTCCGGCGACGACGCCGTGGACGAGCGCCGACATCACCGATGCAGTCCAATGGGATCAAGCCGCTGCCGCGCTTGGTGCCTTTACCTGGATCAACCTGAGCACGGTCAGCCAGGCGACACCCGGATCGTCGACCGACTCGCTGCTGCAACAGGTGGTCAGCACGCTGAAGGCGGATCCGACCGGGAGCGCCGGGATCGGCATGTGGAGGGGTGCTGACGAGCCGTGGTGGAGCGCGATCCCGCCGTCGGCGCTGCAGTTCGCCTATTGCCGCTCGACCGGGCGCGGTGATCGGAGCTGGTGCGCGGGCGAACCGTTGCTCGACCAGGACCATCTCTGGGTTACGGTCGAGGCGCCAAAGGGGACAGTCGCCGATCTTGCTCCCTACAGCGCCGTCACCGACACGCACGGCGTCGACGACTACCCCGTCACCCTTGCGGCAACGAGTCCGGACTTGCACCAGGTTGGGATGTGGACCAGCACGATCGGCGCCGCGACGCCGACTCATTCGGTCTGGACGTCGCTGCAGGTGTGTGCCAGCGGGAGCTACAACGCGAACGGCAACTACGTGCTGCCGACGCGGCTGCAGGAGCGCTACATGATCTACGACGCGATCATCAACGGCGCGCGCAGCTTGGCCTTCTACGGCGGCAACAACCCCAACTGCTGGAACAGCACAGACAGCACCTACGGTTGGAGCTGGACGTTCTGGAACGACGTGCTCAAGGGACTGATCCAAGAGATCAGTGCCCAAAGCCCTCTGGCTCCCGCGCTGGTCAATCCCGGATCCACCCAGACGCTGAACGCGAGCGACTCGACCACCGAGGTGATCAGCCGTCAGGCGACCGGCACCGTCTATACGGAGAACCGGTCCATCAGCGTCGCCAATGGATCCTTCACCGACACGTTCGGTCAATGGGATGTCCACGTCTACCACTTCAGCATCGGGACGACCAACACGCCCGCGCCGCCCGTCAACACGGAGCAGCCCACGATCAGCGGCACGCCTGCCGTCGGCTCCACGTTCACCGGGAGTGACTGTACGTGGTCGGGTTCGCCCGCGCCGACGCTGTCGCGGCAGTGGCGTCGCTGCGATACCGGCGGCGCGAGCTGCGTGAGCATCGCGGGCGCGACCGCCGCGACGTACGTGCTCGTTCAGGCGGATGCGGGCTCGACGATCAGGTTGCGCGTGATGGGCGCGAATAGCGGCGGCTCGAGCAGTGCGGATTCGGCCGCGACTGCAGTCATTGCGGGGCCGCCCGTGAACAGTGTCTCCCCGGCGATCAGCGGTGTTGCTTCCCGAGGTCAGTTGCTGACGGCCGCGAGTGGCGTCTGGTCGGGGTATCCGGCCCCGAGCTTCACCTATCAGTGGCGACGTTGCGACTCGGCCGGCGCAAGCTGTGTCGACATCGCCGCCGCGACGGGCGCGACCTACTCAGTGGTCGCGGGCGACGAGGGGAAGTCGTTGCGGGTGGTCGTGAGCGGAACGAACGCGAGCGGCTCGGCCGCCGCCCCCTCGAGTTCAACTGCGGTGGTGACGGGGGCGCCGCTGGCGACCCTGGCGCCGAGCGTTTCGGGTACGGCTGCGAGCGGTCAGACGCTTACCGTTTCGACCGGGAGCTGGAGCGGCTTCCCGGCCGGCTTCGCGTACGGGTACGCGTGGTACCGCTGCGACGATGCTGCCGGTGGAGGCTGCGTCGCGATCGGCGGTGCGACCGCGAACAGCTATCTGCTCGTACAGGAGGACGTGGGACACACGATCAAGGCTCGGGTGACCGCGTCGAACGGCGAACCGCCTGACGGTGCGGCCGATTCCCCCATGACGGCGTTCGTGTCTGCACCGCCCACGAACACGACCGCGCCGATCGCCGCGCCGTCTACCGGCGGTGGCGGGGGAGGTGTCTTGCCGGACCTGCACGTCGATCTGACGTCGAACGCGGCGACACCGCCGCCGGTGGGTTCGGAGGTCATCTATTTCGTGGCCGTCTCGATGAAGAATCTCGGCAACGCGTCCGCGGTCCTTCTCGACGTGAACCTGCCGGCCGGCTTTACGGTCACGGGAATCTATGCCGATCGCGGCTCCGGTTGCGCCGGCACGGCACCCAAGCTCACCTGCGATGCGGCCTGGGTTGTCCCAGGCCTAAGCACCAACGTGACGATCTGGGGCACCGTCGGTGAGGCCGGCTCGCTGGTTGCGAGCGCGACTGCCACGAGCCTCGTCGAGACGGAGCTCGTTTCCACGCTCGCCGACAACACCGCGGTACTCACGATCGCGCCGACGGTGGTCACACCGGCCCACCGCGGGCCACCCGCCTTGCGGATGAGCGGCGGCGCGTTCACACCGCCCGGCCGCGCACGTGTCGGCTCGGCGGCGATCGTGAGAGCTGCGTTCTCCGTCGATGAGCCGGTGACGCTGACGATTACCGCGGCGAACGACAAGGCGAAGCGGCTGGCCCTGCTCGCGAAGTCGCAAGTCGGCGGACTGACAGCGGCGAAGCCGCAGGCACGCCTCGTGTACAACCTCACCACGCCTGGAAACGTCAAGCTCACGCTGCGTGTCGGCTACGCGAGCCTCAAACCCGGGCGTAGCTTCCGGGTGGTCGTCGTCGCCACGGCAGCCGACGGTCAGAGCAGCCGTCTCGTGATTCCCGTTCGGCGCTGAGGACGGGCTACGCGCCGAGCGCCTCGAGCCGCTCCACGGTGTTGCTGACGCAAACGATGCAGCCTTTCCGCTCGAAGAGCTCGCTCAGCTCGAGCGCCTCCTCGGCGAGCCTGTCTGCCGCGCGGCCTCCTCTGCCAGCGCCAAATGGCGGTCGGCCTCGTCGAATCGTCCTTGCTCGAGCAGCGTCGCGCCCAGAAACATCTGCATGTCCGGCCGCTGTGGAGCGCTCGGCGGACGCAGCGCGAGCGCACGCTCGAGGAGGTTTGCCGCCGCCGGCAAGAAGCCTCGCGCACTCGCGCGGACTCCGCTGGCGGCGAGCCTGCCCGCCGCTTCGCCGGCGAGCCGCATTGCGCGTCCTGCCCAACCACGGAAGCGGCGCCCGCGACGGCTCGCTTGTCGCCGCCGAGCCGGTCGAGGCGCGCCGCGAGCAGCGCCTGGATCGTCGGCGGGACCGCGGTGTCGCCATCTTCCTCCGGCAGGCCTCGACCGGGGCCGACTTCCCCCTCAGCTCGAGCGGCCCTGTCGGCTCGACGTCGACGGCGCCGCGGACGAGGCGACGGGTGGTCTCGGCAATGAGAATCTCGCCGCCGGCGCCAACGGCGACCTCGCCCGTATTGATCCCGGTGCGCGTCGCAAGCCGCACCCCGTAGGCGATCTCCGGCTCGTTGTTCAGCGTCTCCAGTTCCCTCGCGAGATCAAGCGCCGCCCGAACGGCGCGCCGCGCGTCGTCCTCGTGGACATGCGGGACGCCGAAGACCGCCATGAGTGCGTCGCCGATGAACTTCTCGACGACGCCACCGTGCCGCGCCACCACCGAGCGCGCGATGTCCTAGAAGCGGCCCATCACGCCGCGGAGCGACTCCGGATCGAGCTGCTCGCCCAGGCTCGTCGAGCCCGTGACGTCACGCCCCCGACGGTTTCGCCCTCGCGCGGCTCTACGTACCCGCGGGCGGCACCCCTACGCGGCCCGATCGGAGCCGCCTGCCAACTCCGCGACGGCGTTCAGGATCTCGTCGAAACTCGTCTTCGAGAGGAACGCGGAGACCCCGACCGAGGCTGCCCGATGGGCGACGACATCCGGGGCGGCCCCGGAGACCATCAACACGTGGGTGCGCGCGTTGCTCTCCCGCAGGAGCCGCGCCGCCTCCCAACCGTCGGTGCGCGGCATTTCCCCGTCCATGACGACCACGTCCGGCTCCAGCAAGCGCCCGAGCTGGAACGCTTCGCCGCCGTCGGCGGCCAGACCGATCACCTCGAAGCGGCCGTCCCGCTCGAGCGCCACTGCGAGCGCCTCGAGGAACGCCGGATCGTCGTCGGCGAGCACTACGCGAATCGGATTGGCCATGGGCCTAAAGCCTCGCGCACGCCGTCGGCGATTGCTACCCCTCGAACGGATGGGCACAGAAAACGGCCCGGAAGCGCCGCCACTCCCGGGCCAACGAGGAGGCGGCGTCCACGAGCGCAAGGCCCGCAGAACACAGCACCCTCGCTCCACAGCTTGGATCGGTTGCTGCCTTTCGTCTCCTCGACGGACGGCTAGGTCGGCGCGGCGCCATCGGCTGGGGCCTGCGCTATCGTGTCATCTGCGTACCCGTGTTCCCGCTCCCCGCACGAGCCCGCTGCTTGTCGCCGCTTGTCGCATCGGGGGAGGCATCCAGCAGGAAGGAACCATGCGCAACCTTCTAGACTCGGTCGCCGTGTAATGGCGACGAAGAAGCGGCAACAGACGATGGCCAAGCGGGAACGCGAGCAGAACGTCCGGGACCGTAGGGCCGAGAAACTGCTGAAGAAGCGGACACTGGCCGCCGAGCGGAGCGCGGGGACGGAGGATTCGCCGACGCTGGACGCCGAGCAGGGCGCGGCGACGGATGAGTCGCCCGTCGTGGACCCGACGCCGGAACCGTCGTGAACGGCAAGCCGAAGCACGGCACGCTGATCTGGTTCAACGTCGACAAGGGATACGGCTTCATCCGAACCGAACAAGACGAACGGCTGCGGGTCTCCAGCACCGGGTTCCTGCCCGGGTGCGAGCCCGATGCACGTTGTGCCGGCCAGGAGGTGCTCTTCGATGTCCGCGACGACGAAGGGGAGCTCGAGGCAGTCGACGTCCACTTCCCGACGGCCGCCGCCCCGCGGCGGGCGCGCCTACGCCACTCGCGCTGACGAAGCGCGAGCGGATGAGCACCCCGGAGCAGAAGAACTACGAGGCGATCGCGCGGCTCGAGGGCCTCCTCGCCGAGCTGCGGGACAACCGTTCGACGGCGCGCGAGACCGAGGCGATCCGCGAGATCGGCCTCGAGATCGCGGTCGCAGTCCGCGAGGTCGGCGCCATGCTGATCAACGCCGGCTGGCAGCGGCCCGACTCGTAGAGGCGCTTGACAACGACCTGTCGCCCGTGGGATAAGCGACATCTGAATCATCTCTCAGGTTCGACAGTCTGGAGGCCGCTCGTGAAGCGCTCGTCCCTGGTCGTGTCTCTGTTCGCGCTGCTCGTCCTCGGTACCGCTGCCTCCGGCGCGGTCGCCGCCCCCGCCGTCGGAACCTCGTTCCCGCCCGGGTTCGCTACCCCGACAGACGCCTCGCTCGGCGTGCCCGTAATCGGCTTCGGCGCCGCGGGCGAGCTCACGCGGACGCCTGTGATCTTCCTGCACGGCAACAACGACACCCCCTTTGCGACCGCGTGCAATCCCTACGGGAACCTGCACGACATGGCGCAGTACTTTCTCGACCACGGGTACCGCGCGAGCGAGCTGTGGGGGCTGGGCTACCAGGGCGACCAATGCGACTTGCTTACCTCGCCCACGAATCGCTCCGGCGAGGCGCATTCGACGGCCGCGAACGTGCCCGACCTGCGCGCGTTCGTTCACGCGGTGCTTCGGTACACCGGAGCGAAGCGGGTCGACATCGTCGGCCACAGCCTCGGCGCGACGCTCGCGCGCGAGTGGCTTCGCGAGGACAAGGCCTATCCGCTCGTCCGGCACCTCGTGGCGATCGACGGGCCGAACCACGGGATCGTGGACTGCTCGCCGTCGCCGGCGAACTACTTCGCCCTACCGGCGCTCGGCGGCTTCACGCCTGACAGCGCGGTCTGCCGCGAGTACGGCTCCGACCACACGCCGTTTCTCACGGCCCTCAACGCCGGCGACGAGACCAAGGCCCCGACCAAGTATCTCGTGATCCGAAACGCCGACACGAGCTTCGTCTACTTCTCGGCGCAGGACGGCTTCTTCGCGCCGCTGCCCGCGATCGACCGGGACGGGAACCCGCACGACTTCTCGCAGAGCGCGAGGCTCCTCGGCGCCCGCGAGGTGAACCTCACCGGGCAGGGTCGCTACGACCCCTTCCTCGGCACGGCCCATCTGGGGATCGCGAACTCGCCGGAGACCTGGGCGGCGGCGCTCGAGTTCCTGCGCCACTGCGACGACGAGGAGGGCGACTAGAGAGAAGGGCCGACAGGTGCCGGCTGCGGCTCCCGCACCCGTCGGCGATTCAGGCATCGGCCTCGCGGCGGCGAGGGCTGACCCCCCAACAGAGTGAACCGATCGAGTGAACCACCGGTTTAGCGATCGCTGAACCGAAAGCAGCGAGACGATGATGGAGCTACCGAGGGGCCCCGATGCGGCGGGGGCCCGCGGAGAAGGAACCAGGTGCTCCGCTCCAATGCGGCGAGAGCGTGGAGCACCACTGGATCAGGGCGAGCCCGGCGGCGGGCTCGCCCCGATCGTTTCCCTGGCCTTCGTGACAGAGCGCACGTACGGTCTCTAGGGCTTCCAACCCTTGATTCGCAAAGAGGGACGCCGAGGTGCCGGCTGGCGAGTGCGCCGCCATGTAGAGCCCTTGCCGGATCGCCCAGGCGTCCTTCAGCTTGACCTTGCGGACGGGCTTGAACCGCAGCGGCTGCACGGATTCGCCGCGGAGGATGGCGCCGCCGACGTGCGGCCGGACGACCGTGCCGCCGTTTGCGAGTGCGGAGTAGGCGACCGCGAGCTGGAGCGGCGTCACGGCGAGGTAGCCCTGACCGATCGAGAGGTTGATCGTCTGGCCCTCGTACCACGGTTGGTTGTACTTTTGGCGCAGCCATGCCGGGGTCGGCACGATCCCGTGCTCCTCACCGGGAACGTCGAAGCCCGTCGGATGGCCGAGTCCGAGCCACTTCGCCCAGCGCTGGATGCCCTGGCTCCCCCGGGCGTAGAACTTGTCCCCGAGCCGGTAGAACCACGTGTCACACGACTCTGCGAGCGCCGTCGGCAGCGACATGCTCGAGTAGACGCCGGCCTCGACGTTCCGGAAGGTGTAGCCGCCGATCGTGAACGAGCCGCTGCACAGTTGCGGCGTGCTCGGCGTGATGATCCCTTCGGAGAGGGCCGCTGCGGCGACGATCGGCTTGAACGTCGAGCCGGTGGGATACATGCCCTGCGTCGCCTGGTTCAGCAGGCGCGGATTGTTGCCCTTGTCCTTGTAGAGGCTCGCGAGGTACTGCGGGTCGTGCGCAGCAGCGACCTGGTTGTACGTCGGCGTGCTCGCGAGCGCGATCACCGCACCGGTCCACGGGTCGATGACGACGGCGGCAGCAGCGCCGGCATCGCCGTGCCCGTTCGCGCGTGCGAGGGCCACCCCGTGCTTGAGGGCGTGGTCTGCAGCGCGCTGGATGCGCGCGTCGATCGTCAGCTGCAGCGTCGGCAGCGACTTGCCCGCCGCCGAGCGCTGGAGCGGGCCGACCACGCGCCCCATCGAGTCGACGCGCAGGTGCCGGCGGTCGAAGCCGCCGTTCAAGTACTTGTCGTACTGCGCCTCGACTCCCGAGACGCCCACCGTCATTCCAGGCTTTGCGTGCCGGTAGCGCGGCCAGGTGAGCATCCGATCGCTCACCTCGCCGAGGAGGCCGAGGAACGTGCTGCCGAACGCGCCCTGCTGGTAGCTCCGCGCCGGCAACCCGGTGACCTTGAAGCCTGGATACTGCGCGGCGCGCTCGTCGAGGTAGTACGCGAGCGCGTTCTTCGGGCGCGGCAGGACGACCGCTGGCGCGAACGACGAGCGCACGACCGAGCGGCGGATTCGGATCACCATCGTCCGCACCGGCACGTGGGCGAGCTTGGACAGGCGGCGGAGCGACTCGACCCCGGCGTCCGTCGGGTGCCACCCCGTCTTGTCGATCTCGCCGAGCGCCGCGACGTCGGCGGCGACGACGATGCGGCCTGTCGTGCCGGCCAGCTTGCGGCCCTTTGCGTCGACGATCGGGCCGCGCGGCCCGATCAGGTCGACGGTGCGGTAGGCCTGGCTGTTGGCGAGCGACGTGTAGGCCGGCCCGTGCAGGATCTGGATCGACCAGGCGCGCAGCGCGAGGACGCAGAGCGCGATCCCGACGAGCGCCGCGAGGCCGCCGATCCGGACGAAGAAGCCGGGGCTGCGGAAGTACGGCGCATCCGCGCGCGAGTACGGCTGGAGGCGGCGGCCGCCGGGAACGTTGCGCGGGAGCTTGACCCGGCGCCGGGGATCGGGGGTTGAGATGGCTACGGCGTCTGCGGCTGGTCGTACGACGTCGGGGTTCCAGTGTAGGCGCGTTCCCGGCGGGTCGCTATTCGTCGGCGAGCTCGTCCGCGAGCAGGGCGAGACCGAGGCTCCGCCAGGCCAGATCCGGCTCCGCTTGCAGCGTTTTCAGGCCCTCGGCGACCGTCGGAAGACCGTCGGCGTCAAGGGCTTCGAGGGCGCGCGCGAGCGCGACGCGGCGCTCCGGCGTGTCGAGCTCGCCGGCGAGCCGCTCGGCGGCGACGGAGTTGAAGTCGAGCTCGCGATGCGGATCGCCTCCTGCCGCGAGGACGAACATTGCGCGCCGCCGCGCGGCGTTCAGCTCGTCGTCACCGATCGGCAGGCGGCCGAGGACGAGCCAGACGAGCGCGACGAGGAGCTCGCCGGAGCGAGGGTCGAAGCCGGCGCCTTCGAGCGCCTCTAGCCGGGATCGCGGCAATCGCCCGACTCGCCTTCGCAGCAGCCGAGCTTGAAACGGCACTTCGGACACTGCCAGGTACCGGTGCGCCATTCCATCTCGGCTCCGCAGCGGAGGCAGATCTCTCTCACCATGGCGGCCATGAGCAGAGCTTACGACGGGTGGCGGTCGAACTCAGTCCTCGTAGTACTCGTCCGCGATCGTGAGCGCCTCATCGAGGATGGCGATCCCCTCGTCGAGCTCGTCGCGGGTGATCGTCAACGGCGGGCAGACCATGATCATGTTCCAGTGCGTCATCAGATAGAGGCCGCGCTCGAGCGCTGCCTTTGAGAGACGCGACACCGGCGCGGCGTCCTCGCCGCTTCCGTTGAACGGAACGAGCGGCTCGCGCGTTGCGCGCGACTTGACGAGCTCGAGGCCCCAGAAGCAGCCGAGACCGCGCACATCGCCGATCGACGGATGCTTGTCGGCGAGCCCGTGCAAAGCGCCCGCGAAGTGTTCCCCCATCTCGGCCGCATGCTCGACGATTCCTTCCTCGCGGAACGCCTCGATCGATGCGACGCCGACGGCGCACGCGAGCGGGTGGCCGCTGTACGTGAGGCCGCCGGCAAAGAACTTGTCGCGGACCCAGTCTGCGATCGGCTCGCGGACCACCATCGCGCCGAGCGGCACGTAGCCGGAGTTGATGCCCTTGGCGAGCGTCATGATGTCCGGCACGACGTCCCAGTTGTCGACGCCGAACCACTTGCCCGTGCGGCCGAACCCCACCATCACCTCGTCGGCGATCAGCAGGATCCCGTACTTGTCGCAGGTGTCGCGGATCGATTGCAGGTAGCCGTCCGGCGGGACGATGATCCCGTTCGTGCCGGTGACCGTCTCGAGGATCACGGCGGCGACGGTGTTCAGGCCCTCGTACTCGAGGATCTCCTCGAGGTGCGGTGCACCCGTGCAGACCGGGCACGGATCGGGATGGCCGGCGGGGCAGCGGTACGTATACGGGTCGAACATCCGCACGACACCGGGAAGACCGGGCTCGGCCGCCCAGCGGCGCGGGTCGCCGGTCAGCGTGATCGCGCCGGCCGTCGCGCCGTGGTAGCTGCGGTAGCGCGCGATGATCTTGTGCCGACCGGTATACCAGCGCGCGAGCTTGATCGCGTTCT
>WNFY01007525.1_pt1 | contig 10263 bp, 12 predicted proteins | sample 5400091 | NCBI WGS metagenome assembly WNFY01 (sample SAMN13153364, study PRJNA577476) | soil metagenome | isolation source: 60 cm soil or saprolite under grassland replicate 1 | place: USA:California | collected 2016-06-15
GGTGTTCTGGATCGTGGACAACGGCTCCTCCCATCGCGGCCAGGCCGCCATCGACCGGCCGGCCAAGCGCTTCCCCAACGCCATCATGGTTCACACTCCACGGCACGCCTCCTGGCTCAACCAGATCGAGATCTACTTCTCGGTGGTCCAGCGCAAGGTCGTGGCACCCGACGACTTCACCCACCTTGACCAGCTCAGGCAGCGACTGGCCGACTTCCAGCAGCGCTACAACGCCACCGCCCGGCCCTTGGGGTGGAAGGTCACCTCAGCTGACCTCGACGAGCTGCTCCACAGGATCGACCAGCACCAGCAGCAGACCGCCCCACCGACCACCCCGAAGGCCGCATGATCACACCCCCGACGAACCTACGGGCCAGACCACCAAGCGCGGCCAGCGCATGGGCTCTTGGTCCTCGTCCCATCCGGGCTTGCCAACTCCGCCCCGAACCGCTCACAACCATGCGAAAGAAGCAGCGTAGAAGTCGAGGCAGCTCGCTCCCATCGCCCGGCCGAGCGATCCGGGCCTCCGGATCGACCACGACGTCGCGCATCCGCGAGAGGTCGATGACGAGCCCACCGTCGACCACGCAATGGCCCGCGGGGTCGGTCGCCCCCGGTGAGGACGTCGCCAGAGAGCCAGCGCCGAACCTCGCCCGGATCCTCGTCGGTCACTCCTTGGCCGGGCGGATGTTCTCGTTGAGCCGGACGAGGTCGTCCGGGTCGTACTGGCGCTTCACCTGGTCGAGCCGGTCGAGGGTCGCGGGCGGGTAGGCGCGTCGAACGCCCTGCTCCCCCTCGTCGCCGAGGAAGCCGACATAGGCCGCGGCGGTGCCATCCGAGAGTGCCGTCGCCAGGCTGCTCGCCCAGGCCTTATGCTCTGTCACCGGCCTCGGCATCCCCCGCGTAGACCATCCGGGCCATCACGACGGGCTTGCCGTGCTGCTCGGCGGGGATGAACGGCAGTGGCGGAGCCTTCATGACGTTCGCGATGACGGAGAGCTCCTCGGGGGCCGCCTCCGCGGCGGCGACCAGCCCGACGATCACCTCGGCGCTCGCCGGGAGCATCAGCATCCCGCCGACGACCTCGTCGATCTCGTGGAGCCGGAACCGCAGCCTGGTCGCGACCCCAAAGTTGCCGCCGCCGCCCCGAAGCGCCCAGAAGAGGTCGGGATGGGTGTCCTGGTCCACCTCGAGCAGCTCGCCGTCGGCGGTGACCACTTCGGCGCCGAGGACGTCGTCGATCGTGAGCCCGTGCTTGCGGACCAGGAAGCCGATGCCGCCGCCGAGGGTGATCCCCCCGACGCCGACGCTTGCCGTATCCCCGAGCCCGGTGGCGAGCCCGTGCTCGCCGGTGGCCTTGGTGTAGTCGCCGGCGGTCATGCCGGTCTGCGCCCAGGCGGTGCGGCCCTCGGGGTCGATCTCCACCGCGTTCATCTCGGAGAGGCTGCGAGTTCTCTTGGTGAGTTCGGGTCTCGGGCCCGGTGGTTGCCTGGGTTTCTGCTGGTCAGATGGTGCGAGGCTTGCTGTAGCCGGTGCGCAACGGATGTCGTGGACTGGTGCTGTGGAGGCTGGGCTGCCGATGCCGAGAGCGGCTGGGGGCAGCGTGCTGCGGGTGTCAGGCGCGGCGCAGCCGCAGCAGCCGCAGCCCGTTGGCGATGATGAGCAGGGCGGTGCCCTCGTTGAGCAGCAGCCCTGCGGTCAGCGATAGATGCCCGGCCAGGGCGGCGCCGACCAGCACGGCGACCGTGGCCAACGAGAGGGCGACGTTTTGGCGGATGTTGGTCAGTGCGCGGCGGGCGAGGCGGATCGCTTGGGGGAGCTTGGCCAGGTCGTCGGCCATCAGCGCCAGGTCGGCGGTCTCGATGGCGACGTCGGCGCCGGCCGCGCCCATGGCCACGCCGACGTCGGCGGTGGCCAGGGCGGGAGCGTCGTTGACGCCGTCGCCGACCATTGCCACCGGTCCGTAAGTGCCACGCAGCGCCTCGATGGCGCTGGTCTTGTGCTCGGGGAGCTGTCCGGCGTGCCAGTCGTGGATGCCGGCTTGGGCGGCGATGGCGCGGGCGACGCGCTGGTGGTCGCCGCTGAGCATGGCGACCCGCAGGCCGAGGGCGTGCAGTTGGGCGACCGCGGCGGTGGCTTCGGGGCGGAGCTGGTCAGCGACCGCGAGCAGCCCCAGCGGCCGATGGCCGGCGGCCAGCACCATGGTGGTGTTGCCGGCCCGCTCGAGTGCGGCCAGCCGCTGGGCCGCCTGGCCGGTGAGGGCGAGGCGGCCATTGGGGCGGCCGACGAACAGCCGCCGGCCGGCCACGGTCGCCTCGACCCCCACCCCTGGGATGGCGCGCAGCTTCTGGCCGGGCGTCCAGGCAAGGCCACGGCTGCTGGCGGCGTCCAGGATCGCGCCGGCCAGCGGGTGCTCGCTGGTGGCCTCCACCGCCGCCGCAAGGGCAAGGACCTGGCCGGCGTCCTGGCAGTCGAGGCCGATGGCCTGGGTGAGCTGCGGGTGGCCGCGGGTGAGCGTGCCGGTCTTGTCGAGGGCGACCACCCGCACCCGGCCGAGCGTCTCCAGGTGCGCGCCGCCCTTGATCAGGATGCCGTCGCGGGCGGCGCGGGAGACCGCCGCGACCACCGCGACCGGCACGCTGATCACCAGCGCGCAGGAGCAGGACACCACCAGCACGACCAGGCCGCGGTAGAGCCAGCCGCGCCAGTCGCCCGCCAGCAGCGGCGGGACGAGGGCGACCAGCACGGCCAGGACGACCATCAGGGGGGTGTAGGTGGCGCCGAAGCGGTCGGCGAAGCGTTGCGCGCGGCCGCGGTGGGCTTGGGCTTGCTCGACTTGGCGGATGATGCGGGCCAGGGTCGTGTCTTGGTAGGGCTTGGCGACTCGCATGGTGAGGGCGCCGGTGCCGTTGACGGTCCCGCCGAACACCTCGGTGCCGGCGGTGACCTCGACGGGCAGGGACTCGCCGGTGACTGGGCTTTGGTCGACCGCCGAGGCGCCCGCCAGCACGACGCCGTCGGTGGGCAGCCGCTCGCCGGGCCGCACCAGCACCGCCTCGCCGGGCTGCAACTGCTCGACCGGGGCCTCTTCCAGGCAGCCGTCGGAGCTTTGGCGGTGGGCGGTCGGTGGGGCCAGGGTCATGAGCGCACGGATCGCGCCGCGTGCCCGGTCGCTGACGTAGTCCTCCAGCACCCCGCCGAGCGAGAAGACCACCACCAGCATGGCGGCCTCGGAGACCACGCCCAATGCCAGCGCCCCGGCGGTGGCGATGACCAGCAGCGTGCCGATCGTCAGGCGCCGCCGGCGGAGCACGTCGATGGCGGTGCGGAACGGGAAGACGCCGCCAACCGCCACGGTGGCCAGGTAGAGCGTGGTGCCCAGCGTGTGCTGGTGGGCGAGCCTGTCGACGGCCAGGCCGGCCAGTAGGAGCAGCTCGGCGGCGGCCAGGGCCAGCAGCCGTGGGGTGCGCCACCACCCCCGCCCGGGTGCGGCGGCCGCGCGGGCCGCTGGGGTGTCGGCAGGCGCCAGGCGCACTCTGAGCCGGCCGGCCTGCTCGCTGACCGCCGCAGGGTCGAGGCGGCCGTCATGGCTGATGGTGACGATCCCGGCGGCGCTGAGCACCTCGACGGCTTGGACCCCCGCCAGGTGGCTGAGTGCGCCTTCCAGGTCGCCGGCGCAGTCCAGGCAGCCCTCGGCGACCCGGAAGCGGCTGTGTGCTGGTTGTCGCGCTGGGTGGGTGGCCCGGGGCGGGCTGGTGGTCGGCTGGCTCACCGCGCCACCCTCGCCCGGGTCGCGGTGGCGGCGTCCTCGGCCAGGCACCAGCCCAGCTCCAGCAGCTGGGTGACGCAGGGGTCCTCGATGCGATAGTAGATGCGGTTGCCGTCGCGGCGGGCCACCAGGATGTGCTGGTCGACCAGGCGGGCGAGCTGGTTGGAGACCGCCGGGGCGCGCATACCCGCCTGGGCGGCGAGGTCGGTGACGCACAGCTCCCCGGCGCGGGCCAGGGCGTGCAGCAGCCGTAGGCGGCTGTCGTTGGCCAGCACCTTGAACGTCGCGGCTAGGCGGTGGGCCTCGGGCTGGCTGATCGGTGGGCGGTCCTGGAGCGCCGGCTTTGGCTCGCAGGTGACGATGGTAGTCGTGGGCGTGGCCATCTGCGGTGCACCTCCCTCGGCCAGTATTACATCGTCTCATGAAATGATGAAGTAGCTCGGCATCGGTGCGACCGGACCGACGCGGGCCGTGCAGGTGCTAGGCGTCCCGCCGCCTCAGCAGCACCGCGGCGGCGGCCAGGGCGGCGGCCGCATAGGCGCACACGACGGCAAAGCCCATCCAGGGCGAGAGCAGGTGCAGGCCTTGGGGGGCGAACTTGGTGCGGCCGATGAGTGCCTGGCCGGCGTCGGACGGCAGGTAGGGGGTGACCGCCTCGTCCCAGGAGGACGGCAGGGCACCCACGATACCGGGCAGGACGAAGACCAGGCCGACCACCACGGCGGTGGCGCCGACGGTGGAGCGGATCAGGGTGCCAAGCCCAACCGCCAGCAGCCCCAGCACGGCCAGGTAGAGCCCGGCACCAACCACCGAGCGGAGCACCCCCGGGTCGCCGAGGTGGGCCTGGAGGCCCTGTTGGGCCAGGACGGCCTGGCCGACCAGGAAGGCCGCGAAGGCCGAGGCGGTCCCGATCAGCGCGGTGACGACGCCCACCACGACCGCCTTGGCGGCCAGCACGGCTTGGCGCTGCGGGGTGGCGGCGAAGGTCGCCCGCACCGACCCGGTCTGGTATTCGCTGGTGATGGTCAGCACGCCCAGCACCCCGACGGCCAACTGGGCCAGGAAGAAGCCGCTGAGGCTGTAGGCGGCCGGATCGAAGGTGGCCCGGTCCGAGGGGCTGATCCCGCCGATGCCGTAGCGGGCACAAAACAGCGCGCCGAGCACGACCATGCCCGCCATGGTGAGAGCAATGGTCCACCAGGTGGACCGAACCGTGCGCAGCTTGGTCCACTCCGCGCGCACCAGGTCGGGACCCAGCGGCCGGGCGGCTGGCGGGCGAGCCAGTGGCGTGGACGGACTGCGTGGGGGTGCGGACGGTTCGGGGCTGCCGGCGGTGGCGGTCATGGTCAGGGCACCCTTCCTGCGCGGGTCATCTTCTGGGGTTGCTGCTGGTAGTCGACGGCGTCGCGGGTCAGGTCCATGAACGCCTCCTCCAGGGAGGCCTCACGGGCCACCAGCTCGTGCAGGGCGAGGCCGTGGCGGGCGGCCAGTTCCCCCACCGCAGCAGCGTCGACGCCGCGCACCACCATGGTGCCGTCAGCACCCATCTCGACTGTGGCCCCTTTTGCGCGAAGCAGCGCGGCCAGCCGGTCGGCCTTTGGGGAGCGGACCCGGACCTGCCCGCCGGAGCCGCGCCGGACCAGCTCCTGGACGCTGGTGTCGGCGATCAGCCGGCCACGGCCGATCACGATCACGTGGTCGGCGGTTTGGGCCATCTCGCTCATCAGGTGGCTGGAGACGAACACCGTGCGGCCCTCGCGAGCGAGGCTGCGAAGCAGGGTGCGAATCCACATCACACCCTCGGGGTCCAGCCCGTTGACCGGCTCGTCCAGCAGCAGCACGCCCGGGTCGCCGAGCAGCGCGGCGGCCACGCCCAGCCGCTGGGTCATGCCCAGCGAGAAGGTCCCCGCCGGCCCGCGACCCGCTCGAGCCCGACCAGGCCGAGAACCTCGTCCACCCGGCGACGACCGATCGCGTTGGCCTGCGCCAATGCCAGCAGGTGGGCGTGGGCGCTGCGGCCGGGATGGACGGCGGCCGACTCCAGCGTCGCGCCGACCTGGAACAGCGGCCGCCGCAGCCGGCCATAGGCGACGCCGCCGACGGTGGCTGTGCCTGTGGTGGGGGCGTCCAGGCCGAGGATCAGCCGCATGGTGGTGGACTTGCCGGCACCGTTGGGGCCAAGGAACCCGGTCACCCGGCCAGGGGACACGCGAAAGCTCAGCCCATCCACCGCCAGCGTGGGCCCGTAGCGTTTGGTGAGCTGGTGTGCCTGGATCGTCATCTCGGTGGTAGGCATCATTGCGGCTCTTGCTGGGTGGGGGTGTAGAACTGCGCCACGATCCGCTCGACCACCACGTCGTCCGGGTCGTGCTGGTGTTCCAGCCGCCAGGTCTGCAGCAGCGACAGCGGCAACTGGGACAGCAGCTCCACGTCGCTGCCTTCGGGCAGCTCCCCGCGCTCGGCGGCGCGGTTCACGATCGTGCGCAGGCAGCCGGTGAGCATCCCGGCCAGTCCGCGGTGCCAGGCCTGGCGGAGCTCGGGGTTGCTGGCGATCTCGACGCTGACCGCCTGGAGGGCGCGCGACGCCGCGGTGCGTGAGCGCAGCAGCGCGCCAAGGAAGGACCGCATGTCGCCTGGCAGGCTGCCGGTGTCGGGGATCTCGGGCACGGCACGGGCGCGGTGCTGGAGAGCGTCGGCCACCAGCGCGACCTTGTTGGGCCAGCGCAGATATAGGCTTGACTTGCTGACCTTGGCCCGCCCGGCGACCTGCTCCATGGTCAGCTGCCCATAGCCCACCTCGCCGAGCAGCTCCATCGTGGCTGCCCGGATCGCCGCGTCCACGCTGGGGTCGCGTGGGCGGCCCCGGCGGCCCCTCGCCGGCTCTGGACTTGGTCCCGGCTCGACGAGATGCGGGGCCGCTCCAGCGTCCTCGGCCACGTCCGGTCTCCCATCACCCATGCGGCAGCGCCGACGATTATCTGGACGAGCACGTTCGCCAACACGGCTGCAGATTATCCAAACGACAGCGTCCAGTAAAGCGAGGAGGCGGCCCCTCGCGGGCCGTTGGCGTGCTCGCAGGCGCTCATCGACGCGGTGTCGGATTCCCTGGCTGCGGCGGGTTGGCGGCGGGCCGGCGTCCGGGTAGGCGGTTGAGCTCGGCCATCAGCTCCCGGTTGGTCGCCCTGGCGGCGTCCAGTTCCTCGGATTGCTCCTGGACCTGCTCGCGCAGATCCGCCGTGGTCTGCTCGAGTTCGGCGACGCGGCGGCGTAGCGCCTTGGTGTCGTCCTCGGCGGGCCCGCCGAGGCCGCTGGCGCGGAAGACCTCCTCTCCCAGCAGCTCCGACAGGCGCTGTGTGAGCTTGCCGACCTGGCGGCGCAGCCGCTGGTTGTGGGCGTGGGTGTTGGCGAGATCGGCCAGCAGCGACTGACGGCTCACGGTCGTGGTGCGCGGCATCGAGGCGTCCGGTCGGGCCTGGGATGCGTGGGCGAGGATCTGGGCGCGGAGGTCGTGGTGGCGGTAGAGGAATGAGCGGTCGACCGCGGCGGCGCGGGCGACCGCGGCGACGGTGATCTGGTCGCCGGCGGCGGTCAGCCGCTCCAAGGCTGTCAGGACGCGTTGGCGGCGGCGGGTCGAGTCCCGCCGCCGAGCCGCAGCAAGCGCCTCGGCACCGGCGGCAGCGCCGGTCACCCCAGGCCCTCCAGATCCGGCTCCAGCTCCGGCCGCAGGCTCGGGTCGAGGTCTGGCGGCCTGATGGTGGGCATCCCCAGGTGGACGGTCCGGTGGGTGGCTCGCACGATCCGGCAGGCCTCGTCGACCTGGCGGCGTTCCTGCTCGCTGAGCTCCAAGTCGGTCTCGACCCGGCCGATCAGCGCCCGAACCCGGCTGATCTCCTCGTCGGAGGGCATCGCCTCGGCGCGAGCCCAATCGTCCAACTCGACCGCAGCGCGGACCCGTTCGCGGTTGCGCAGCAGCATGTCGAGGTAGCCGCGCAGCTCCGGCAGGTAGGACGGGTCGGAGCGAAAGTGACCACAGCCCAGGCAGCGGAACCGGAACGGGCAGGCATGCCCGCCGGCTTGCACGTTGGAGGGCTCGGTGCAGATCCCGAACGGGACGGCGACCTGGCCGACCGCCAGGCGCTGATGCTCGTGCTCCAGCAGCGCGCGGGCTTGGCGCCAGATGCGGTTCCCGCGCCCGTCGAACTGCAGCGCGGCGAGCCGGTCGACCGCGGCGCGGGTCCGCTTGGCAGTGACCCGGTAGTAGGTCTGGGTGACGGTCATGCTGTCGTAGCCCATCAGCTCGCGGAGCTCGTCGACCGGGGTGCCGGCGTCGGCGTGTCGCTGCTTCTCTCTGGGAGTTGGGGTCATTGCCGATGTCTTCGTGATGATCTTGCTGGTCAGCAGCTATGCCGTCACGTGATCAACGTGTGCAACAGGTGTAGCGGACGAGGGCTTGTTAGGTTGAGGGGGCCTCGCCAGGGGGACGCGGGACGGGCGCCGACCCGCCGAGCGCGCGGTTGAGCCGCCCGGTGAGGTCTTCCACGATTGAGTCCGGTTCCTTGACCAGCCGCTCGTTGGTCACCCGCACAGACCGGCGGTAGTCGTCCTCCGAGAACGGCACTCCCTCCCACGCCCCCTGCATGAGCAGAGCAGACTGGCAGCCACGCAGTTTGGTGATCGCGATGCCGAAATCCCAGCTCCCCAGGTAGTGAGTGGTTGCGGCGATGACTCCAGCGATCAGCACGACCCGCTTGGTGAGCCCAAGGATCACAGCCTCGATCGCGAATTCCCGTTGGCCGATGTTCGTCTGGCGGGAGTCCGACGCCCGAGCGCAGAACAACCGCACCCCGCCGTCCTCGTTGATCTCAAGGTCGAGCAGGCGCGGCTCGACGTCGGTGCTGGGGCGGCCAGCCTCCAGCGAAGCGACCCGGTGTGGTTGGATCCAGTCCGAGCTGAGCGCCCACCCTCTTGCTCGCCGGACAACGTTGTTGGTCGAGGGAATGTCCGGTGACCAAGGAGGGTCGAGCGGGACTCCCGCCGGCCCGGAGCGGACGCGGCCGTGGAGGAAATCGTGCCAGCCCTTGGGGCCGTTCGCACCGAGCACGCGCTCCAAGCGATCGGGCTGCTCGATGATCGGCTGGGCCACCAGGAACAGGTGCGCGTGCTTGCGCCAGCTCTCTGGGCTGGTCGGGTCGCGAGCCACTTCGGCGTCCAGTAGCTCGTCGGCGTCGCGCTGCCGACGCAGGGCAAGCTGGTGCAGGCGCTGGACCTCGGCGTCGGGCAGCACGTGTTTGGTGGTGTCGCCGCGGCCGTAGTAGCGCCCGTCAACCTGGTGGGGCGCGGTCGGGCTGGGCGGCACGGTCACCAGCAGGTAGCCCTTGGCGGGGTCAGCGGCGGTGGGGATGGTGTCGATGCGCACGTGCAGCGGCTCGTCGATGAGGTCACAGGCGACCCGGTCGATCCGCTCCCGGAGCCCGTCGAGGTCCACCGGGGTGGGCTGGGCGTTGTCGTCGACCCCGATGATCAGCACGCCACCGTCGATGGCGAACTGTGCCAGGTCACGGGCGAGTTCCCTGTTCGCTCCGCTGCCAGAGGGCAGCTCGCGTTTGAAGTCGAGGGTATGCCGCTCGGTGAGGATTTCTTGGCTGAGCGCGTCTCGAAGCTCGTCCTCGCTGGTTGGAAGCCACTCGATCACTTGGTCGTCCTCTTGCGATGTTGGTTGCCTAGCTGCCAAGGGCGCGGTGGATGGCCTGGGCCGCGTCGACGACGGCTGCGCCGGCCCCACCAGCCGCACCGGCGATCGCGGTGATGCCCTTGAGCGTGCGGACCATCCGCTGCCGTGCCGGCTGCGGCGCCGTGGCGTCCTCCTCCAGGTCCTCGACGAGCCCTTGGACGGCGTCGAGCTGTTCGGGCGGGAGCTGGCCGTCCAGTTGCTCGACGGCGGCCCGGACGGCGTGGGCAAGCGCGCCCAGGTCGATGCCCTGCTGGGTAATGGAGACGTCGCCTTGCCGGGCACGGTTGCCCTGCCCGCCGGCGATGTTGCCGGCGGTGCCGTGCACGCGGATGGAGTTGTCGGTCACAGTGGGGCTCCCTGCGTAGATGGTGGCCGCGACGATGTTGGTGATCTGCTCGGTGGAGACGGGCAGCGTGGAGGAGGCCACCTCGCCAGCGTCTGGTGCTTCCCGCTCGAGCTTCAGGACAAGGTCCAGCAGCCGGTTGCGGACCCCTTCCAGCACCCCCATGACCTCGACCCGGGGCAGCACCCGCCAGGCTTGCATGCAGTTCATGTCGCGAAGCGGTTGGGGCTGTAGCACGGCGATGGCGTCCAACGGCCACGGAAGGCGGAGCGTAGCTGTGCCGGTAGGCGTAAAGGAACACCTTGGCCCTGTCGAACGCTCCGCGCTGCTCCCGATCCGCCAGCAGCTCGGGCAGCCCGTCGACCCAGTCGCGGTGGATGCGAGCCAGCCACCCTTGGGTGATCGGTCGGGTGCCGTTGG
>WNFY01014994.1_pt1 | contig 10263 bp, 10 predicted proteins | sample 5400091 | NCBI WGS metagenome assembly WNFY01 (sample SAMN13153364, study PRJNA577476) | soil metagenome | isolation source: 60 cm soil or saprolite under grassland replicate 1 | place: USA:California | collected 2016-06-15
TCGAGCGTTTCGCTGGGATGACCAATCATGAAATACAACTTGATGGTGGTCCAACCGCGGCGATAGATTTCGCGCGTGGTGTTGAGGATTTCTTCGTCAGGGATGAATTTGTTGATGATGCGGCGCATCCGTTCGGTGGCGGCTTCTGGCGCAAGAGTGAATCCGCTGGAGCGACCGCTTTGCTTCAATTTTTCCATCAGGTCAATCGAAACCGATTCAATGCGCAGAGATGGCAGACCGATATTCAGGTTTTTACCATCGAACTTTTCGCTGACCTTTGTGACCAGTTCTAGAATGTCGGTGTAATCTGAAGATGATAGGGATAACAATGACAGGTCTTCAAAGCCTGAATACTTGATCGCATCTTCGGCTGCCTGGATGATTTCATCCACGCTTCGTTCGCGGACCGGGCGCGTGATCATGCCCGCGTGGCAGAATCGACAACCGCGCGTGCATCCACGCATGATCTCGACGGAGACGCGGTTATGGACAACGTCAATATTCGGGACGATGAATCTTGTTGGTGGGGGAGGCAGGATGGGAACGATCCGCTTTGTGATTACTTTGGGAATATCTGGAATCGTCGGTTCCGTGTGCGAGACCGTGCCATCTTCAAGGTAGTACGTTTCGTAGAACCGCGGAACGTAAACACCGTGGAGTTTTGCAAGTTCTTTCAATATGTCGTTGCGAGACACCGTAGGTGGCGAAGCAATCTGCTCATTAACTATGAGATTGCTTCCCGAAGGTCGCAATGACATGATCGTGTCGATAATTTCGTGGATGACTTCTTCGCCCTCGCCGATCACGAACGCGTCGATGAAGGCGTGCATCGGTTCGGGATTCATGGTGGAATGTCCACCGGCGATGATGATCGGATGTGTTTCGTCGCGATCTGCAGAGCGGACGGGAATCCCGGCTAAATCAAGCACATTCAGAGTGTTGGTATAAAGAGTCTCGTAGGGGAGGGAAAAGCCGATAAGGTCGAAGCTGGCTAAGGGTCGTTTTGATTCGAGCGTATATAACGGAATCTCGTGTTCGCGCATCAAGGCTTCCATATCGAGCCACGGCGCGTAGGCACGTTCCGCCAGCGCATCTTCCCGTTGATTCACCTGATCGTAAAGTATCTTCAGCCCAACGTTCGAGACACCGATATCATAAATATCGGGGAAAACAAAGGCGACTGTGGTTTTGACGCTATCCCAATTCTTTACAACACTATTTAGTTCGCCACCGACATAACGACCGGGTTTCTGCACTTTTAAGAGGATGCGGTCGAGCTTATTTTCGATCTGCGAGGGCGTAAGCCTGACTGGAGTTAACATGGGTGCGATTATAACAAGCTTTGTCCAATTCAAAAACGCCGGGTATTCGGATAGTAAATATGTCCTCTTTTCAGGGATGAAAGGGAAAACAGGTGTGGGCTGTTTTAGAATGTCATTGTGCAATTAAGCCTTAGGGGCAGTTCACAAAGATCACACAATTCAAACCATTTTAGGAGAGACGCTATGAGAAAATTTATCCTTCTTTTGCTTGCCTTTACACTCGCCGCATGCGGCGCCGCACCCACACCAACTGAAGCGCCCACTCAGGAAGTTGTTCAACCCACGCAAACTGCTGCAGTTGTGGTTCAAACTGTTGTCGTGACGGTGGTACCAACTAACTTGCCTACCGATGTTCCGTCCGCTACACCGGTTCCGCCAACGCCTGTACCCCCAACAGCTGTACCTGCTACGCAGGGTGCCGCTCCCACGCAAGCGCCAGTCCAGGCTGCCAGTGGTGGAGCTACTACTCTTGACAATGCATTAGGCGCCGGCTGGTTCAATAATCTAACAGTGAGTGCCAATAACTTGTCTCTGCGCTGCCAGCTTTATAAGACGGTTACATTTACCGTAACACCTTCTGACAGAACGATCACTCAAGTACAGTTCTATTACCGGGTTGAAGATAAGGCAACTGGCGCGGTCTTTGATTGGCAAAATTTTGGCAGAATGGTGCCGGATGCTAACGGCAATTTCACTCTTGCATTCTCGGGAGACAATGTAAACGCGGACTTCCGCAAGCCAAATGCCTGGTTTGACTTCCAGTTTGTTGGCTTGAGCAGAACTGGCGGAGTGGTGGGACGAAGTGAAAAGATCGTCCAGCAGATGAATTACTCGTTAGATTGTCCTCAGTAGATAGAAAAAGGTAAAAAGCAAAATGTAAAAAGGACAGGCTCATGCCTGTCCTTTTTACTTCTCACCTTTGTGGCGGAATCGTTTTGTCACCCCTTCGCCAAGCAGGGCAGTGGCTTTTTCGTGGCCAGCGTCCATGGCGACATCCATCGCAGTTTTGCCGCTGGCGCTTTTGATCGTCAAATCCGCGCCGGCTAGCAGTAGAAGGCGGATGATCTCCACATCGTCATTTTGAGCTGCCGCATGCAGAGGTGTAAAGCCATTTGCCTCGCGGACGTTCGGGTCCGCGCTGTGATCGAGCAACATCTTGACGATTCGTTCAAATCTGCCTGCTGTCGCAGAATGAAGCGGCGCGACTTTAAGCCCATTTCGCGAAGGAGAATTAATAGCCGCCCCCGCTCTAACAAGGTATTCCGCGCTGTCGTAATGACCAAAGAAACATGCCAAGCCGAGTGGTTGAAATCCGTCCTCGGCATAAGCGCTGACCAACGCGGGATCGCGTGCCAGTAGTCGGATAATATGATTGATCTTGCCTGTAGCTGCTGCTTCAAAAATCGTCAGCACGACCGTTTTATCTGCAAGAAACGAAGCAATTGCGGGTTCGTTGTGATATGAAGCAACAAGAATTGGGCTCAGCCCATTTTCCTTGACGTGAATCAAAGCCGGGTCAACGATGAGCTGGCGTTCCACCTCATGTCGATTCCCCTGTTTGATCGCGTCAAAAAAACTAATGCTCATTTGCTGCTTATTTCATGACTTTGCTAAGTCTTCGCAAGGTTGAAACTCATTTAACTACTGGTTTGCCATTCTTGTAGAACAATTTACCATCGATCAGGACTTCACTTTTAGCCATGTCGCACAACATATCCCAATGCAAACCCGAAGTGTTATGCCCACCAGCCTCTTCGAAACCGAGTCCCATCGCGAGGTGGATCGTTCCACCAAGCTTTTCATCGAAGAGCATATTCTTGGTAAAATCCTTGATATTGTAGTTCGTGCCAATGCCCCATTCGCCCAGGTAACGCGCGCCTTTATCGGTGTTCAATTGCGCGGTAAGAAGTTGCTGGTTGCGCTTGGCTTTCTCCTGAATAACCTTTCCATCCTCGAACCACAATTCGATATCTTCGATTTCCTGTCCATCGAAAATTGCAGGATACTTAAACCGCACCCAGCCGTTCGCCGATTCCTCGACCGGGCTGGTGAAGATTTCTCCATCGGGGAAATTCTGATCTCCTGCGCACGGGATGAACTTGCGTCCTTGGATCGAAAAGGTCAGGTCGATATTGTCGCCTTTGAGAGAAACCTGCTTCTTGCCCTTCAACCAGTTGACCAGTTTCTGCTGTTTCTGTTTTTCTGCCTTCCACAGCGTCACAGGGTCTTTTGCATTCAACATCCCCGCTTCATAAACAAACTCACGATAGTCGCTCAGGCTCATATTGGCTTCCTGAGCCATGGCATCCGTAGGATAGACCGTCAGACACCACCTCAGGTCGCCACTGTCGATTCGCCGAACCATCCTTTCGAACAAGGGAGCATTGGCTTTGCGCCACAGGGAAATACGCTTGGGGTCAACACCTGCCAGTTCGCGGGTATTTGTCTCCGCCTCGACGACCATGCGCGCATCGTAAGTTTCGATCATCAGCTTACGCACTGGTGATAGAAACTCAAGCTGCTTGTTGCTGGCATATTTCAGAAAGATTTCCTGTGCGCCGGGGTAATAGTTCCCATCAATGGCAAAGGTGACATGCGCGCCCGCCTTGATCGCTTCTTCATAAAATGCCAGGTTGAATTCGTGCGCAGCAGGCGATGTTTGTAAATACACCTTTTGCCCAGGCTTGATGGCAAGCGAATAATGTACCATTACTTTGGCGAGCTTTTCGATGCGAGGGTCAGCCATGCACTCTCCTATGTGAACAAAGATTCGTATTGCTTTCCTGATTCTATCATCTCTTCCATCTGCTCATGATTAAGTTCTTTGTAATTTTCGCAGGCTTGAATCACCAGAGGCAAGACTTGAATGTCACCCGGCGTGCAAATTCCTGTGATCTCATATGACAGAGCGAAATTGACCGCTTTTTGAATTGTTTCCATATCGGTGAATGGCTCATACCAGGTTGTCGCCGTTTTCTGCTTATCACCCCATGGTCCCTTCGTAATGGACTTGATGATCATCGTGCCAACATCTTTAGATCGGCAGACAGAGATCAATTCCTTGGCATGCCTGTGGTAATCAGGATTTGCCATCTGGACAAAGTTCAGCGGGAATAAGACGGAATCAAAATCGAACCGCCGCAACGCTTCGAGATAGATCTCCGGTGCATTCGCCCCGTGACCGGTGATGCCGATATATTTAGTTAATCCTTCCCGACGCGCTTTCTCGAACGCCTCCAGCGCGCCGCCTTTCATGGTAATAGCGTCCAATTCTTCCATTTTGGTGACAGCGTGAGCTTGATACAAGTCAAAGGAATCTGTTTGCAGACGCCTGAGAGATCGCTGCAATTCATCCCACGCACCATCGCTCGTACGCTCCATTGTTTTACAGCCGAGGAAGAATCGCTCCCGCTCGCGAGGCATCCATGGTCCCACGCGCTCCTCTGCCTGTCCATATGACGGCGCGATATCAATGTGGTTAATTCCCGCCGCGATGATCTGCTCCATCACCTTATCAGCATCTTCCTGGGTAATCTCAACGAATGCTGCCCCTCCAAAAATGGCAACGGTACTCATGTGTCCAGTGCGCCCAAACCGACGTTTATCCATTCCTGCCTCCTCTGTTATTTATTTCAATTTACTCTTCTTCTTCCGGCTGTTGCCGTCCATAGACTCGTTCTACAGCTCTTGCGATCTCATCATCATTATGGGTCTCGCATGCCACCAACGGACGACGTACTCCTTTGACTTCCTTTCCACCTGCACTCATCACCTTGCTGCCAATATAATTGCCATCCGCGTCATATACCACGTACAGTTGATATAACTTTCCGCAAACGATGCAGCCATGCATTTCACCTTTTGTAATTGTCTCAGCCATTCCTCGCCTCCAATAAATATTTCTAAACTCTATCCTTGCGAAGGTTCACATCCTGCGGAGTGCCTTCGCAAGGTTTTTGCTACTCGCCGATGATTTTTATCAATACTCGTTTTCTCCGGCGACCATCGAATTCCCCGTAAAAGATTTGTTCCCATGGACCGAAATCCAGATCACTATTGGTCACTGCAACCACAACTTCGCGACCCATCACCTGACGTTTCATATGGGCGTCCGCGTTATCTTCTCCGGTATCATTGTGGCGATATTGATTGATCGGTTCATGTGGAGCGAGTTTCTCAAGCCACTGTTCATAATCCTGGTGAAGTCCGCCTTCATCGTCGTTGATAAAGACAGAGGCAGTAATATGCATGGCATTAACCAGCACGAGCCCTTCTTTGATGCCACTTTCACGCAGCGCCTCTTCTACCTGTCGCGTGATATTAACAAATCCACGGCGGGAGGGAATGTTGAAGGTGAGCTCTTTTCGATAAGATTTCATGGGCTTTTCTTGTTTTGAGATCTTACAAGCAATTTTACTTGACTCTTTTCTCTCTTGTATCTTAGATGTAAGTTCCTGTTGGAGCAACCAGTGTGATCGTGGGAACGCTTGTGAGTTGGGGAAATACTTGCTGGCCAGATTCGCGCTGAAGCGCCATCATGATCATAGCTACCATGCAGATCAAAACTATCAGTATCAACAAAACTAATTCTGCGAAAAACGATTTCTTCATGGGAATCCTCCGAGTTGAAGTGGATGTATCGACATTGTCGTCGGATTCCTCTGTTTCAGGCACTACGGACTCCCGTAGTATCTCACCTGTGGATTCCCGTACTTGTGTTTTCGAGAGCTTAAGCGCGGCTTCTGTACGAGAAGAAACGCCGAGTTTGGCGTAAATGTTACTCAAATGGAATTCAACAGCACGTACCGAAATTTCCAGGGAAAGAGCAATTTGTTTGTTACTCTTTCCTAGAAGCAATAGTTCGATAGCTTGTTTCTCGCGCTCGCTGAATTGAATCTCTTCTCCCATGCCCCAAGTGTAATACCAAACAAGCTGATGAATCTGAGGCAAACTCTGCCTTTTTTATGCTTCTCTGATAAATGAACCTGCGTTGACAAAAATGTCCATTAAGGACTTGCGCTGTTGCAAATCATCAGCATACACGCCGTTATTCGAACGCGACGAATGAATCAATTTCCAGCCGCCGAGACTCACGCCACGCCGACATGCGTAATCTTTCGATTGCTATCATTTTCCGCAAAGAAGAATAGATCTCCCATTTGATAAGGCGGTTCGACAGGTTTGGCTGCATCAGATTGCATATCGGCATCCCGTGGGATTTGAACGCCAACCCAATGATGAAGCAGGCGTGCAAAGCCGGAACAGTCAATGCCGTTGCCAGTGGTTCCGCCCCAAAGATAGGGAGTGCCAATCATACAAATTGCATCTTCCATTAATATTTTGCGTTTTTCTTCGATCGTTTTCGGTATGTCAGAAATTGCGCGCAAATATTTGGAAGGGATCCAGCCAGTTTTATTTGCTACAACTTTTGTCCACTCGTTCTGTGTTTCTTCCAGGCGAATTGCAGTGCCGCTCATGATACGGGTGAGGACGCTACTTGTCTCATCTGGTTCTGTACGCAATTCATAAGATGGAGCAATAACAAGATGAGTCGCCGTGGATGCTTCTCCTTCCGTTAGATATCGCTTATATGCCCAGCCTAAATAGCCATCGGCTTGTTTCGTGAAAACCCAATTGCCAGTCTCATCGAGAATTTCCAGTTCAGTGCCATAAGTCAATTCGCTGGAAAGCGGCATGCTAAATGTTGGCTTTTCATATAAGCCGGTTAAATTTGTAGCTACATGGAAGCAGGGAAGGTTTGGATGATCGAGAACTTTAATCAGCGCAATGTCCAGCCTTAGGTCCGGGAATTTTTCCGAGAACGATTTTTCCAAAGCCGGCAGTTGATTCGCGTTGAGTAATCTGCCACTCAGCGACAGAGTCTCATTGTCCAGCTCCTTGATCTGCACATCGAAAACGCTGGTGCGGTTATCGTTTTGGCTGGATAGTTCGTCCAGCAGAGTTTGAATTGAATTACGCATGGAATCTCCACAAAAAGAGGGCAATCTGGACTTGCATCCAAATCGCCCTCTCATTTTACAGCAACTCAGCAATTAGCGCTGAATATCCCATTTCTCATAGTGATCATAACCCGTAATGGATTTGGTGTCTTTGATCTCAGGGCGCATCAGGTAATCGCTCGAATACCAGTAGAGAGGAGCCACAACGGCTTCATCAACCAACAGGATCTGTTCCGCCTGCGCATACAGGTCCATGCGCTTCTTGGCATCTTGTTCGTTGGCAGCCTCCTTTAAGAGGTCGCTGAATTTGTCAAAGTTCGGATTTGCACCAGCCGTGTAAGAAGCCTCTTTTTCCGATGTGGCAGTTGCTGGCCAGTCAATAACCGCGGTGAACGCCGCGTTTAGGCCGAACACATCAGACAGGAAGTTATTCGCATCCGGGTAATCCTGCACCCACGAATTCCGATAAATGTTCTCTTTACCATCTTTGCGGGTGACAAGATACACCTTGCGTTCCTGCGTGACGAAGTTGACATTGATGCCAAGGACATCCTTCCACATACCGACGATGGCTTCGCCAGTTTTCTGAAGACCCTCGGTAGCATTCGACATCAACGTCAGTTTGAGGTCCTCTGGTTTGAGTTTCTTCTCGGTTAGATATTCGTTAAGCAATGCCTTAGCTTTTTCCGGGTTATATTTCACGCCTCCATCCGGATACAGTTCCGGTTTTGGTCCACCGGCAGCACCAGGGTTAGTGAAGAACTGGGCGGGAATACCACCTTTGACAACTTGCTTGACCAGTGTCTCGCGATCGATAGCCAGCGAGAGTGCCAGTCGAACACGCTGGTCGTCGGTGGGGGCGAGCTGGGTATTGAAGCCATACCATTCCGTGCCGAGTGTGTAATACGGGCGGATCATATCCGCATAGGCCGGATCTGAGTGGATGCGATCGTATTCTTCGGAGGGGATACTTGCTTCATCCAAATTTCCTGCATCAAATTCAGCGAGCGCCGGGGTTGCATCGAGGAAACGGATATCAATTTCATCGATCTTTGCTTGAGGAACAGTTTCATTCCCGGGCCAGAAAGGATTCTTGATCATGCTCATGGATGCATCGTGCACCCATTCCTTGAGCGTGAACGGCCCATATCCCTGGAAGAATTCTTGTTCCGTCCATTTATCACCGGCGGCTTGCGTACAGGTATCGCCTTCGATGAGCCACTTGGGTTCGGCGTGAGCGATCCATAGGCCGAGCAGGTTTAGGTTATAGACTGCCGGAGCCGTAAACGTATATTGGATCGTATTATCGTCCACAACTTTGACGCCGACAGACGCAGGATCTGTATTCGAACCATCATTGAATGCCTGTGCGCCCGCCAGATAAGGCAGAAGGGCGTAGGCATAATCGGACGCTGTTGCAGGATTGATCGTGCGGACAATACCATAAGCAAAGTCCTGAGCAGTGACAGTTCGGTCTTTGCCGTTGCAATCTTTTACAACTTCCACCTGACCTGAGTCAGCGTTGTAATGGACCCACGGTACTCCTTGCATCAAATGCACAGTATAGGTTAAGCCATCGTCAGAAAGCTCATATCCCGTGGCCATCGCAAGTTCGATCTCGGCTGTGGTTTCATTTTGTCGGACAACGCCAAGAGAAGTTGTCTCAGCAACCTGAATTTCTGCACTCTGCGTAGCGAGGGAAGGATCGATCGTGCCATAATCACTGGCACCGCCAGAAAGGCGTAATACTTTGGGTTCCGCGGGAGCAGCTGTTTCAGTTGGGGCAGGGGCTTGGGTGGGAGCTTCGGTGGCAACAGTAGAAGGCTCTGTAGGGGCAGGAGCAGAGGTTGCTGCTGGAGCACTGGGGGCACAGGCGGAAACGAGCAGAACGAACACAGTCAGTAGACTGAAAGCCAAATATCGTTTCGACATTGTGAATTCTCCTCTATCTTATGGGTGAGACAAATAACAACACGTACAACTTTCCTCAGTATGAAACGTTCTCCTCCTTTCCTTATGGCGAAAATATATTTCAAATATATTTTCGATACACCAAAAATATATTTTTATTATATAATATTCATACCGCACCGTCAACAAGCAAGGATGGAACTATGGCACGTGAAACGGTTTTACGCGAGCAAGTGTATGAACAAATCAAACATGACATCATTACATGCAGGATTTCCCCTGGCGAGCCTTTAAGCGAAAACCAATTTGTAGATCGTTTCCAGGTCAGCAAGACACCCATTCGCGAGGCGCTCACTTCTCTTGTGCAGGATGGATTGGTGGAATACACTCCCAATCGCGGATTTATGGTGACAAATGTCTCTGTGGCAGATATTCAAGAGATTTTTGAGGCGCGTTCCTTCTTTGAGACAGAATTGTTTCGCTTGGCGATCCAAAACATTTCAGACGAGGAAATTGATCGTTTGGAGCAGCAGAGTCGGGTGGATGGCGACGCGAAACGTGCGGCATACGCCGAGACTTTCCTGGAATCTAATCGGAAATTCCATGTGGCACTAGCGGCTGCAGGGGGGAATAGTCGCCTGCTTTGGTACTACGAGATCCTGATGAACGAAGCGCAGCGTCTCTTCTATATGGATATTTCACTTCATAACAAGGATTTCCGCTGGGGACACGGCCACGAGGGAATTATCCAAGCCTTGCGCGATCGCGATGAGGTGACGGGCATAAAAACTATCCGTGATACACTGGAAAACGCGCGCAAGCGAATCCTTGGCGCATAAAGAGGCCTTATGGCTGCCTATATCCTCCGTCGTATCATTTATATGTTTGTGGTGCTGTTGGTCGTGTCGGGGATCACGTTTGTATTAATGCATGCCGTCCCGGGCGGACCGTTTGATGGGGAGAAAAAATTGCCTCCCGAGATTGAGGCGAATAAAGAAAGATACTATCACCTCAATGATCCACTCTATGTACAGTATCTTTCCTATCTTTCAGAAGTGATTCTTCCGCGG
>WNFY01006674.1_pt1 | contig 10261 bp, 20 predicted proteins | sample 5400091 | NCBI WGS metagenome assembly WNFY01 (sample SAMN13153364, study PRJNA577476) | soil metagenome | isolation source: 60 cm soil or saprolite under grassland replicate 1 | place: USA:California | collected 2016-06-15
TGAAAAACGCCTACACTTCAAGTCGGAGGTACATGCTCCTCGGGTCAGGGGATTCGAGTGCTGAGGTGAAGAAAGACTGCCACTTGTATCCACGCGGAAAACTTCTCGATCTGCTTCGCCAGAAGTCGGAGACAACATCGTTCGTATTCTTAGTGAAGAAATTCTCCCGATGCGCAAGGCGGCGGCACGCTGCTCCGCAGGTGCGTCCCGTCCGGTAACGTCGCCGCTCGAACTCACAACCGGACTGCGCGACCGTTCGAGCCTACAATGGACAAGTGCAGCATACCCCCAGCTTCATGCCCCGCGAACCAACCTTTTTACGAATCGAAGTCACCTCCAACGATGCCGACGCGACCTTTGAAACGAGCGTTCATTGCTCTAAGAATGATTGCCGCAGGATTGTTGACATCGACAGCGACGGCCCAAAGACCCTTCAGAGCGTGTCATGCCCGAAGCACGGGTTCCTGATTGCTTTCCCGCATCTGAACGCGCTTGGCGAATTCGTAAGATTCTCAGCCAACAAAATTCTTGCTGCGAACGGGCGCGAGCTAATCCAAACCGAAGCCACCTTCATTTTCGGAAACATTGAGCCCCACGCCCGATCCGTGAATTAGAGAAAATAGAGTCGACCCGCTGGGGAATCGGCCACACCTCCTGCGATGGCGTTTGTTGGCGCTTTGACTGCCGTAGAAATGGGATAACTATTCCCCCAAATGATCCAGCCCTCCCAACCCGGCAACTGCGATTGGAAACCTCTCTATGAAGCAGCACTGTCGGAGGCGGATGAACGCAAGCTCTTGGAGCGAATTGCTGCTGCGCGTATGGCAATTCTCGACAGGATTGAAGTGAGCCTGACAACAAGTCGGTTGCCGGGAGAGCATCGCGTTATGGACGAAGCACTTCGCAACCTACGCAAATTGGCGCGGTTACGAACGAGCCACGCAGCGTAAGGAGCTCCCGCCCCGACTATTGCTCAACGTCGAAGTACATTTTCGTTGGGGCGCGGTACTGGATGATTTGGGTGCCTTCGAGTTCCATTTCTAGCTCGGCCACTCGCGCCCACTTGAGGCCGCGAACGGTCTTTGCTGCTTCTGCCACCGCGTTCTCGGCTGCTTTGGCGAAACTCTCTTTCCCGAAGAATCCGCCACCTGTATTCTGACCGCTCCTGACGGAATGTCCTTCGCCATCGTATTCGCAAATCCGGCACAGGACAGAGTAGATAACGATTGGGTGATCGCCCAGATCGGGATGGAGTTCAACCATTTGTACGTCTGTCGAGACGAACTTCACCGTGCCCTTGACGAATCTCCTTCTTGAATACGTCCGCGATACTGCCCGCGAGCACTTTGCGCAAATGCTCGTGCAGGATGGCTCGTCCTCTGGCCCCGATCTTGTCGCCGCCAATATGCCGATGCTGGTAGTGGTATTCGAATATCGGAAGGCTAAACCAGAGAATCCGCTCGTGCCCTTTTGGGGACTGTGTTGGCGCTTGCACCACGCCGATGATGTCATGGATTCCGCTGAGAAGCAGCTCATCCTTATCTCGGAAATGCATGTAGAACGTTGACCTGCCCACATTGGCGCGGTCGAGGATTTCCTTTACGGCAATGTCGTCGTAGGACTTTTCGCCAATCAGCGACGTGAGGGCTTCCCTAAGTGCCCTCTGCGTCTTTTGAATGCGCCTGTCGATCACTTGTACCCGCATCATTCTCCTATCCGTGCCGCCTGCAATGCCGAACAGAATCTCGCTTTTTGTCCCGTATCGCACATCTTGCTTCACCGCGTTCTTCAACCAGCCTGTTTCGTCGGGTTATCGTTGCTCCTGAACAAGCGTCCGTTTTCTTACGAGTGTACAAGGAGGCAAGATGTCGGCAAGTGGAGCGCAGCATATGACGAGCACTAAGAATAGGAAACCTGCATCAGCCACGAGCGGGATCGTGCTGCACTCTCCAGCGTTCTATGACTTCATTCTGTGGCTCCTAATGCGCGGGAAGGAAGCGAGCGTTTTGGGAGCAGGTGTTGAACCTTGCCCTCGTCACGGTGGGTGAATCCGTATTGGATGTCGGCTGCGGTACTGGAACGCTAGCGATTGCGGCGAAGCGCCGGGTCGGGGCTGCGGGCAAGGTCTATGGCGTGGATGCCTCTCAGGAGATGCTTACGAGGGCGGAGAAGTTTGAACAGCAGGGCTTACGTTGTACAGCAAATAGGATTGTGGCCAAAGTACCGGTGATTTACGAATCTACGACGATTCCACGGCTTCCTCAGGCGATCGACGTTGTACTCGCTTGATTCCAAGATTAATAGTTTGCTCCGCGCCTTTCGGACAAGACTGGTTTTATGTCAAGAACAGGCGTACCGTCGATTGCCTCAATAGGACCGATCCGGAGTCGCGTCTTGACGATCTTGCGAACGTGGACAGGATGGAGGCCAATCGGATTCGGCCGGTCAGGAGATCGGGTCGCAAAAACGCCAGTTAGGGGATTACGCGGATCGGATCTGGGATGGACCTGCAAGACCTCACGACGCGCCTGGTGGAACCACGTGATGACGACAATCTCATCACCAGGAGCTAGGAGGTGGAGTCCCTCAGCCGCCCACGGGTGGACTTCCAGCCAAGCGTCGGGTGCTCCTTCCGATCCTTGTTTGGGTGCTTTGTTGAGATTCTTGAGTGTCGAACGAATCACCCCGATCGGATTGAGTGTGGTACGCCGATTCCCCCTGTAGCCAACCGCACTCTGGTTCGTGTCTCGTTTTCTTAGCGTCATACAAAACTCCCTTGTTGCACTTCTTTGTCATTACTAGCGCGTCCCCGAGTTGCCGATACGGGCGCAAGCTCGATGGGCGTGCCGGGGATTGCGTGTTCATTGAGACACGACGCAATCGAGCGACATCGCTATCTACCTAGACTGTGCTGGCCGCCACTCCTCCGCAATACGAGGATCACTTGTTTGGAATCACAAGATTGCGAAACACCTTCCAGGTTCCATCCGGCTGTTCCTGCCAGACAGTCAGATATCGGTCTACGATGGCCTTGCCACTTGAGAAGTGGGCCTTAGCCTCACCCCATTCATAGACATATCGGCCTTGCTGAACCGAACCGATAGTAACCACAGAAGCCGAGTCGGCCCTCCCGAACTTCGCTACCACTTCCTTCACGTGCTCCTCAAGAGCAGAACGGCCCCGAATGCAGACGCCCTCCGGACTGCAATCGACGGCGTCCGCTGTATATCCTTTTACAAGCAGGGCCACATTGCCATGTTTCATGCCTTCGATCCATTCCTGGTTTCCTGCGTCAATCTGCCGACGGGCGTCGGGACTGATCGCATTGCTTTGCGCAACACTCGTCGCGCAATACAGTAACAAAAACACCACCATCCAATTCCAAGTCATTTCGTTTCGCACCGGATTACTCTCCTCTCAGCAGATTGACAACACGTTCACTTTCGGCAGGGATTCACGCCCGCTTAACTCCTAGTGCCAGCCTATTTAGGCTGAACGAAATTGGAAGTCCAATGAGGAACATATGAACCATGATCCCCTGAATCAATCCGCGCAGCTGATAAGGCCCGGCGTAGTGAAATGCGCAAAGTGGCATAACAAGCAGGTACATGACTAGGAATACGGCGGTTCCATAGAAGAGGCCGCACACAAGCCAATGTCCCACGAGGAAATCGAGCTTCTGACTTGCGAGGCAATAGACCGCTGCGGCTCAGTATGCGATGAAGAAGTGAATCAGCACTCCGAGAATCCACGGGAAGACCGAAGCCGCATGAGCGGGTTGCATCCCAATGAGGCCCGCTGCGATATTACGAGGCACATGGACCCATTGGTGACGAACGCCGATGCAAGGTCAAGAACACCGGCAATGCTGCCTCCCGTGAGAACTGCGTACACCAGAGTGTTCTTCTTCGAAACCAAGGACTGTAATGCCATGGTCGTTAAATTCCTCCCGTGATGGACTGACGATCCCGGTTACTCCCCTAGCTGCCTGACCCAATCCGCCGACGATAGGCGCTCGGTGGAGTCCCGAGATTCCGTAGAAAGGATCTGCGCATTACTTCGGCAGAACCAAACCCGCACTCGGTCGCGATCTGGTCCACGTTGCGGTTCGTCTCCTCAAGACGCCGCCGGGCTGCTTCCAGACGCAGCATCTCCAAGAAGCGCGCAGGTGTTGCGCCGATCTCCGCAACAAAACAACGCGCGAAGTTTCGAGGGCTCATGTGCACCTGTGCAGCGAGGTCTTCGACCGTGAGCGGCAAATGCAAGTGCTCCAGCATCCACGTCTGCAGATCACGCATAGGTTCGCGCTCAGACATTTGCAGCTTCAACAACGGGCTAATTTGTGCTTGGCGACCCGGTCGCCGCAGAAACATGATCGTGTCCCGAGCTATTTCGCTCGCGACTTCCACGCCGAGATCATCTTCGATGAGCGCGAGCGAGAGATCCATTCCTGCTGTACACCCGGCAGATGTATAGAACTTCTCATCGCGCACGAACAAAGGTTCCGGGTCGACACATAGATCAGGGAACTTGCGAGCTAACATGCTTGCGTATTGCCAGTGCGTCGTGACGTGCTTTCCGCGAAGCAAGCCTGCCTCTGCCAAGCAGAACACGCCCGTGCAGACGGAACACACCCGGCGGCTTCTTTGACTTGCGTTGAGGATCCACTTGAACAGCGAAGAACAATCACCGGAACCTTCGAGTGAATCGGCTTCGCCGGCTACGATCAAGGTGTCGGGAAAGCCTTCATAACTCTGAAAGGGACGAGCGCCCGTAACTGAGAGACCCGCCAAGGTCTTGATCGAATCACCTGCGATCGAGAGGAGGGTCACCTCGTAGAACGGCATAGGAAGCCTCAGCCGGTCCTTTCCGAGTCGCGCTGCCATCAGGAAGGCTTCGTAAGGACCGGCAAGATCCGACAATGCACTGTTTGGAAGGACCAAAACAACTATTCTTAGCGGCAGATCGCCCTTTACAGGAAGATTGGGATTTTCCCGCGAGACCAACCTCGGCGTTCTGCTTGATACGGTGTGCACCTAATCTCCCGAAATCCTACTGCTCCCATTATTGTTCAAAGTAGCGACTTGAGCGCAAGAGAACACCGGCACTCACCTGCCTAGAAGCCTCACTCGCTGGCGATCATCCGTCTGTAGCCGCCGAATGGGGTGCCATTGGCCCCTAGGCGGATATTAGTGAGCCACAAGATTTCAATGCTTCTGCCGGACTTTGGTCAATTGGGTTGCGATTGATACCCATTGCCCTTGGCGCTGCACCCAGACATCGAGCCAACTGTACGTTCCACTTCCGTCTTTGCCGTCGTAGAAGCTGTCTTCATCATCAAAGGCCTGCACCACAGCAACGGTTCCGAGTACACGGATTCGAAGATCGTGGATGTTGAATCTGGTCACGACGAGCTTTCTGGATTGAATGTCATTGATGAATCCAGCTTTGGTTCCCAATTGATCGCTGTCCTGCTGGATCGTCCATTCATCTGCAACGAGCTTGGATAATGTACTGATGTCTCTTTGGATCATTGCCTGTCCTAGGTCAAATTCTAGTTGCGCTATCTGCTTCTCTGACGCCGTAGTTTCCTCAGCTCCGATTGCTGAGATCGAAATTAAAATGGCTGTAAGCATAAGGGCGGTTTTCATCTGTACACTCCTTTTCGTTCGTCGCTCCGAGATATGGGTTTTCTCAGGACCATTGCTTGATTCAGTCTCCGGAAATCACGATGTTGCGGTAGATCTTCCAACTGTCATCCGATAGTTTCTGCCATACAGTCAAGTATTTCTCTATCAGCCTTCTGCCCTTTGAGAACGTCGCTTCGGCTTGTCCCCATTCGTAAACGAAATCCCCATGTTGACTCGATCCCCAACTTTGCACTGCGGCGGTGCGCGCCCTACCAAGTCTCGCGAGCTGAGTTTTCATATGTTGCTCAATCCGAATTCTCCCGCGAATGCAGTCACCCGTAGGACCGCAATCGACAGCCTGTTCGGCGTACGTTGCAGTAATAAGCGTCACGTCCCCGCTCTTTACCCCCTTCAATCCACGCTTCGTTCCCCGCATCGATTCCGCTGCGCGCTAAGACTGCGACCGAGCCTTGCTGCGCGGCTGCTGCCTGAGAAAACAAGCTACCTATAACGAGCGCACATATGAGTATCTTCATGTCCACGACTGCTCCTCGTAGTCGCGATTCAGGACTTGCTGCTTAAGGTTGATCGCTGGTACTCGTTCCAACCAAACTGATCTTCATGCAGGTGGGCAAGTACCGCAATGCCAACGACACCACGATTCCTGCCAATCGCATGAGTTCCAGTAAACCTTGTAGCTGGCGGAACGGGCAGTGCCGTCGCCATGCATCCCTCCGGCAGTTCTTGCGGGTTCACAGGTTCACACACCGCGCGGCCGTTCGGCAGATGCTAGAAAACTTAGCAGGCTGGTGCACTTAAGATAGAGAACCTCGGCCGATCAGAAGAGGCGAACACCATTGCCTTTCGGGGGGGGCGCGTTGATGGTTGCGGGTGGATGATGAACCACCGGCCTTTCGGTTCTGAGAGTCGGAACTTTAACAAGTGCAAGACGCGGGTGGTGACTTTGGCGGCTATGGTCCCGGTTATCCGGTGCCCGGCACGATCCAGATCCAGGCATTCGCGCTGAACCCGGGTGAGACGATTCCCTGGCACTATCACAAGGGGCTGAGCTACGTCATTCAGAACCGGTCGAACGTTGACTCGCGTTTCACACCAACCGTCGCCAAACGAGATCAAGTCGATTCCCAGCGAACGGATAAACGGCGCGCGTTCGAAGATCCGATTTACAAGATTGCCGCTTCTTGCGTTCATCGACCCGTATCCTCGTTAGCAAGAACTTTCACCATGCGGAGCAGTTCCGTTCCGTGCGGACTCGCTTTTTCCCCGGTAAACGCGAAGCCCGAAGATTGATACAGGCCGATAGCGCGCTGCAGAAACGCTGCCGTGTACAGGGACATGTGTTCGAGGTCTTGATCACGGGCGAAGTCCTCGGTCAGAGACAATAGCGTTTTGCCGATCCCTAATCCGCGCGCATCCGGATCAACTGCCATTCCGCGCACCATCACGGAATCGGCCGAGCAGATAGCCGTTACTGTCCCGACCAATCCGTGCTCATTCTCGGCGATCCAAAGCGGCCCTTCCTCCAGCCGATTGAGAACGCCACTCTCAGGCTGCACAGTGGCGATGAATGCCTCCGGCGTGTAGAGCGCCTCGAATTCCAGGAACGCTCGCCTGAGCAGCGTGGACACTGCTTTTGCATCGGACGGTGTCGCTCTTCGAATTAGGGGTTTCTGCGATACGAACTCGGTCCCCCTCGAAACTCTAGGTTCCATGTCATTCTCACAATAGTTGCCTGAGGCAACTAGTTGTGAGAATATAGCACAAAACCATGAGCGCGAAAGACAAAAACTCAGAGAGAGTCCAACCCGTGGCCCGGGTTCGTGAATTTAACCGGTTCTATACCAGGCAAATCGGCGTGCTACAGGAGGGGCTGCTCAAAAGCGCCTACTCGTTGACTGAACTGCGAATCATGTACGAGCTTCGCGAGCGAACCAACACGACTGCCTCCGAGCTCGCCGAGATATTGGGGATCAATCATGGCTATCTCAGCCGGATTCTGGAACGACTCAAGTCCCTGGGTTTTATCGAAAGGAAGCGCTCCCCAGCCGATGGAAGGCAGTTGCTGCTAAATCTCACCAGCAACGGACGCCGGGCATATGCCCCTCTTGACGCTCGGGCCAGCGCGGAAGTTGGCCTTCTCTTGAAGGATCTTTCGGCAGAAGACATTCGTAAATTGCTGGAGGCGATGGATACAATTCGGCAGTTGCTGAGCGGGACGTCCGCAGGCAGTCAGGCCTAATTTGTTTGCTTGAGCGAATTCCGGTTCTCATACGGTAGTTATGCCAGCTAATGTTCGCCATCAACATTGGACCACTGTTCCGGTAATGAACTGATTTCATTGAGAACAGAATTGCGGCCGCAATTTCGTCTGTGCGACCGATTGCCCTGGCCGCGGATTCCATGCCGTTTGCGAAGTAATATGCTGCGGCGTCGTTGCCGCCGCAAAGCGATTCACTTGACCGATTGCGCCCTCCCCTGCCCCGCCATCCGCCACCATGCCTGAAGATTCTTTCTGCTCCGCAACGGCGGTGCAGGAGGAGACATATGCAACATGGTTGTATGGAGAGACTCAATCGTAAGCGAGGTCCCGAAGTCTGGCAGTTTCGCTGGTCTGTAGCCGGCCCTGAGGGCAGGCGTCTTTACCACAAAAAGATTGTCGGCACGTGTCGAACGACACCCTGATGAGAATGCCGTGCGGCGCTCCGTGGTAGGGCTGGTCTCGAAAATCAACGCCCATGCCAGACCAACGAGTTTCGGCGCGACGACCGTTGCTTCTGCGATCACTTCGAGCAACGCGAACTCGATTTTGCCCAGAGGAATATGAGCGTCACGCGCTCCATCGTGTATGGGGTAGTGGGCCCATGCAAAACCGAGTCATCACAGAAACCCGTGCCCATTTCTCCGATTCTTGCCGACGCTCTATTGCAATGGAAGAAGGGTATCCCATCGGTCGCTCACACGCGCCCGTGCAGCCGCGTCCCATAAATCACTCTCTGTCGTTGCCTTTGATGGCGTTATTCTACGCGCGTAAACGCGAGATTAGACGGCGCACTTCAATCGGACACGTTGGATCGAGGCCAGCCAAAAACAATCCATACACCGCAAAGGACTCAAAGACATTATTGGCTGGTATCGTCCGCGCCTTGAAATTTCTCATCAGCCGACACGACAGACAGTTCCTCTTTACTACCGTCTCAATCATCGATGTTGCAGGCGGAGAATCCACTTTGGCGGATGATCTGCATCGTCTCGGATACACAAACAACACTGTGCTCGGTATTTCCCCAGACTGCTATGGGCTCTATCATCTCGGTCCGACTTATCGCCTCGACTCAGGGATTTTGGCCGCTGAAGGCCTGGCAGGAAACGTTCGGGTGCCAGTTGACGAACGCGCCGTTGGGATTCTCCTTCCACGCCCAGACATGCAGTGTGTAGAACGCCGGGAGCCCGAAGCGGTTGGGGCTTTCAAACAAATGAAAGAGCTGTCCCATAAGCTGTGGCGGGCCCGAATTCTTTGCGTTCCACGCGTCGGCGAGCACCAGATAGTCGGCGCCGATCAGTCGCAGGCGTCCGTTTGGTGTCGGCTCATAGATCACGATCTGGGGACGGGTGGCGTCAATTACCCCGCCGTTCACCAGGTCTCCGTTCACAAAGTGGAGTCCCATGGCCCCGCTGTCGGACCCGCTGACGCAGCCGAATTGAAGGGCATACCCCTCCGCCTGAGCCACCGAGACATCCTTGAATCGCTCGGTCGACTCCTTAACAATTCTGATAAGCGCGCTTGCATTCATCTTCTGATCTGCTGTCAGTTCCTGATTTTCTGTTGTCAGTATGGGAGAGTGGCCTTGCGCCAGGGCGCGCGAGAGGCAGACACTGATAAGAGCGAGAGCAATGATCGAATACTGGAGTTGCGTTGCGAATCGTCCGACTTTCATTGTAAGAGCCTCCTAGGAAACATGAACTGTTGTGAAACTGGTGTATCCGGTCCGCCATTTTGATTCCTGGGAATACACCGGCATTTCTCCCAGATTCCCGTGCCGCGGATCTACGGCGTGCACTAGGCGGGGTGCACGCTGCGTTGTTAAGAACTGTGCCGATTCTGAGGTGCGCCTACGTTTCCATCTCCGGCGCGGGCCTTCCGGACACTCCCGCGCTTTCTCGGGGCAGGTGGGAACCGATTGGCAGGATCATCGGCACGCGGCGGCGATACTCGGCGTACTCTGCATGCGCTCGAACCAGGTCTCGTTCCTCGAATTGAATCGCTATGAGAATGTACGCGGTGGTAGCGATGGCGAAGACCAGATGGGCAGCCGTCATCACCGGGGCGGACCAGAACACCATCAGCCAGCCGACATACAAAGGATGACGCACGAGCCGGTGTGGTCCCGGCGTACGGAACTTGAGGGATGTGTAAGGGCGTCCAAGCAAGTGCAGCCATACTTGGCGCAACCCAAACAGGTCGAAATGGTTGATGAGAAACGTGGTAACCAGCACGGTTAGCCAGCCGGCACCAAACAGAGCATTCAGGGCGAGCCGTCCGGCATTGTGCTCCACACTCCAGACCACACCACCCATCGGTTGCCACTTCCAGAACAATAGGAGCAGAGCCA
>WNFY01006675.1_pt1 | contig 10261 bp, 7 predicted proteins | sample 5400091 | NCBI WGS metagenome assembly WNFY01 (sample SAMN13153364, study PRJNA577476) | soil metagenome | isolation source: 60 cm soil or saprolite under grassland replicate 1 | place: USA:California | collected 2016-06-15
TATCGGCAAACACCTGGAATGGCCAACCGTTAATATAGCATTCGCTTGGGTCTTTGACGCCGTTAACATTGGCATCATAAAACTTCCGGACGCATAGTGTCGGAGGGTTTGGTGGAGCACCTTCCCTGACCTTAAAGTTATCGGTCTTGGTGCTGCTGTTGGTGAAGTTCGGGTCGTTGCTCACCCAGACTTTGTACTCGCCGCCAGGGTTAGTGGTGTCGTTGTAGCCACAATTGGCGTCAACACCGTTGGCCGCGCAAGCACCCGGGCCGTTTATCAGCACCGTGCAGAGCTGTATGCACTGGACGGCACCGCCGGTCACCTTGAACGGCTGCTCGTCTGCCGCGCCGACGCTGGTCCCCAGGACGCAGGCTCCGCTAGGGTCAGTTACCTGGACGTAGTAGTTGCCGTCAGGCAGACTGGCTGCGCCGGGATGCGACGGGCCGCCGTCTAGGTAGACGTCGGATTTAGCGCCGTAGATGTTGAGGTCGACGCCGCTACAGTCGCTGTTGGTGGTGAAGACCGCGCCTGGGAGCGGCGGAGCAGCCTGAAGGCTGGCGCCAGCGGCGAATAAGATTGCGAGCACTGCGGCTGCCGCCAAGCTTGCCGTGCTCCAGGGGGTATTTGCTAATTTAGTTTTCATTTCTATTTTTTTCTGCTGTTAGTTTTGTTTCGATTGGGTTAGTTTTTCTTCCGCGAGCACTCATTCGAGCCACATGGCCAGCGAAGTTTCGCGATGTCACCTACCTTCTACGGTAAAAACAGGCCGCCGCGCTATTGGACCTTAGGTTATCAAACTTTAGTTTAATACGGAGAACGGAGGGCGGAGGGCAGCCGTCTTCGCTCTTTAGCTACGGCGCGCCAAGGAGGACAGCCGCCTTCGCTATTTACTACGGCGAGGCAAGGAGGACAGAAGACAGAGATTAGAAGCCTTAGTCCTATCCGATTACCAACTCTTGATCACGAACACTTCCGCTGATTCCGCAACGTTGGCTCAACCGAACCAATTCGGCTACGGACTGCACTCTCAGCTTCTGCATCACGTGGGCACGATGGACTTTGACCGTCTGCTCGACGGTGCCGAGGTCGCCGGCGATCTGTTTGTCCAAACGTCCGCGAATCACATGCCCGAGTACTTCGCGCTTGCGCGACGATTCCGCCAAGCCCTTGGTGGAAACCCTCCCGCGCCACCGGCACCGTTACGTGGATCCCCGAACGTGAATCTTTCACCAAAGCCAATTGCCATGTCTCCCCAAATCCACAGCTACACCGGGCTCCGGCAACAGATTCACCACGACCTGCGGATCCAACATCCCGAATGGGTCCAGCCAAATGGCCAATCCCCCATGTGTAATTCTTACGAGGCGCGCCTGACCGCGAGATTTAATATGAAATCGGTGCCATCGAGGGCGTCTTTCGAAACAGGCACCAGTTCGACTGCGCGCCTTCCTTCCCGGATGGCGTCGTCTTTGCGGCCAAGACCGGCGTCGATCAGGCCGAGGACAGTGAGTCCTTGAGCGTAATCGGGTTGCTCACGCGCAGTCCTTTCAACTTCGGCGCGAGCAGTGGTAAATGCGGCGCGGGCGACGGTCGCATCACCGCGAGCGCGGGCAGCCACGGCCTCGAAATAGGCGCGAGGTAACCAAATATTGCCTACACTAGTCCCCTCAGGAGGAACAACGGCGAGCGCGCGAGAGACGCCGAAGTTATCGCGCTCGCACATGGCGATGTATAGCCATCGCTCGGCGATGGTTCTGGCAGCCGCTGGGTCCTCGGCAACGACGGCCTCGATCGTGGCATGAGCGGGTCTTGGGTCTGCGCGCTCTGCGAGATCGATCAACGCTCGCACCACCCGTGTGTCTGGGTCGGAAGGAACCAGTTTGAGCGCCCGGTCCAGAACTGCAGCGAGGTCCCGATAGCGGCGCTGCAATTCATAAGTGAAGGACAACTGCTGGAGGAAGAAGAGGTTGCGCGGGTCCAGCTCCAGGGCGCGCTTAAGATCCGTTGTGGATTCCTCCCACCGGCCTTGCCGTCGAGTGATGAAACCGGTTAGTTCGAAGACCAGCGGATCGTTCGGCAATGCGCGGCGGGCCAGAGTCAGTTCGGCGAGGGCGTGTTCGTGGTCTCGGTAACCGCGGTAGAGATGCTCCGCCAAGGCAAGGTGCGCTTCACCGGAGTCGGGCCGCAAACGCAGGGCGGTCTGGATAGCCGTGTTCGCCAGTGCAAGGCGCGCCGGCGTGTGATCGCTTCCGAAAAAGTAAATGAGGTCATGCGCTTCAGCCAATCTGCAATAGGCAAGGAAGAACGTCGGGTCGCGCGCGATCGCCTGCTCGAGCAGACGCGTGGCCTCGAGTAGATTTTCCTTCAGCGCCGCATTGAAACTTGTGGCGGCGCGAAGAGCTTCGGCTCGCACATAAAGGTCGTAGGCCACCAGGTCGGCCGTGGGTCGTTGCTTGATGGCTGCTTTTTCCGCCGGAGAGAGCTTAGCGTTCAACTGATCGGCGATCGCCTGTGCAACTTCGCTTTGAATGGCGAAGACGTCATCAAGTGGACGATCGTAGTGCTCCGCCCACAGGTGCGCATCGGTGCGGGCATCGATCAATTGCGCGCTCACGCGCACTCGGCCGCCCGTCCGCTGCACACTTCCTTCCAAGACATGTGCCACACCCAGCTGCTCGCAAATTTCTCGCAGATTACGGCTGACGCTGTTGTTGTATTGCATGACCGAAGTGCGACTGATGACTTTGAGATCGGCGATTTTTGCCAGGTCGGTTAGGATCTCGTCGCCCACGCCCTCGGTGAAGTAGGCGTTCTCTTTGTCGTCGCTCAAGTTTTCGAACGGAAGCACCGCTATGCTTTTCTCGGGAATAGGAGCAGCGGTCTCGGAAAAGTTTCGTGTGGTCACAGTCGAGGCTCGATGAAAAAACGTCGAAAAACTGACAGCCAGCGCGCCGGCGAACAAGAGCGCAGCGACTAATAGCAGAGATTTCGGCCAACGAGGCGCGTTAGTCGGTCGGACTGCTGCGCCCCACGCTTGCTTCCACCTTGCTCGCCGCCTTAATTTTTCAGGCACCTGATCGTTCCCGAGGCCGTCCTTGCAGAGGTTAACGACGTGAAGCCTCAGTCCATGCTTTGCTTCGCACTCTCCAAGATCGTACAAGTAGGGCCGCCAGCGCTGGTATTCAGCCAAATCGTCGGCCACACGTTTGGACAAAATAATATGGCCGGCATCGCCGCAATCCAGAACACGGTGCGCGACGTTGATCCCTGCGCCCGCAACGTTCGACTGGTCGTTGACATCCGTAGTCTGGTTGACTGCGCCACTGTGAACACCCATCCGCACTTGAATGTGCGGATGATCTTTTAATGTCTGGCTGATTTCCAGCGCACATTGTGCCGGCTCTTCGGGGCTGCGGAAGAAAAGGAGAGCCATCCCGTCTCCGGTCGGCAGCCGGACGAGTTTACCGCTTACCTCAGCGCTCCGGGAGCATTCGGTGCTTCGTACGATTTGATTGAGTTGTTGGATTAACTCGATCTGCTCATTGACGAGCAGCTTCGAATAACCGACAACGTCGATTAATAGGAGATAGGCGATCTCGAATGGGAGATCGAGCTTTACCTCCGCAGACGTATCTTGCGCGTTCAAGCATTTGCTTCTGCTAACGTGAACGATCGTGCCGCTCCGTTACGAAAAGCGATTGTGGAATCCGGCGAGCATGCCCCCTCGAAAGCCGCATCCGGTTTTTCTTCCGTGAATTTTGCACCCACTGTGGCCTTTTGTTATCGAACCATTAATTGTAGTGTATCCACATCCACCTACGTTTAAGTCTCTATAGCTTAAGCGCTTAAGTGCTGTAGCTAATAGGCAGTTGTGAATATCAATATAAACATCCCGTCAGTGTGATAATTAGTGCTAGTTTAGTTTTCATTTAAGTCTGACAGTAGTCAGTGAAAACAGGCCGCCGCGCTATTAGACCTTAGGCTATTAAACTTTAGTTTAATGCGGGAAGGCCGCTGGTCAGAGATCAGAGATCAGAGGTCGGAGGACAGAAGTCAGAAGATAGAGGCAGCAGCAGCCTAAGTCCTGATCAGCAAGCCGCAAGTAGGGGCGATTGACCCATTCGACCCATTCGGCTGCGCTCAGGGCAAGACTTCCGCTCAGGGCAGGCCTCAATGGAAGTTAGGCTTCTAGCCTGACCTGGCCGACATGATGCCCGCCGCGCCGTAGCGCAGCATAGGCGGGTGAACCGCGCCTAACTTCCGTTGATTCTGCAACGTTCTGTGAATCGAACCAATTCGGCCACGGACTGCGCTTTCATCTTTTGCATCACCCGGGCACGATGAACTTTGACAGTCTGCTCGACGGTGCCGAGGTTGCCGGCAATTTGTTTGTTCAATTTGCCAGCGACGACATACTCGAGCACTTCCCGCTCACGCGGTGTGAGCGTGGCCAGGCGCTCGCGGATTTCGGAAAGTTCTGCTTGCTCCCGCCGAAGGGCGCGGTCTTTCTCAATCGCCGCACGAACGGCTGCAAGCAGGTCTTTATCGTTCACGGGCTTCGTAAGGAAATCACTCGCGCCGTGTTTCATCGCCTGGACGCTCTTCGGAACATCACCGTGACCGCTCAGAAAAATAATGGGCAGGGCACTGCCTTTTGTGGCGAGGATCCGTTGGAGTTCGAGACCGTTGACGGCCGGCATATCGAGATCGAGCACGAGACAGCCAGGCGTGTGCGGATCATAATGCGCTAGAAATTCCTGCGGCGATCCAAACGCGGCCACAGCGAAGTCAGCCGCACGCAAGAGGCGCGAGACGGCGCGACGTACCGGCGCGTAATCGTCCACAATAAAAACGGTGGGACTGGGAGGAGCAGGCATCAACTTGTTAGTGGTTATGTGTCGGTTATCAGTTATCACTTATCACCACCTCTCCGTTTGACACACCTATCCCGTTATTACTTATCGCTACCTTCCCGTCTGACACACCTATAGGCAGGCTGAAGTGGAACGTCGCGCCGCAGTCGGGATTGTTCGTGGCCCAGAGTTTTCCTCGATGCGCGGCAATGATGGTGCGACAGACCGAAAGGCCCAGCCCCATTCCCTTCGCTTTCGTGGTGAAGAAAGGCTCGAAGATTTGTTCCATTTTTTCCTTAGGTATGCTGACGCCTCGGTCGGTGACGGATATAGTCACCGCGCTCGTGCCATTCCTATTCGCAATGCCAGTGCGAATGAGCAGCCGGCGCGCCGGAGTGGTGCAATTAGTCATCGCGTCACAAGCATTCACCAGCAAGTTGAGTAAAACTTGCTGAAGCTGCACCGGGTCGCCGATGACGGCAGGCAAGTTCTGCGCGAGTTCAACATCCACGGTGACGTTTTGATTCACGAGATCGCTACGGATCAGTTTCAAGACATCCTGCGCAACTTCGTTGATACCGAGAGAATGCTGTTGTACCTCGCCTTTTTTCAGCCACAGGCTCAAGCGCCGGATGACTTCGCCGGCGCGCTTGTCTTCGCTTACGATGTCATCAAGAATTTCTTGCACCTCGGCGAGGTCGGCGTCGCCGTGCGCGAGGAGTCGCTGCGCAGCCTGCGCGTTACATAGAATCGCGCTGAGCGGCAGGTTAAGCTCGTGCGCAATCGAGCCAGAAAGTTCGCCCAGCGTCGTCACGCGCGAGAGGTGCGCTAGCTCGTTACGCTGACGGGCCGCCTCCAGTTCTGCCTGCTTCCGCTCGGTGATATCAATAATAGAGGCCAACACGAACAATCCTTCAGACGTCTGAATTGGGTTGAGACCGATTTCGATTGGAACCTCGGTGCCGTCTTTGCGTCGCCCAAAGAGTTCCCGGCCAGCGCCCATCGGCCGAGCGCGTGCGTCACAAGAGTAACCATGCCGATAGTTCATATGATGAGACCTGAATCGCTCGGGAACAAGCATCTCGATGGGATGGCCAATGAGCTCCTCGCGGGCGTAACCAAAGATTGCCTCTGTCTGCGTGTTAACCAAGGTGATACAGCCTTCGGCATTAACCATTATCATGGCATTGGGTGCCGCCTCGACCACCAGACGGAACTGCTCTTCTGCTTGCTTGCGCCTGGTGATGTCGAGTGAAGCGCCGCGCATCCGAGCCGGCTGACCGTTGCCGTTGAACTCGACGCGGCCGCGCCCGGCGATCCAGCGCACTTGCCCATCCGGTAGCAGCACCCGGTACTCGGTTTCATATTCTGCGCCAGTGCGCAAAGAGTTCTCTACAGCCTGGAGCACGAATTCACGATCCTCAGGATGTACCGCGCTTCGGAAGCGATCGAGGTCGAGCTTCTCCGACGGTGCGAAGCCAAAGAGGGCGCGCCCTTTGTCCGTTAGCCAAATTTCATTACGCCCAATATCCCACATCCACATGCCGAGCTTGGCAGCGCTGGCCGCTAGCTCCATGCGCTCCTCCGTCTCGCGCAAGTCAGCTTCGCTCGCCTGCAACTGCCGCGCGAGCTGTGCTGCGTGGAGCAGATCGTAGCTCAATTCGTAGGCCATCGCCGCGACGATTCCCGAATATGCGAAGGAGAGGAAAAACGGAATGTCGATGATTCCCCAGATCACGAGCGGGACGTGCCATGCCACAATCGCGCCGAAAATCATGCTGCCGCCGACAACTAACGCGCGTCGCCGGTCGCCCCGCCGCCAGACGGTAATCGTGGCATCGACGAAAAAGATAAGCACCAACAGCAGGCTCACCGAACTAAGGAGGCCCCACGGATTCGCCACGCCGATCGGCACCGAGATGATCTCACCGCCCCCCCACGAGAACTGGCGGAGGCTCGTAATTTGCCGGAAGTTAAGATTCGGCGTAAAAATGAAATTGAGAATCAGCAGCAGTGTCCGCAGGCCGCAGATACTCCACGCGAGCCATGGTCGTCCGGCGCGGAGATAGAGTCGCACGAAACTCACGACCGAGACAATGAGCACCCACACGGGCACATGTATCCAGCGCATGAGTGCTTCGTAGCGCCCGACTGTCTCGGCATGCATCATCGCTAACTCGAACGCGGCGATAGCCGCCGCCGCCACAGCGGTGAACGAAAATAAGAGATGCGCCCAACCTTCGCATTGCTTGCACCAGACGAGGAGGTATATCCCGGCCAGCGTCAAACACGCGGCCGCGTTCATCGACCAGACAATGGTAATCCAACTCATCGGATGCCCGTGATATGCATTGGCCGCGTTCGCGGGATCCAAACAACTTTGTTTGCCTCCTCAAAAGTAGGTGCGGCACCGCAGACATGGTACCGGGGGTCGCGGCCGATAATTGCGACCAAGCCTTGCTCGCTAATGATGGTATCGCCGACCGCCACGACCCGGCACGATTCTGTGCCCGCACAAGTTGTGGTGCTTTTTTTCAAGTTCGCGAGTCTAACAAGTCGGCCGAGGCCGTTGCAATCGTTTAATTGCGTTTTCTACGAAAATACTGGTAGGCCATCGCGTGACGAGACTGGTCGCACCTTCTTCTACGGAGAGGGCAGGTCGAAGTTCCCGAAAAACCTTTAGGAACCGGTCCTATTGTGAAGCAAATATTCCACGTCCGTCATCATGGCGTGGAATTGGAAGCCGCAGATGCGGGAGGCAGCGCTCCCTGAACCAACGGCACGGGCTGGCCCATCCAGCGATATTAAGGTAGGGGCGATTGACCCATTCGACTTCGCTCAGGGCAGGCCCTCAATCGCCACGGGCGGTTCGGGGAACCGCCCCTACCTGGTGCTGAGATTAGTGGTAGGAGCATTGGCCTGCCTTCGACCGGCACATCGAAGCCGCGCGGATCGATCCCGCGATAGCTTTGCGCACTGAATAATTCAATAAGATCGAGAATCGTGTGCGCCTTTTCGCGGGATCGTTCGTCTTCCGTATTGTGGTTGTGATGTTACCGCAGAAGGAACGAACAAGTGCCAACCGCTCTGGCGTCGAGGACGCGTGGCAGCAGTTGCGTGGCGAGTTGCGCCGGTTTCTCGTCGCCCGTTTGCCAGCGTCCTCGCCGGCGGCGGACGATCTTTTGCAGGATGTTTTTCTGCGCATGCAGCGCAAGGCGGCCGAATTGCCCAGGATTACGAACTTGCGGGCCTGGCTTTTTCAAATCACTCGCCATGCCCTGATCGATCATCAGCGTGCTCATACCAAGCGAAAAACCGAGGAGCTTCCGGAGTCGATTGCCGCCGACTCGACCGATCCAATATTGGAGCGCGTCCGGGAAAAGCTCGCGCCTTGTCTGCGCGTGATGATCGACGAGCTACCGGAGGAATACGCGAGTGCATTGCGTTTGGTCGAATTGCAAGAATTGCCGCAGGCGAAAGCGGCTAAGGAGCTGGGCATTTCGTTAACGGCGCTGAAATCGCGGGCCCGGCGCGGACGTGAGCGATTAAAGAACGTCCTGCTCGAATGCTGTCAGTTTGAAGTTTCCGCCGGCGGTCGGGTGCTCGACTACTGGCCGCGCACCGGTCGCGGACTCGACCATCTGCCGCGCAACTGTTGTTCGCACAAGAGCAACCCGGCCGGCAAACAAGGCCGTAAGTGTTCGTAAATTCTATGCTCAAAGAAGCCCTTTCCGATTTTGAGGACATCCGAGCTGCGGTGCGCGACCGCTACGGCGCGATCGCCCGCGAGAGGGGCCAAGCTTCCGGGAATTGCTGCGCCCAGAACGGCGCGCCGGTCTCGAGCTGTTGCAGTAACGCAGGGAGCACGAGTGATTCTGCCGCGCTCCTCGGCTATTCCGAGAAAGACATCGCTGCCGTCCCTGAAGGCGCTGACCTCGGCTTGGGCTGCGGCACACCGTTGTCGGCGGCTGCGCTGCGACCCGGCGAAACCGTCCTCGACCTCGGCAGTGGCGCGGGCTTCGATTGTTTTCTCGCTGCCCGCGAAGTCGGACCCACCGGCAAAGTGATCGGCGTCGACATGACGATCGAGATGGTCGCCAAAGCACGCCGCAATGCCATGACAGGAAATTATGATCACGTAGATTTTCGTCTGGGTGAAATCGAATATCTGCCGGTGGCTGATTCATTCGTTGATGTGATCATCAGCAATTGCGTGATCAATCTTTCGCCCGATAAAACTCAAGTATTCCGCGAGGCTTTTCGAGTCCTCAAGCACGGCGGACGACTTGCGATTTCTGATGTGGTAACACCGATTCCGCTGCCAGATGATATCAAGCGCGATCTTGCCTTGCACACCGGCTGCCTGGCGGGAGCATCGCTTATTAGCGAATTGCAGGCGACTCTCGAACAATGCGGGTTTGCAGACATTCGTATCGCGCCGAAATCGGAAAGTCGGGAATTCATTAAGGACTGGGCGCCCGGCCTTAAGCTAGAGGACCTCGTCGTCTCGGCAGTGATTCAGGCGATCAAGCCCTGACATCCGCTTTTGTAACTAAATTTTCCCAGAAGAAGGAGGTGAGATAAACAAGATGAAGAAAGTCGTTCTTATTACAGCGGCGTTGGCTTTGGCTGGTTTGGGAGCAGTCACCGCGGCGAATCCAGGACTCCCTCTAAAATTTCAGTCCACGAGTAGCAACTCGCCGCGGTGACGGCGCCGCCCGGTCCGCTGCTCCTCATACTGGAAGGAGCTGATCGGTTTCATCGACGAAGTGCCGCACCAAGCAACGATCAGCGCCTCCGACCTAGCCTGATCTTGCTATCCGTTCACTGCCGGTCATGATCTGCTTGCGTGACGAGCACGCAACGGAACCCGTAGATCACATCGCGCTCGTTGCGATCTACCACGTTGCGGTAGGACGATTGCATTTCGACGCGACTGCTCGTGGCCCACGAACCGCCACGCAGCACGCCCCATTCGCGCCCCGCTCCCGCGGAATTTCCCTTGTACCCTTCCAGGCACCATTCCCAAACATTGCCCCCCAGATCGTAAATGCCCAGTGCGTTCGGCTTGAAACTTCCCACCGGCATGGTTGTGCCGCGGCGCGGCGGCGTGCCATAGTTGCCCGCGCCCGCAGGTGGTGGCCATTGTTTTCCCCAGGGAAATTCATTGCGAATTTTCCCGTCGCGCGCTTCCGGTGTGGCGCCGCCTTCTTCTCGCAATCCAACCGCAGCGCTCCATTCAAGATCCGTCGGAAGCCGGTAAAACTGACGATCTTCCAATATGTTTTCGTCGCGCTCCTTTTCGGTGAGCCATTTGCAGAACGCCATCGCATCAAAGTAATTCACCTTTACGACCGGATGGGCCGGCGTTTGTTGAAAATCGGGCGGTTCGTAGTGGCGTCCTGTCG
>WNFY01018728.1_pt1 | contig 10261 bp, 5 predicted proteins | sample 5400091 | NCBI WGS metagenome assembly WNFY01 (sample SAMN13153364, study PRJNA577476) | soil metagenome | isolation source: 60 cm soil or saprolite under grassland replicate 1 | place: USA:California | collected 2016-06-15
GATTTAAAAAAACAAATGAAGCACTGCTTGAAAAGGATAAACTTAGCGAAGATACTGATGCACTTTTTTTTGATGCAGACAACGATGGTGACGAAGATTTATATGTATGCAGTGGTGGTAATGAATTTTCTGCCAACTCCACTGCATTGATTGACCGCTTATATATTAATGATGGCGAAGGGAATTTTACTAAATCACCACAAGTACTTCCTTCTTATATTTTTGAAAGCAGCAGTTGCGTTTCAGCAGCAGATTACGACGGCGATGGTGATTTGGATTTGTTTGTAGGTGTGAGATTAAAACCTCTTGCTTATGGCTATCCCTGTAAAGGTTATATCCTGCAAAATAATGGCAAAGGAATTTTTACAGATGTTACTGAAAAAATTGCATCTGAACTTAAACAGGCAGGCATGGTGACCGATGCAAAATGGTTTGATTATGATAAAGATGGTAAACCTGATTTAGTAATAGCGGGTGAATACATGCCGATAAAAATCTTTCATAATGAAAATGGAAGACTAAAAGAGGTAACAGAAGCAGCAGGATTAATCAAGAGCAATGGGTGGTGGGACAGGATTGAAATTGCGGACATCAATAAGGATGGTTATTCTGATATTATTGCAGCCAATCATGGTCTCAACTCAAGATTCAAAGCAAGTGAAACAAAACCGGTGAGTATGTATGTAAGTGATTTTGACAATAATGGAACTGTAGAACAAATCGTTACCTGTTATAATAAGGACAGTGCATATCCAATGCTCTTAAGACATGATTTGGTAAGTGTGCTTCCATCATTAAAGAAAAAGTATTTAAAATATGCCGATTACAAAGAACAAACGATGGAAGATATTTTCAGCAAAGAACAATTAAGCAAAGCGATAAGATTGGATGCATATACTATGCAAAGCAGTGTATTCATCAACAACAAGAAAGGAACGTTTACAAGAAAAGCGTTACCAACAGAAGCGCAATTATCACCTATGTATGGAATCGCTGCTGATGATTTTGATAAAGACGGAAATACAGATATACTGATGGGTGGAAATTTTTACGAATCAAAACCGGAAGTAGGCATTTATGATGCAAGCTATGGAACATTACTTAAAGGAGATGGTAAAGGAAATTTTGTTGCAGTGCGTCAAAATCAGTCAGGATTTTTTTCAATAGGTGCAGTGAGAGATATAACTGTGTTGAAAATTCAGAAAAAGAAAATTGTTTTGATTGCAAAGAATAATGATAAAATACAGATAGTTCAATATTAATGGTGAGCAATATGAAAATATTCATTTGGCTTTTGATTATGATAATATTTACAAACTGCATGCAGGATGAGGGGCTAGCAAAATATGATGCATTACAGAAAAAAGAGTTAAGCAGCGGTAAGCGGGTTGACAGTATTTTTTTCGGCATGTATTTCGGCATGACGAGTAAACAGTTTTTTACGTATTGCTGGGAAATGAACAAGAAAGGAATATTTACTGATGGTGAGAATAATATGTATGTATTGTATAAACTCAACAACAATGAATTGAAATATTCGGCATCCATGAATTTTTATCCTGATTTTTATAAAAATAAAATTTACAAAATGCGTGTTTCATTTCAGTACAACGGATGGTCGCCATGGAACAAGCAACTTTATGCGGATAATCTGATGCCAAATGTATTAGCGCTTTATAAAACCTGGTATCGGGAAGGCAATCCTTTCATTCAAATTAATGATAAAGAAAAAGGAACAATTTATGTGAAGGTTGATGGCAACCGGCGCATTACAATCGGCAGATATGACGATTTGAAAGTAAAAGTAGATTATACAGATTTATTAGCAGAGCAACAAATGAAAAATGAGAATGCGAAGTAAACGATACATACAATTTTTATACAGATATTTTTTTGGAGCCGGACTGCAATGCTGTTATGTATCTTCCGTTGCGCCTGCCCCAAAACTTCGTGCGTCGCACTCTTGTACAATCTATTCTTTATTCAGCATTTTGATTACAGCAATATTAAGTTCATGCGGAAGTAATGAATCTGCTTCAACATTATTTCAAAAATTAGATCCCTCTCAAACACACATTAACTTCATCAATAAACTTTCTTACGATGATAAATTCAACATCTACACTTATCGTAATTTTTATAATGGTGGCGGTGTAGCAATTGGTGATATCAACAATGATGGTTTACCTGATATATTTTTCACTGCAAACATGTTGCCCAACCGTTTATATCTCAACAAAGGGAATTTTCAGTTTGAAGACATTACGGGAAAAGCAGGCATCGGCAAAAAAGGAAAATGGTCCACCGGTGTAAGTATGGCCGATGTAAATGGTGATGGCTTTCTTGATATTTATGTTTGCAACAGCGGTGATATAAAAGGTGATAACAAGCAGAATGAATTATACATCAACAACGGCGATCTTACTTTCACTGAAGAAGCACATCAATATGGTTTAGATGATAGAGGTCTCTCCACTCATGCCGCGTTCTTTGATTATGATCATGATGGTGATCTTACAGATGTAAGTGCCCGGGCCGGTATCTATGGAAGTGTGATTGGATTTGGATTAGGTGTTACTGTTGGTGATGTAAACAATGATGGCTGGCAGGATATCTATGTGTCAAATGATTTTTTTGAAAGAGATTATCTCTACATCAATCAGCATGACGGTACATTTAAGGAAATGCTTGAAGATGAAATGATGAGCATCAGCAATGCATCAATGGGTGCCGATATGGCTGACATCAACAACGATGGTAATGCAGATATTTTTGTTACTGAAATGTTGCCTGAAGATGAAGCGGGTATAAAAACAAAAACAACTTTTGAAAACTGGGATAAATATCAGTTTAATTTAAAGTATGATTATTATCACCAGTTCACACGCAACATGCTGCAATTAAATAATGGTAATAATACTTTTAGTGAGATAGGAAGAATGGCTGGTATATGTGCAACAGACTGGAGCTGGGGTGCATTGATCACCGATTTGAATAATGATGGATTGAAAGATATTTTTATTGCAAATGGGATATACCAGGATTTAACCAACGAAGATTATATACAATATATTTCAAACCGAGAATTCTTTAGAGAAGTAACATCAGGTAAAACTGATTTCAAAAAGCTGATTGATTTAATTCCTTCCCATGCCATCTCCAATTATGCTTTCAGTAATAATGGAGACTTAACATTTACAAACAGGGCAAAAGAATGGGGCTTGGATGAACCGGGCTTTAGTAACGGCTCTGCTTATGGTGATTTAGACAACGATGGTGATTTAGACCTGGTAGTGAATAATGTAAACATGCCCTGCTTTATTTACCGCAATGAAAGTGTACAGCAACATCCTGAAAATAAATTTCTGAAAGTAATACTGGAAGGAGAAGGCAAAAACAAATTTGGTATCGGTGCTAAAGTAACAGTTCATTATAATAATACTATTGCTTACCAGGAACAAATGCCAATGCGTGGTTTTGAATCAACAGTAGATAATCGTTTAAATTTCGGTCTGGGCAAAACAAATAAAATAGATTCAGTTGTTGTTGTGTGGCCTGGTGGAAGAGAAAATATTTTAAAGAATGTGAAGCCTGATCAGCAAATAATAGTAAAACAAAGTGATGCGATGAGTAGTCAGTTGTCAGTAGTGAGTAGGGAATCCACTCACCACTCACCACTCACCACCCACATTTTCAGTGAAAGTAATGACAACTACGGAATCGATTTTATTCATAAAGAAAACGACTTTGTTGACTTCGATCGTGACAGGCTTATCTTTCAAATGCTCTCCACACAAGGGCCCCGCATTGCCAAAGGAGATGTAAACAAAGATGGCCTGGAAGATTTTTATATCTGCGGAGCAAAAGACCAACCAGGCGCATTATACATTCAAACAAGAGAGGGAAGATTTAAAAAAAGTAATGAGGCATTGCTTGAACAGGATAAATTAAGTGAAGATACTGATGCACTCTTCTTTGATGCAGATAACGACGGTGATGAAGATTTATATGTATGCAGTGGTGGTAATGAATTTTCTGCCAACTCCACTGCATTGATTGACCGCTTATATATTAATGATGGTAAAGGGAATTTTGCTAAATCACCACAAGTACTTCCTTCTTATATTTTTGAAAGCAGCAGTTGCGTTTCAGCAGCAGATTACGACGGCGATGGTGATTTGGATTTGTTTGTCGGTGTGAGATTAAAACCTTTTGCTTATGGCTATCCCTGTAAAGGTTATATCCTGCAAAATAATGGCAAAGGCATTTTTACTGATGTAACAGAAAAAGTTGCACCCGAACTTAAACAGGCAGGCATGGTAACCGATGCAAAATGGTTTGATTATGATAAAGATGGCAAATCAGATTTGGTAATAGCAGGAGAATACATGCCGATAAAAATATTTCATAATAAAAATGGAAGACTAAAAGAAGTAACAGTAGCAGCAGGCTTAAGCAAAAGTATGTAAGTGATTTTGACAACAATGGAACTGTAGAGCAAATCGTTACCTGTTACAATAAAGACAGTGCCTATCCAATGCTCTTAAGACATGATTTGGTAAGCGTACTTCCGTCACTCAAAAAGAAATATTTAAAATACGCGGACTATAAAGAACAAACAGTGGAAGATATTTTCACAAAAGAACAATTAAGCAAAGCAATAAGATTAGATGCATACACAATGCAAAGCAGTATTTTCATCAATAATAAAAATGGGACGTTTACAAGAAAGGCATTACCAGTGGAAGCACAATTGTCGCCTATGTATGGAATTGCTGCAGATGATTTTGATAAAGACGGAAATACAGATATACTGATGGGTGGGAACTTTTATCAATCAAAGCCTGAAGTGGGCATTTATGATGCGAGCTATGGAACATTACTTGAAGGAGATGGTAAAGGAAATTTTGCTGCAGTGCCTGCACAGCAAAGCGGTATAAATATAAGAGGTGCTGTGAGAAATATTGAAGAAATGAAAACAGGGAAAAAGAAAATAATAATTGTGGCTTTGAATAATGAGGCACCAAAGATTATTAGTGTTAACCGATAAAATAATTTATAGATGCCTGGTGCCTCAGCACGGCGAACTTTAGTCCTTTGATGAAGTTGAAACTTTATTCAGCTGCTTTTAATTCTTCCTTCTGTTTGTTATTCGAACGCAGGAGGGTACTATATATTATTTCGTGTACCATAATTTAAATATCGAAGCGTAATTGATGCCAAATGTTACACAGATAAAGTGATTGCGACGCAACGAAGATGCTATGAAAAACAAAAACTCGTATCATAAAAAAACAAAATTCTTCATTCATAAAACAAAACAACATGCCCGGCGATACTTTAAACATAAACAACAAAGCAACTCCTCAAAATACTTATGATGCCATTGTAATTGGCTCCGGGATCAGCGGAGGATGGGCTGCAAAAGAATTAACCGAAAAAGGTTTGAAAGTTTTGATGCTTGAACGTGGTCGAAACTTCGAGCACATAAAAGATTATAAAACTGCGAGCAAAAATCCGTGGGATTTTCAGCATCGCGGCAGGGTACCACTTCAATATAAAAAAGATAATCCTGTAATATCGAGATATTGGGCAATGTATGGAACTGCAGCACAGGAGCCGCTTATGGATTACTGGGTAAACGAAAAAGATTGTCCTTACGTGGAAGTGAAACCATTTACGTGGTGGCGCAGTTACCAGTTAGGCGGGCGTTCTATTTTGTGGGGCAGGCAGTGTTACAGGTGGAGCGATTTTGATTTTGAAGCGAACGCAAAAGATGGTATTGCAATTGACTGGCCGATTCGTTATAAAGACATCGCGCCCTGGTATGATTATGTTGAAAAATTTGCGGGCATTAGCGGGTCGAAAGAAGGTTTGCCTCATTTACCCGACGGATATTTTTTGCCGCCAATGGAATTAAATTGTGCAGAGAAAGATGTGGCCGCAAGAATAAAAGAATATTACAAAGACCAGCGACACATGTTCATTGGAAGAGTTGCAAATCTTACACAACCAATACCGGGCAGAACACAATGTCAGTTCCGAAATCGCTGCTGGGAAGGTTGTCCTTTTGGTGGATACTTTAGCACACAATCATCAACACTTCCTGCTGCAATGAAGACAGGTAAATTAACTGTTCGCCCATGGAGCATCGTTAGAAAAATTATTTATGATAAGAATACAAAGAGAGCAACGGGGGTTGAAGTGCTTGATGCGGAAACAAATAAAACTTATGAATTTTATTCCAAAATTATTTTCTTAAATGCATCAGCATTGAACAGTGCATGGGTACTTATGAATTCTGCAACAGATGTATGGCCTGATGGGTTAGGCAGCAGCAGTGGCGAGTTGGGGCATAATGTTATGGATCATCATTATATGCTTGGCGCTGCAGGATCAGTGGAAGGTTTTGAAGACAAATATTACTACGGCAGAAGAGCGAACGGTTTTTATATTCCTCGCTTTGCAAATCTTTTTGGTGACAAAAGAGATTACCTGCGGGGCTTTGGATACCAGGGCAGCGCCAGTCGTGAAGGATGGAGCCGTGATGTTGCAGAACTCAATGTTGGCGGCGCTTATAAAGAAGCACTTACTGAGCCTGGTGCATGGTATATTGGTGCGACAGGCTTTGGCGAAATTCTTCCTTATCATGAAAATAAAATTTCGCTCGATAAAAATAAAAAAGATAAATGGGGATTGCCTGTGCTCGCAATGGATGCGGAGTTGAAAGAGAATGAACTCAAAATGCGCAAGGATATTGTAAAGGAATTGGTTGTTATGTTTGAAGTAGCGGGTATTAAAGACATCAATACATGGGACAGCAAGGAATATGCAATTGGTCAGGGCATACACGAAATGGGCGCTGCCCGCATGGGTAAAGACCCGAAGACTTCTGTGCTTAATGCAAATAACCAGGTTTGGGATGCACCAAATGTTTTCGTAACTGATGGCGCCTGCATGGTATCGAGTGCATGTCAAAATCCTTCGCTTACCTATATGGCATTGACTGCCCGTGCAGCAGATTACGCAGTGAGTGAGTTAAAGAAAAGAAATTTATAAAACAGCGATTTCTAAGATTTGATATAGATTACGAGGAATTTTTGAACCATGCTGAAGAATAAATATTATGCTTTCGTTGCGTCGCACTCTTATACGTTCTGTTTTTGTATGAACTTTTTAAACCACGAAGACATGAGTTGTAAGATGCACAAAGGATGTTTATGATACTCTGTCTTTGTGCCTTTGTGGTTCAAAAGATAACAGAATATAATTTATTAAAACACCGAGAATATGAAATGTAAATTTTTACAGTTAATCATCGTACTTATCATTGCAGTTAATTCTCTTCATGCACAAAAATCCAAAATTTTTACTTTATCGTCTCCTGATGGCAACATCCAATTAAAGATTGAAGCAGGTGATAAATTGCAGTGGAGTGTTATGCATCAGTCAACGACTGTTATTGCACCTTCACCCGTTTCTTTGCAACTGCAGAGCGGAGAAACATTAGGTGATAACGCAAAAATTTCTTCTTCAAAAACTGAAAAGATAAACAACAAGATAGCTGCACTGCATTATAAGAAAGATACTATCGTGGATAATTATAGTCAGCTTACACTAAAATGCAAAGGCGATTATGGAATCATTTTCAGAGCATATAATGATGGTGCGGCATATCATTTCTTTACAAAGAAAAAAGACAGCATCATTGTACAATCAGAAGAAGCCAGCTTCAACTTCACTGATGATGACAGCGCATTTATTCCTTATGCAAATGATCCGCATAATGGTGATAAATATGAATGTTCTTTTGAAAATACTTATGAGCATATAAAATTATCGCAGTTTAAAAAAGATACGGTAGCATTTACTCCTGTGCTTGTTGAATTGAATGATAGCAAAAAAGCAGTGATCACAGAAGCCGATCTTGAAGATTATCCCGGCATGTTTTTAACTAATGGGAAAAATGCAAATAGTTTGCGCGGTGATTTTGCATCTTATGTATTGGAAGATAAACAGGGAGGTCATAACAGTCTGCAGGCATTTGTAACAAAGCGGGCAGATTATATCGCTAAAACGCAGGGCATACGCAGCTTTCCATGGCGTATTGTTATTATCAGTTCGATTGATAAAGAGTTATTGAATAACGATATGGTGTACCGCCTTGCATCTCCTTCACGAGTGGAAGATACTTCATGGATAAAACCCGGAAAGGTTGCATGGGATTGGTGGAATGACTGGAATATTTCGCATGTTGATTTTCGCGCGGGCATTAATACAGAAACATACAAATACTATATTGATTTCGCCGCTGCTAATCATATCGAATATATTTTACTCGATGAAGGTTGGGCGGATAGTAAAGACATCATGAAAATTGTTCCTGAAATAAATCTGCAGGAGATCATTGATTATGGCAAACAAAAAGAAGTTGGTGTTTGGTTATGGGGAGGCTGGTTACCTTTGGATCAAAAAATAGACGAAGCATTACCCAAATATTCAAAAATGGGTATCAAAGGATTTAAAATTGATTTCATGGATCGTGATGATCAAAAGATGGTGCAGTTTTATTATCGCATGGCGAAGAAAGCTGCAGAATATCATTTGATGATCGACTATCATGGCGCGTACAAACCGACAGGTTTACAACGTACTTATCCTAACATTGTAAACATTGAAGCGGTGCACGGTATGGAACAGGAAAAATGGGCTAACCGTGATATGCCAAAGTTTGACGTTACCATTCCTTTCATACGCATGATTGCAGGGCCAATGGATTATACTCCCGGCGCAATGAGGAATGCTAACAAAGAAAATTTTCGACCAATTAATTCCCAGCCCATGAGCCAGGGCACACGCTGCCATCAGCTTGCTATGTATGTAATGTATGAGGCACCTTTTGAAATGCTTTCTGATAATCCAACCATTTATATGAAGGAACCGGAAAGTCTAAATTTCATTGCTTCTGTCCCTACAACCTTTGATGAAACCGTTGCACTCAATGGTAAAGTAGGAGAGTATGCAGCTATTGCAAGAAGAAAAAATGATACATGGTTTATTGGTGCAATGAGCAATTGGGATGCGCATGATATTACAATAGATCTTTCCTTTTTGAAAGATGGAAATTATGAAGCCGAAATTTTTAAAGACGGTATCAACGCAGACCGCGATGCAACAGATTATAAAAGAGAAGGAATAAAAGTTTCAGCAAAAGATAAAATAAATGTGCATCTTTCAACAGGCGGAGGTTGGGTTGCAAAGATTTATCCTGCAAAGTGAAAGTTCTATGTTTTGAATTTTATGTTTTTTGGATTTAGAATGTTTGCTGCTTAATAAATAGAATTAATAAAGATCAAGATAGAAGAAATGGTGATAAAAATAATAGAGCTATTGTCCCCTCCAGGAGGGGTGCGGGGTTGGCTTGCTGAACAAAAAACAAGACGTTGAAGTGAGCTACACAATGGAGTAGCAATGCTTAATAGCAGCAATGCAGTCTGGATACATAATAGGTGTTTACTCCACTTTCCTTTGAGCACCTTGTTTATTCACTATTACGATGTTTGCGGTTTGTGCATCTTTTACAATAAATGCTGATGATTGGGATAGTAAACCACTGCCTGCATATAATTCCTGTTTCCGGTTTCTTCCGTTCTTTAATTTGATAATCGCATATGCGTCATCTGAGTTTGTTTTGATGATGTTGGCGATAACTTTCTTCTTAAACAATTTAAGAGACCCCCTGTTTTGACTTGCAGCCAACAAGTATGCATTGTTTGCACCCCTAAGCCTGATCAATGCTTTTGCATCGCCGGGAACGAAGAAGCCGCTTTGCAACCATTCATAGCATCGTAACGTCCTGCTGTCACTTCATTGCCATAATCGTTGCCACAAACAGCAATATCAAGATTACCATCGTTGTTAAAGTCGTCCGCGACCATACCATTCAACGGCGCCAGTTGTGCCATGGCGGGTAATGCTTTTATTTCAAACTTTCCATTCCCATTGTTTTGTATATAGCAACTGCTGAAATTATTTGCCTGTAAAACAAGCGCGTCTTTTAACTGTTCATCTGTAAATATCTGTTGCACCGTTGCAAGTGCAAAGGCTTTATAAGTGAGAAATTTCTTTTTTAGAGAAGGTACCTGGCTTACAATATCATCCCTGCTCATGGCAGGATATTCTCTTTTTGTTCCCCGCTGATCTTTAAGGAACATGGTGGTAATTGCATCTATATTTCCATTGTTGTCAAAGTCTTTCGCAT
>WNFY01009721.1_pt1 | contig 10260 bp, 10 predicted proteins | sample 5400091 | NCBI WGS metagenome assembly WNFY01 (sample SAMN13153364, study PRJNA577476) | soil metagenome | isolation source: 60 cm soil or saprolite under grassland replicate 1 | place: USA:California | collected 2016-06-15
TTGTAACGAACCTCTCATTCACACCGTGGCTTTAGCCCGGTGCGGAAGTAGCGAGAGTTTTGAAGAACCGTTTCAACGGTTTTGAGTGCTTCAAAAGTGACTTCTTGGCGCCGATCGAAAACCGTTGAAACGGTTCAGTGATTGGAAGGCCCTTGAACGCGGGCTAAAGCCACGGTGAGAATGAGAACGGCTAAGACGAGCGGCGCGTGGCTTGTAGCGAGATCGGCGCGCCTGACGGCGCTTGGTGCGGGCGAGACGCACGCGGTCCAGCGTTTCGTATTAGTCAAGGTAAACTTATCGGTAATATTTGACAGCCACACAACCGCTGTAGTAGCGTCCAAATTGCAGCCCATGGTAATCATTGTCCCGCTTAATCACACCCTCTCGCGATCCCCAAACTTTGTCCGCGAACACAAAGGAGAAAGTTCCAGCTTTTGAAGAAGATTGAACTTCCGCCAAGGGGATTGGAAACTCTTTTCGGCGTCCACGATCAAAACATCAAGTACCTCGAGTCGCTGTTGGACGTGCGCATCGACGCACGCGGCCAGGACGTTTCCATCAACGGCGCACCTGATGACGTCGAGACCGCCGAAAATATCCTCGAAGACTTCTCATCGCTCTTCAAAGAAGGCCGGCAATTTACCGACAAAGAACTGCGAGAGGCGTTTGCGCAAATCGCTGAAGATCGCGCTTTCAGTTTGCGCGATTACTTTACGAAGGCGCGCTTTAACCCTTCCGGCAAGAAGCAGGTAGCACCGAAGTCTGCTACCCAACGCAAATACATCCAGGCAATTCAGGACAGGGACGTAGTTTTCGGTATCGGCGTCGCCGGAACCGGCAAGACGTACCTGGCGGTCGCCATGGCGGTGCAGGCGCTAATCCAGAAACAAGTGAATCGCATCGTCCTGGCGCGTCCCGCTGTGGAAGCGGGTGAGAAGTTGGGGTTTCTTCCGGGAGACTTGCAGGACAAAGTCGATCCCTACCTTCGGCCGCTCTACGACGCCTTATTTGATCTGATCGATTACGAGCGCGTAACGCGACTGCTTGAGAAGCGCGTGATCGAGGTCGCGCCCCTTGCTTTTATGCGGGGCCGCACGCTCTCGGATGCTTTCATCATTCTCGATGAAGCTCAAAATACCACGAGCGAGCAGATGAAGATGTTTCTCACCAGGATTGGGTTTGGTTCAAAGGCTGTGATCACCGGAGACGTGACCCAAGTCGATCTGCCGACCGGAAAACGAAGCGGGTTGATAGAAGCTGAACGTGTTTTGGCCGATCTGGAAGGAATCGAGTTCGTCTATTTCACCGAAAGAGACGTTGTTCGTCACAAGCTCGTGCAGATGATAATCAGAGCGTACGAAGACCATTCCAAGAAAACTCACATCTAGGCGGTCAACCACAACTCGCAAGGGTCGGACGTCAGCAATGATCGAGGTTGTTAATCGGCAGCGCCACAAGAAACTCGATCTGAAGCCGTGGCCGACATTTGCCGAAAAAGCGCTGGCAATGATTGGCAAGGATCGATATAAGGCCACGATTGCGTTTGTTTCAAATCGGCAGATGCGTGCCCTAAACAAACGCTTCCGCGGTTTGGGCAAGACCACTGACGTACTCTCCTTTCCGACCGCTGGTGAAGGGCTTCCTTATTCTTCCGACCTGAATCTAGGAGACATTGCTATATCGGTTGAGCAAGCCGAAGATCAGGCCCGTGCCAACGGCCTTAAGTTAGACCAGGAGATTGCCCAGCTTATTCTGCACGGTCTTTTGCATCTCTGCGGCTACGATCACTCAACCGACAATGGAGAAATGGATCGGCTGGAGCTGCGTTTGCGGCGGAAGCTGGGGATCTAGAATATTAGGAGTAGTTCTGTTGATGGTTCTGTGTTTTTATGTTTTCCATTTTCCATTTTTCATTTTCCATTTCTCATTGGTCATTGGTTGGTTGGTCGCTTCTGAAATGAAAAATGAAAAATGACGAATGGAAAATGGAACATCTCATTCTTTAAGGCGCGGACCACGACTGACCCCGTCTGCAACTATCGACGCGTTCCTCAACCATTTACCATTTACCATTCAACATTTACCATTGACCACCTATGGAACTTGAAATAGGCCTGACTGTCGTGCTCCTGGTTGTTTTGTGCGTGCTGGCAACCGTGGACATGGCTTTCGGGCAATTGAGCGACGTCGGATTGCATCGCTTAACTGCCGAGGCTGACGAGAGACCCGAACTCGCGGTTCTCATCACGTCGGTTTCGCTAAGCGTGTTTTCGGATCCCCGCTTTGTTCTCGTCGGACTCGTGGCCGGTTTGATACTCGCTGGAGTTTTTCGTCAATTAGTTCCTCTATTTGTTTCCGCTCGTAATCCAGAAGCAACACTGCTGTTTCTGCTTCCAGTTATTCGTCCTTTCTTCCCGTTGATGGCTTTCATTGCCGACCCTTTCCAAAAGCTGTTCGATCGTTCCCATCGCAAAGAGCAGATGCCGGATGATGGAACAGATGCGGAAGAAGAGGACGATGGTGGAGACCTGCAAGCTCTGATCGACGTAGGTGAGGCCGAAGGAATTCTGGAAGAGGAAGAGGGCGAACTAATCCAATCCATTATAGAGTTTGGCGATACGCGCGTCAGCGAAGTGATGACGCCGCGCCCCGATATCGTAGCCCTGCCAGACACTGCCACCGTCCGCGAGGCACGAGACGTCATTATCGAATCAAAGTATTCCCGCCTTCCGGTCTATCGCGACCAAATGGATAACGTCGAAGGTATAATTTACGTCCGCGACCTCCTGCAACGCTGGGCCGACGGAAAAGAAGACGATCCAATTGCCCCGCTGGTTCGACCTGTCTACTTTGTTCCGGAAACGAAGCCGGTGGATCAACTTCTGGAAGAGATGCAAAAGGCCCACGTACAACTCGCGATGGTGATCGACGAATACGGCGGCGTTTCCGGACTGGTGACGGTCGAAGACATCCTGGAAGAGATCGTAGGTGAAATCGAAGATGAAGACATTGCCGGCGAAGAGCTGGAAGAGATAGTAAAAATGGAAGACGGCTCGTACGAAGTTCTGGGATCGACTGAGATCGGTAAAGTTGAACGTATCTTTGACATGGAGATAGAGGCTGACGACTTTACGACGATCGCCGGGTTGGTGATCAACGAATCAGGAAAAGTTCCTGTTGCGGGTGAGCACTTGACGTTTCGCGGTTTGGAAGTAGAAGTACTGGAGGCGGATGAGCGACGGATCGGGCGCGTACGCGTCAAAAAGTCCGAACCCGCCAGCGCCAGTGGAATGGGCCAGGCGAGTTGATGGCGAACACTCTTAAGAATATAGCGGGACTTTTTGCCGAGCGCTGGCGCGAAGCCGCTGTTTGCGAAGCGTGTGGCAATGAATTCACCTGCGGGGCCAAACTGAGTGGTTGTTGGTGTGCGGAGATTAAGCTAACAGATGAAATCAGAGCAGAGTTGAGATCGCGATATTCCAGTTGTCTGTGTCGCAATTGTTTGGAGGGCTGCCACGAGCGCGAAAGCGACTCCGATAAATTTAGAAATTAGTAGAAATTAGAATTTAGAATTTGAAACTGCGGATTTTTGAGCTGCGTGAAGCCATCTCTATAAGGTTCTGATTCAAATTCTAAATTCTAAATTCTAAATTCTAAATTCTAAATTCTAAATTCTAAATTCTAAATTCTAAATTCTAAATTCTAAATTCTAAATTCCCCTAGCAACCAATGCCGAAAAGAAAGAGCAAGTTTCTCCAGGGCCGAAGGATTGACCCCACGCCAATCGGACCCAACACTTCACTTGCCGATTTAGTCGATGAGTCGTTTCTGGCGTACAACGCTGCGCGTTTACGTGAGGCTTGCCAGCTGTTCACACAGAAGATGCTCGAGCCTGAGGTTACAGTAGGTCTGTCTCTCACTGGAGCGTTGACTCCTGCGGGACTCGGAATCTCATCGTTGATTCCGCTCATTAAAGCCGGCTTTGTTGATTGGATTATCTCCACCGGAGCGAATCTGTATCACGACACCCATTTTGGAATTGGCCTGGCAATGCACCAGGGCAATGCTCAGACTTCTGATATCGTACTTCGCCAAGAAGAAGTCGTTCGCATCTATGACATTTTTTTCGACTATTCGGTGCTGCTGGATACAGACGCGTTTTTTCGGCAGATTATCGCCGGTAAAGAATTTCAGAAGCCGATGTCAACCGCTGAGTTTCATTACCTGTGCGGTCGGTATGTTCACGAGCGCGAGCGGAAACTGGGCCAAAAAGATAAATCGCTGTTGGCCGTCGCTTATGAATACTCAGTGCCCATCTACACCTCATCTCCAGGTGATTCATCCATTGGCATGAACGTGGCGGCCAAGGCGTTGCAAGGCAACAAACTGGCTTTCGATCCCTCGCTTGATGTAAATGAAACTGCGGCAATCGTGCTTGCAGCGAAGCGCGGACTAGTAGGCGGCAAAGCATCGGGAGGACGAAAAACAAGAGGACTTTCGGGAGTATTCATTCTCGGTGGAGGTTCACCGAAAAACTTCCTCCTGCAGACCGAGCCTCAAATCCAGGAAGTGCTCGGAATCGACGAACGCGGTCATGACTATTTTTTACAAGTAACGGATGCGCGCCCGGACACTGGAGGTCTTTCCGGGGCAACACCCGGCGAAGCGGTCTCATGGGGAAAAATAGATCCCGATCGCTTGCCGGATGCGGTTGTGTGTTATGTCGATTCAACAGTGGCGCTTCCCTTGATTACGGCTTATTCTTTAGCACGACACAAACCGAGAGAGCTAAAGCGTCTTTACGACCACCGTTCCGAGTTCATGGAGTTGCTGCTGATGGAATATGAGAAATCGCAGAGACGTTGACGCTTCAGATTGGACGCGACACTCACAGTAACGCAAGCTGTTTAGCTTGCGTGTTCGTCGCGCAGACGCAACCTAACAGGTTGCGTTACTCGGCATCGCTTGCCGACAATAGCTGCGCGGAGGGGATCACTAAGTAACATGGAAATAAATGGACGCGCCAAATACGATTGCAACGAGTGTCCGGCTTACTGCTGCTCGGTTTACGAGCGCGTTCAGGTCAACAGGCGCGATGTTCTTCGGTTGGCGAAATACTTTGGCGTAACCGAAGAGATTGCCGCCGCCCGATACACTAAGGTTATAAACAAAGAACGGATCCTGCGCCGGAAGGCGGATCCGCTCTTTGGCGAGGCTTGTACTTTTCTCAATCTCGCGACTCGACAGTGTGGAATATACCACGCTCGCCCTGGCACGTGCCGTCAGTTTCCCGACACTGCTCGCTGCGCCTATTGGGACCTGCTAAGGTTTGAAAAACAACAACAGGGCGACCCTGATGCTCTGCCGCTGGTAAAGATAACTTTCAGGAACGGGCACAAATAGTCGGCCTAATTGCGAAAGTGAACATCGAGGTATTGTGATGGAACAGTTCTTATCAAAAATGGTGGGAAGAAAAATTGACGTCTTTTGTGGTGGCTCGTCGAGCTTGCGGGGTGAGGTGATCAAAGTTGAAGGTGGTGTGCTTCACTTGAAGGATAGCGAAGGCAAGATCTGCTTTGTGGCTGTCGACAAAATCATCGTCGTTTGGGACGCCGGGGAGGACGAACATCGGGCTGGTTTTGTTACCAATCTGACAAACAACCGTTAACTTTAGACAGACTTAAAAACAAGAAGGCCGGTCGCATCGCAGCGGCCGGCGTTCTCTCTTTTTCTAGTGATACAACCGACTCAGTCGGTAGTAGTGGTTCGCGTCGACGGCATGGGTACGCGGCGAAAACCGTCAATCCTAGACAGCCAATAATCGTCGAATGGCGAGTAGATTACGCCGTGATGCCGGGAAGCGTGATAGAAGCCATGTTTATCGACCACCATCCCGACATGTGCCCGTCCACTAAAAAACACCAGGGTCCCAAACTTAAATTGTTCGTCCTGCGTCGGGGCTTCGAATCGTGCCCACAAAGTGCGAGCGCTGCCACGCTCGAAGGTAATGCCTGCCGACTGGAAAATGCTCCATACAAAGCCTGAGCAGTCAAAGGCATTTGGGCCCGTCGCACCCCACCGGTAAGGAGACCCAAGTCGCTCATCAATTGCCGCAGACAGTAACTGTTGGAACGAGACCGGTCCGAGAAGCTTGGTTGGGATTAGAGGTTTGACTGCCCGAATATCCTCCGCCGAAGCCACCGAGATAATCACCGGATCATCTGGCAAACAGGACGTTTCACTGGTATCAGCAACCTGCTCTACTTGCCTCGGCCGAGTCTCTGCGCTCTGAGCCAGCGCTGACCACGACGCACCCAAAATAGAACATAAGGCAAGCGCACAGGGGAACAGTTTACGTAAGAACATAGAAGGGGATAGCTTCTCCTTACCAATTTTCGCCAAGCTTTATCGGGTCTTTTTAGTGAGGGGGCACTGCATGAACCAAGGCGATAGTACCCATGCAAGTAATCCGCTTCAAGAGGCAATGTGACTGTGTTGTGACGAATCACAGCTCGATGCCGAATTACGACCCAAAAGAGGTCACGACTGGGTCGCCGTAACCGAGAGGATGATATCTAGAAATTCGAGAATGTTTTCTATACGAACACTAAAGCGTCAAAGTGAAGGATACGGCTCCTCTAAATCGAAGCATTACCCTATATGGTTGACCCTTTGGGCTCTCATGGCCCAACCAGAAATTTAGGAGTCATCTCACCTGGTCTGAGAACTATTGAGGCCGGGGGCGCGAGACGTTCCGATATAGATTCACAGCAAAAAGCAATGTCAGCGCTAAAGTCATTGGGCAAGTATCTCCTTCTTTGCTATTAACAAATGTGCAATAGCCTGTGAGTTTCGGAGATTTGATTGCTTAGCCTTGGCGACCTTGATAATTCAGCCCAACGGTAAGGATTTTCTGCAGTAGCTGATCGTAAGGAAGGCCAGAGTGGGCCGCCGAATCGGCAAAGTCTTCATTGAGGGCGATCTGTGGATTCGGATTGGCCTCGAGCAAGTAAAACTGCCCCTCTTCGGTCATCCGGTAGTCCAGGCGCGCATAACCGCTGAGGAACAAATAACGGTAGATGCGCTTTGAGAGCCGTTCGAGCGTCTTGTGCTGCTCGGGCGTTAGCTCGGCTGCCTTGGTCTTCAAGCCGACACGTTCCTGGTAGTCTGGATCCCACTTAACCTTGAGCGTGGCAATATTCTCGGCGCCCTCAGGCAGCTTCTCCATCACCAACTCCCACGGTGAATAGGTCTGAATATTCTGATTTCCAATCACGCCCACATAGATCTCACGGCCGCTGATGTATTGCTCTGCAATCGCGTGAGTTTTGTTTTGTCGGTGAATAAATTCCACGCGCTGCGCAAGCTTTTCATCGTCATGCACAATCGAAGCTTGAGCAATTCCCACTGAACCTTCCTCGCTAATGGATTTGACCAGCAAAGGAAACTTAAGACGCTTGGGACGCCGCACTTTTCGGTTGACGGGAAAGACGCCAAAATGTGGCACCTGAAGGCGATGGTAAGACAGGATCATCTTTGTCAGCGCCTTGTCGTGCGCGAGCGTCATGCCGCGGGGATTGCATCCCGTGTATGGCTGCTTCATTAGCTCGAGGTAACTGACGACGTGCTGATCGTAGAGCGGATACCCATGAAACTCTTCGAGCAAGTTAAAAGCTATGTGGGGCTTGTGTTCTATCAACGCGTTGCCGATAACGTTGAGTTGGTTGTAGAGACCGACAGGATAGACCTCATGACCCATCTTTTTTAGAGTCGATATAACATCGTATTCGGTCTTGACATCCAGCTTCTCTTTATCACTCAGACCGCCAAGCGAATCAGGCGGCACTAAATCCTCGTGAACAAGCACGATGATTCGCAGCTTCTTTTTGGGCTCGAATGTTTGCTGCTTTTTTTTCGCCACTTTTACGTTATACGGCTATGCGATGATACCCCGAATGCAACACATTCATTACTTGTACCGTCAATACGATCATGATGCGACGGCGCGCCTCTCGCTTTGGTGTCGCCACGCGCAATTTCAGCTCTTTGCAACGATCGATCATATTTTGCAGCACGTGGTCAATGGTGTACTGGTGGACCTCGGTTCCCTCAGCGACAAGCTGCCGCACTTCACGACGTACACTGCGAATAAAGACTGCCGCGCTGGGACGCTTCCTGTGCCGGGGATCGTCGGAAAAGATCCGCCGCAGATCCCGATCGTAAACCGCAGGCCACTCAAAGTCGTACCGCATACGCTTGCGACGGTAGTGTTGGCGCAACGTAATTTTCAGCACTGATAAGGGTTCGACTTTCGTCCGCGTGCGGTTTATCGGCCTCGTTCCCGCTATCTCAGCCATCAAATCGTTTATGTACTCAAGCTTCTGCAAAGCCGGCCATTCTTTATATCGCCGCCGCCAGCGGGATCGCGGAGTCAGCCAAACCGCAAACGTTTCAGCAAAGTCCTCTGCCGGATGGGCCTGGGCGTACCACGCGCGCAAATGCAGAACATGGCTGCGGCTCTTTGGCTTTGGTTTATCAAAGTCGGGATACGGCATGGCGAACGAGCCAAACAGTTCGCGTTGGCGACGTTTGAAGTGTATACGAAAGGCCGTATCGAGAGCGTGACCTGCTTCATGCCGAAGGATCCGCATGCATTCAGTATCGGTGCCTCCTTCGACTTCCAGCATTTGTTTGCGCTCGAGTTTCATCAGCCGTGGATGCGCCAAATAAAACGGAATGGCGATACCTGGCACACCATCCGGGGAAAACCATTCTTCCCCCAACCATACGTGCGGTTTAAAGCGGATACCACGGCCATTTAGTTCGCCATAGAGTCGTTTGATATGCGGCTCGAGAAAGGAACCCTTGATCTTCAGTGGCAGGTCGCAGATACGCAGGTCGAGTAACTGCTCGTCATTCAAGGTAGTCCAGGGAAAGCGATGGTTCAGACGGTTGCGGGGAAGGCGGTTGCTCATGCCCCCAGGCCCTCCATCGGGCGCTCGGGGAAGAGGCACTTCGCAAGACGGGAGAACGGATTTGGCTGCAAAGTAGGGTAAAAATTGATGACGACCGTCATTCCAGGCGGCAGGCTACGCTAAGCGCTGATTCAGAATAAACTGACTGCGCCATTGTAGCGGCCTTGGATCAGATGCGCTAGCGACAGCCTACTTCGGCTACTTCGGGTCGTTTCGAGTGAATTCGTGCATCGGTTTGTCCGATTCTCTACTCACCCGGCCGATCTTGCGAGGCCTTTACTAGCTTCCGGGCATTACGCCCGTTTTGAGGAATGACGAGGGACAGAGCTTTTCAATTACACACACATCGCACGCCGGATTGCGGGCACGACAAACCTTGCGACCGTGGGCAATCAACAGGTGGGAAAAGATGACCCAGTCTCGCTTCGGCACAATCTGCACCAGGTCACGTTCAAGCTTTTCTGCCTGCTTCTCCGAGGTCAGGCCTAGACGTCGGCTCAGGCGCGTTACATGCGTATCAACCACAATCCCGGATTTCACGCCAAAGGCGTTTCCTAGAACGACGTTCGCAGTCTTGCGGGCCACACCGGGAAGCTCCAATAGCTCTTCTATTGTTGCCGGCACCTGCCCGCCATAACTCTCAGTCAGCATCTTGGAGGTGCCCTGAATTGACCTGGTCTTGTTCCGGAAGAATCCCGTGCTCCGAATGTCTTTCTCCAATTCCCTCGGGGCTACTCGCAGGTAATCCTCGGGTTTCTGATACTTGCGAAAGAGATCGGCAGTAACGATATTGACGCGCTCGTCGGTGCATTGCGCGGAAAGGATGGTAGCGATGAGCAACTCGAAGGCGCTTGAGTGGTTGAGGCTGCACTTCGCATCCGGATACTCACGCTTCAGACGTCGAATAATCTCGCGCACACGATCCTTCAGCTCCTGGCCAGTGCTGTCAGACGTTTTCCTTCCTGACTTAACCTTGCGTCCGTTCACCTGATTTCCCATTTTCCATTCATCATTTCTCACGTTCATTCGCCCCTTTGTCCTTGCCATGTTCATCTCGCTTCAGTCACACCTGCAAACCTACCATGTCACCTGCTTCGCGCGACAATGCTCCTCATGTTGCTCTTCGCTGAAGTTCCACCGAGAACTGGTCCTGTTCGCTTCTGTGAGAGTTTGGATTGGCTCACTTCAGTAAATGACAAATGGAAAATGTCGAATGGAAAATGGAAAATAGGGGTGCCCTCCCCACTACTGTTTGACCATCCGCTTCTTCTCACCCCGTCCGCTT
>WNFY01015289.1_pt1 | contig 10260 bp, 11 predicted proteins | sample 5400091 | NCBI WGS metagenome assembly WNFY01 (sample SAMN13153364, study PRJNA577476) | soil metagenome | isolation source: 60 cm soil or saprolite under grassland replicate 1 | place: USA:California | collected 2016-06-15
TAAAACATATTTTCCGCGTCCAGCCTGAAATCATCGCCTACGATTTGCATCCCAATTATTTCAGTACACAGTATGCGTTGCACCTGGATACGCCGCGTGTTGGTGTACAGCATCATCATGCGCATATTGTCTCGTGTATGGCAGATAATGGTTTGGATGATCGACGATTGATTGGACTCTCGTTCGATGGAACAGGCTACGGCACGGATGGCGCGATCTGGGGCGGGGAAGTAATGCTCGCCTCCTTCGCGGATTTTGAGCGGTTCGGACATCTGGAATATTTGCCACTTCCCGGCGGTGACTCCGCCATCCGCTCGCCGTGGCGAATCGCTGCTGGATATGCTCATGCCCTTGGAATTGAAATTGATGATCTGCCGTTCCTGCAAAATGCAGATAAGCAGGCACTTCATATTCTCAGGCAGCAGATTGATAAGAATATCAACACTATACCCACCTCTTCCATGGGACGTCTCTTCGACGCGGTTGCCAGCTTGCTTGGCATACGAAATGATGTCACGTATGAGGCGCAAGCCGCGATTGAAATGGAAGTGCTGGCAAAACCGTTTGTCACGGTAGCCCAGCCTTATCCATATGTCATCGATCATGGAATCATTCAAATCAAGGATTTGTTGAATGCCATCGTCCAGGATGTGCGCGTCAAGAAATCCACAGAAATCATCGCGGCGCGTTTTCATAAGACCGTTGCGAACATCGCCCTAGATATCTGCAAACAAGCGCGCGAATCCACTGGGTTGAACGAAGCGGCACTCTCCGGCGGGGTATGGCAAAACCAGGTCCTGCTCGACCTAGTGCGCGTAAGCCTCCGACAGAATGGTTTTGTGGTGTATTTCCATAAACAGGTTCCAACCAATGACGGCGGTTTGTCGTTGGGACAGGCTGTGATCGCAAATTATTCTTATGGACGGCGGGAGCTTCTTCCAGCAACTACAGACGGCAAACCCACCGATTCAGAGATTTTCTGAAAATCCTCTAAATAATTATAGAGCTGAACAAAGATAAATCCAAAGATCTCCAGCCTAATTATTTAATAAGGAAGCTTGCTGCCGCTTATCTTACAAACAAGATACTATAGACTGGTTTTCTAGGTTGAAAATCCAATAGAAAGTAAATTCAATAATGCGGCACTTCGTAAATCGGAGGAAAGTTGTCCGTTAACCGGATGACTTTCCTCACTCTATTAATAGCTGGAAAGGTCGTTTAATTACAGAGTGCCGCATAATTGTGCTTACATAACGTTGCAAAAGTTCAACTATTAATTAAACAAGCGGCAGCCAGGCACTATGCATGAATTAGCTGTAACTCAAGGTATTTTAGATATTTCCCTTCGTCACGCGGAGCAGGCAAACGCCAGAAGAATCGTAGATATCAATCTCGTGATCGGGCAGTTTTCATCGATTGTGGATGATTCCGTTCAGTTCTACTGGGATATCGTTGCAAAAGACACGATTGCGCAGGGAGCCATTCTGCACTTCAATCGCATTCCCGGCGAAATGACCTGTGGAACCTGCGGGCATACATTCCAGCCGAACGATGAAACGTTTGTGTGCCCGTCCTGTTCCAGCCCGAAGGTGCGAATTACAAAAGGGGAAGAGTTTCAAGTAGAAAGCATTGATGTTGAATAACCTCACCCTAGCCCTCTCCTAAAAGGAGAGGGAAATCGGAGAATTGATGACCACACGTATTCCTGTTGTTGAAAATATTTTATCGGCCAATGACCGCATGGCGGCGCGCAATCGCGAGACGCTCGATCAGGCGGGTGTCTATTCCATTAATATCATGGCGTCGCCAGGTGCTGGCAAGACGAGTTTGATTTTGAAGACCCTAGAGTCCTTGAATGGAAGATTGCAATTAGGCGTCGTTGAAGGTGACCTCGCCACATCAATCGACGCGGAGAAAGCTGCTGCCGCGGGAATGCCTGCTGTGCAAATTAACACAGGCGGCGAATGCCACCTCGACGCGGCGATGCTCGCAGATGCGTTGCCTACACTTCCACTAAGAGATATTGACCTGGTTCTCGTCGAGAATGTTGGCAACCTTGTTTGCCCGGCGAATTTTCAGATCGGTACGCACCTGAATGTGTTGATCGCTTCCATTCCTGAAGGCGATGACAAACCGTATAAGTATCCCGGCATGTATCGCGGCATGCAGGTGCTCATTATCAACAAGATCGATCTCCTGCCTTATGTTCCGTTCGACATGGAATACTTCAAACGCGGCGTGGAGATTTTGAATCCGGGTGTCGTCACATTTGCCGTTTCCAGCAAAACGAGTGAGGGTATGCAGGCATGGACAGATTGGCTGGTGGCTCAAGTAAAGAACATAAAACAAGTGGCTGGATAAGGAACGGAGGATTGTATGTGTTTGGGTATTCCGGGCAAGATCACAAAAATTTATAAAAAAGATTCCCTCACGATGGGTATCGTGGACTTCGGCGGTATCAGCAGAGAAGTATGCATGGATTACGTCCCCGAAGCACAAGTGGGACAGTATGCCTTGATCCATGTCGGTTTTGCAATTAGCGTTATGGATGAAGATGAAGCGTTGGAAACTTTAAAACTAATCCAGGAAATGACAGATCTCGAAAATGAAATACCTTGATGAATATCGTGACCCTATAAAAGTAAAAGCTCTTCTTAACGAGCTTGGGTCTATCGTAACCAAACATTGGTGCATTATGGAAATCTGTGGGGGACAGACTCATGCATTCCTCTACAATGGGCTCGATGCCATGCTCCCGCCTGAAATTGAATTGATTCACGGACCCGGCTGTCCTGTTTGCGTGACTCCGCTTGAACAGATCGACCGCGCCATTGCAATTGCCTCGCGTCCCGAAGTGATCTTCACATCTTATGGCGATATGTTGCGAGTGCCTGGTTCTACGAACGATTTGTTTGCTGTGCGCGCACAAGGCGGAAATGTGCGTATTGTATATTCACCATTGGAAGCAGTGCAGATCGCCGAAGCAAATCCTGATAAACAGGTTGTCTTCTTTGCGATTGGTTTTGAGACCACTGCTCCGGCAAACGGCATGGCTGTGTTGCAAGCTAAAAAGAAAAACATCAAAAATTTTTCTGTGCTGGTTTCTCATGTCCGTGTGCCTCCGGCGATGGAAGCAATCCTTGGTTCGAAGACAAATCGCGTGCAGGCGTTTCTTGCCGCGGGTCACGTCTGCGCGGTGATGGGATTTCATGAGTACCCGCCGATCGCGGAGAAATATCATGTGCCGATTGTGGTGACTGGGTTTGAACCGATTGACTTGTTGAATGGTCTGCTTGCATCTGTAAAGCAACTTGAATCGGGACAGGCAGTGGCAGAGAATCAGTATCAGCGTGCTGTCAAGTTTGAGGGTAACGAATCTGCCCAACGGACGATCCGAACCGTATTCCAATCCGTAGATCGGAAATGGCGCGGCATCGGCGTCATCCCACAAAGCGGCTGGGGCTTGAGTCCGGAATTCGAAGAATTTGATGCAGAACAACGATTTGAAGTGCAAAATATTTTTACACAAGAATCATCGCTTTGCATCGCGGGCGAAATCTTGCAAGGCTTGAAGAAACCGCCGCAATGCCCCGCGTTTGGAAAGCAATGCACACAACAAAGTCCGCTCGGCGCGCCGATGGTTTCTGCGGAAGGTGCCTGCGCGGCATATTATCGGTACCATCGGGATGCAGCCTATGGATGATCTAAATTTTGAAGGATATACATGTCCTGTGCCGATTCGCGCAACAGATAGAGTGATCCTCGGTCACGGTTCCGGCGGGACCTTGAGTCACGACCTGCTCAACCGGCTCTTTCTCCCCGAGTTGGGAAAAGCTGCGCCACGCGCTTTGGATGATTCTGCGGTCGTGACAATTGATGGTCAACGCTATGCGCTCACAACAGATTCACATGTTGTCTCACCATTATTCTTCCCTGGTGGTGACATCGGTCGCCTCGCGATTTGTGGAACGGTGAATGACCTTGCGATGATTGGCGCCACACCGGTTGCGTTGACCTGTGGATTCATGATCGAAGAAGGTTTGTCCTTCGAAATGTTGCAACGTGTTGTTGCCTCGATGAAAGCAGCAGCGCAGGAAGCGGATGTTTACATTGCTGCGGGTGATACGAAAGTTGTCCAAAAAGGCGGTGTGGATCAAATCTTCATCAATACCTCGGGAATGGGAAAAATTCCTGATGGGACCAATATCTCTGGAGCAAATGCAAAAGAAGGCGATATTGTCATCGTCTCAGGAACAATTGGCGATCACGGTATTGCAGTGTTGTCAGCCCGCGAAGGGTTGGGATTTGAAACAACACTTGAGAGTGATGTTGCTCCGCTGAATCATTTGGTCCAGGCGATGATGGCAGCAGGCGAGATTCATGTCTTGCGCGATCCCACTCGTGGCGGACTCGCAACATCTTTAGTTGAAATCTCCGAGCAATCAAATATCACAATTGAATTGAATGAGCCGGCTTTACCATACAAACCTGCTGTCAAAGCTGCTTGTGAAATGCTCGGCTTCGATCCATTGTATGTTGCCAACGAAGGAAAGTTAGTTGCCTTCGTCAAAGAGAGCGATGCACAAAGCGTTTTAGATGTAATGAAGAAAACGAAATACGGCGAAAATGCCGCTGTAATTGGAAAAGTCATCGGCAGCGGAAAATCGCAAGTGAGATTGAAAACAGCCATTGGGGGCACGCGCCTGGTGGATATGTTACCCGGCGAAATGCTGCCGCGAATTTGCTAGACCTTTATGTTGCAGGACGGCATGAGCGTAAAATACAAAAAAACGTTCGCAGCATATTTTTGTACAAGATTTTGAGTGCTCACGCATGACGAGTGCAAAGAGTTGGACACACTGTTTGTGCATCCAACTCTTTGTGGTTTATATCGAGCTATGGCTTATGGTCCAAACTATGTTACTTTCCTAGCGCGGTGAGAATTTCCTGTGCTTTTTGCGAGGCATCATTTAGAAGTGTCATTAGGTATGTGTGGTTGTGGAAACCGCCGCTCTCATCAGACTCTGCATAGGACAAGTTGAATTGAGCTTCTTTTAACTTATCTTGTAGTTCAGGAGTTGTCACTCCTTCCATGGCTTGGGTTGCCGTTTCAACGGTAGTTTGCACCTTGGTATCTAGGGCTTGGAATTCTTCCTTCATCTGATTAACTGTTGCATCAGATTTTTTCACATCCCAGTCAGAGTGGCAATGGGTGCAGGAGCTGGTCGTTTGCCCGTCGCTCTCCTTGACATCGATTGCCCAGGTGTGCCCTCCGAACATAGCCGAGTTACTACCATCCACATCGCTGGCGTACATATGGCAATCTGTGCAAGCAACATTGGGAGTCATTTGTTGGTCAGGTACACCCATGCCGCCTGTGCCAGCATTGATGTTGTAACTTAGATGGTCTGTATCGGAGAAGCGTAAATTTCCATGGCATTGCCCGCATAGTTCATTTGTATCTTTCATCGGCTCGTACTTCTTCGTAGCCGAATTGAAGTAAGCGGCACTTCCCGGATTATGTGGGTCATGACAGGATGTGCATGAAACGTTTGTCCATTCTGCATCATGAGCAACAGTTGTATCTGCCGAAAACTTGCCGTCGCTGGTGGTGAAGAAATAGGTTAAAGCCTGCGTCTCGTCCATGCCACCGTTTGCCAAAGTGGCTGTAGGAGCATGACAGGCAATACAGTTTTCGGTATCCTCGCCATTGATTACATCGTCGGGGGTCTGTCCGCTGCGCTCTTCATCGAGTTCTGTAGCAACATCTGCTTGAGTGACGCTGTGTTTGCTGGAAGCCCAAGCGTTATAGGTCTGATGATCTGTGCCAGCAAAAAGTAGATCGCCATGACACTGCCCGCACTGCTTATTGCTGTCATCCAAAGACACAAACTGTGCAGTTTGGGAACTGAAAAGACCGAATGACAGCTTGGCGGTTTGATGATTATCAGTGACATTGTGGCAAGTCTCGCAGTTGATTTGGGGCCAGTCAGTGGCGTTCATTGTCTGTGTGTCTGCTGTGAATTTGCCATCAGCTGTACTGAAGAAATGATTGAGTGCATCCATTTCGTTGGCAATACCAGTGACTGTGGTAGCTTTGGGAGCATGGCAAGCAATGCAGTTCTCGGCATCCTGTCCATGGATCACATCGTTGGAAGTTTGTCCGCTGCGTTCTTCGCCAAGTTCCTTTGCCACATCGGTCTGGGTATTGGCATGTACTCCATTTTGCCAATTGGAAACGATATCCGAGTGACACGCCTTGCAATCCATTGATGAGATCATGGGAGTGGGCGGGATTGGTGAGGATGCGATGGTTGGGACGACAGACGGGGTTGCTGTCGTGACCGTCGCATACTATATGCAATATACTCATATCATTCTGAGTAAATGTAAGCTAGATTACAAGTTATATTAAGCAAGAACCACATGATGTATGTTATGTATACCAATCAAAACGGTTGATAGGGCAACTGAAAGGAAGCCTTTCAATTACCCTATCGATTTCCATATGTAACTATATCGTCACAGTCTCTGTAGCTTTCACATGTACTTTTTCATGTTCCCCTTCAATTAAAGTGTGGTCGACAACTCTCAAATATTTCACACCAAGTGAGAATGCAGTCAGTCCGTAGGCGATGATTGCCCCCCCCGATAGAAACTCAACCAGAGAAGGGAAATAGTTTGTATACCCGATTGCCTGACCCGGCACAAATGGCATCACCACAAGGAAGCCGGAAATGTTTGTGTCCCAGCGGAAGGCGACCACGCCAGCTGCCACCAGGAACAACCCTACCATACGCCAGAATGGATTCTGACGAGTAGGCTTGTATAGTAGCAGAAACGTCGGCACGATCATTCCCAGCAGCATTTCACCGATCCAGAAATTGAACGCCAGCGGACCCTTCGTCATCACGTGCAACCCTTCATTTCGACCGGGATCATAGGTGTAGGTTTGAGCAAGCGCATCCCAGACTCGGAAGTAGAAATATCCGATCAGGAGATAACCAACAAACAGGGCAACTCGCTCAATCAAAGCATCATTCACCTTAGCTTTGTTGGTCAGACGGCTCGCCAGCATGGAGGCGAATAATGTCATCGAGATGCCGCCAACGATCGCAGAAAGCATGAACAGCACTGACATCTCAGGTTTGAACCAGAACGGTCGCGCTTTGATCACGCCATAGGTCGCGCCAAGCGAGGATTGGTGAAGGCTCGAAAGCCCTAGACCGATGATCGCCAGAACCGGCGCGTAGTGATGTAAACCTTTCATCCTATGTGCGAGTTTGGGAAAGCGTTTGCGCAGCCATTCAAAGTTCGCAAAGATCGGCATCGATTCGAATACCAGCACGGTGAGATACAACATCACACACATGGTCACTTCCCAAAGCAGGGAGTGTTCGTTCCAATAGACGAGCGCGTGCCAGAAGCGATCCGGTCGTCCAATATCAAGGATCAATGCCAGCATTGCCATGGTATATCCAATCAATCCAACAAAGGTGGCAGTGCGGGCGATAGGCTGGTAGCGCTTCAAACCGAACAAGTACACGCCCGCGCACAGGCTGAACGCGCCAGCACTCAACGCAATGGAGGAAAGATCAATCGTGATCCACAAGCCCCAGGGAACGAGATCGGTTAAGTTCGTGATGACCAATCCCTTCCAGAAGACCAGGAGTCCAGCAACTAATCCTGCCAACAGGATAATGCCCAGGATACCAAGCCAGATGGACCAGGGAGTAATAAGAGATCTTATTTTCTTAGGCATGGCTACGACTCTTTCTCAGCGACGGCTGGTATGTAGTAGACGCGTGGTCCTGTACCTAAGTCTTCTCTTAAGCGATAGGATGGATTCTCGCGTAGTGCCTTGCTGACCGCAGATTCGGGATCGTTCAGATCGCCAAAGAGACGCGCTCCTACCGGGCAGACGACGACACACGCAGGAGTGGCATCTGGATCCACACCGGGTTCCAAGCCGAGAGCAAGCCCACGATCAATGCGTTGGTAGCAGAATGAGCATTTCTCCGGTACCCCACGCGGACGGCGATCTACTTCAGGGTCACCCCATTCTGGCACCGCCGGGTTATTTGCCGTGAATGAATCCCAGTTGAAGGAACGTGCTTGATAGGGACAGGCAACTTCACAGTACCGGCAGCCGATGCAACGATCATAGTCCATCATGACAATGCCGTCGGAGCGATAGTAAGATGCCTTTACCGGACAGACCTCTACACAGGGAGCCTTGGCGCAATGCATACAAGGTCGCGGCAGATAGACATTCTTATTACCTACTTTACCGGCCTCAAGCACAGGATTCCAGGTGATATCAGGCGAAACATCGTTATGAGCGCGGCAAGCCAGGACGCAGTATCCACAACCGATGCATTTGTTTTGGTCAATAACCATCGCCCATTGACGCTCTCCCGCAGGAGCAGATTCATTTGCATGTGCCTTCTTGACAACTCGCAGACCGATCGCAGTTGCGGCAGCAGTACCAGCAAGCTTCAGTACATCGCGTCTGGATAATTTGCTGTCACTCATTTTTATCTCCCTTGGAAAGATGGCGATACAAGCGTTCCAGCCAGGGAGCAAGCACCATACCGATCGCGAGACCGACCATACTTGCCATGGCGGCGAACCCAATGGGACTGACTGGTGATGGCTCATTGCTGACAGGTGGCACGGGCGATACGGCAGGAGAAGGTTCCGGCGTTGGTGTTCCGCCAGCAGCTTCTACTTTGATAGCGGCAGCGGCGACAGCTTGGCCGGGAGCATGCATTTGATCGGCATGACATTTGTTGCAGGTATCCAACGATGGAACAAAGCTGTGATCAGGGATTTGATGAATTGTGCTGAAATCGCTGCTGGATGTTTTGTCAACTACGTTGAAGCCCAAATGGCAATTCACACATGTGACGCCGGCTGTGGCATGCTTGGATGTCGGGAAATTCTTCATCGCATCCTTATGGCAGTTTTCGCACAATGCGGAAGCATCTTCAGCGTTTGCTGGGCTGCCTACTACTGTTTTCATCCCAGCCGTATGGGGATCGTGGCAAACAACGCAATCCAAGCCGCGTTGATAATGTGTGCTGAGCTTCCAATTGTTACTGGAAAAGCGGGGGTCGCTATGACAGGTGCTGCAGGTATCCGAGGATGTACTGACCGGCATATTGATAACCCGTAGAATGACAAACAAGACAGGCACCTGGTTTCCCTTGTTCGGTCCATGCCTTCGTAAAGATTGGATCGCTCGTTGCATTTCCATGAGATCCGTTTTGCCATGTTTCCTGAACATCCTTATGGCAGGCAACACAGTTGTCATAGGTAATATTATTAGCAGGTGGAGGAGTGCCACCCTGGGCATTAACAATCATAAATGTTGCGCCGGTAAAAACAAGCGCACACATCGTAGCGAGCAGCAATCGTTCTATTCGTATTTTCATGTTTTACATTCTCCTGGGTTGAGAACTGAGAAGGGGGATGGGTGCCTGTTTGAAAACTTCGCAGGTAAGGCATTCTTCATGCAGATAACCGTTGGGCAATCGGTGAACCTGCCAACAGGGCAACGACGATGTTACGGCTTCACAGTTTTCCATTTGTTCTGGTGTACAGCCGGTGATCTTCCAGCATTCGGGTTTATCAATAGGGAGGGGATTAAGTTCGGCTTCTGCTTGCCAGCGTGCATCCAATTTTCGAAGGAGGAAAACGATTAGGATCGTTGCCGCAATTGGAATCGCAAGCCGTAGGATGAAACCCGCAATAATGTAGAAAAACGAAATAAAGGTTTCCATATAATCTACCTTGGAAGCCAATATCGGATTTCTCGACGACGCGTCCATTCGCCTATGGAAATAAGAAGGGTAAATGGAACAAGTACTCTCGCGAATAGTAAAAGGATTAGTGCAAAGCTAGTCATGAGATACTCCTTTCAATCAACCCTAGTGTATGAGATTTAGATAAGAAAGTGAATTCGGTAGATCACCAATCTTTGCATTGGCGTTTCAACCAAATTTGTAGGCTGATAGATGGGTAAATGACAGGGGTTCACCCCACAGGTATACAACGTGAAGTGGGAATAATATAGGGTATTTACCCAATTTTCTAATATACTCTTGAATAAAAGTCGCATAATTCTCATAAATAAGACCTATGCTGTAAAAGCGGTTACATTCATCCAATAGGGGGGATGACATACGTTATTCACACTGAGTTTGCTTTAGATTAAGATAAAGGAGAGATTAAAAAGCTCTATAAAATTAGTATCCG
>WNFY01008068.1_pt1 | contig 10259 bp, 8 predicted proteins | sample 5400091 | NCBI WGS metagenome assembly WNFY01 (sample SAMN13153364, study PRJNA577476) | soil metagenome | isolation source: 60 cm soil or saprolite under grassland replicate 1 | place: USA:California | collected 2016-06-15
ATGACAATCAAATTTTCTATAACCTGCACAAGATTATTTGTTGCCAGTTCTTTTGCTTTATTTAGTTCTTCATCAGTATGAAACCAATGCCTGTAGCTCAATGGTGAAGTTGATATTCCTCCATCCATTCCTTCAGGCAGCAGTCCTCTTAAAATTTTAAAAAATCTCAATGTATATGCAACTCTGTCGTTTGTAGTCCAGTCAGGCGTGTGTACATTCTCTTTCACTCTTGTTTGATGAAAACCGCCATAAGGAAAACCATTCATGGTAAACACATAAGCATTATTTTCTTCAAGCCATGATTTAAAAGCAGAAAAATTTTCTTCTTCAATCAACTGAACACTCGCCTCATTTGATAACCGAAGCCCGATACCCATCGGCGCAAACGGCGAAATATTTTCTTTTATAAAGGGAAAATTTATTTGCAAGGCTTCAAAATGGTCGGGCCAGTTTTCACCTGCATGAATATTCGTACAATAAGTTAAATGACCATAAGGTGTTTCCATAATAATGATTCAAGTGATTTGAATTCTGCCTGTCGTCAGACAGGGATTTTTATGATTCCAGCTTTAGTATTTTATAGCATCTTCATTGCGTCGCACACTTATACTGTAGATCATTCTGTTCCACAACGCGAAGATAGATGCCTCCCGCCTAAGTCGGGCAGGCATTCTTCGGCATGACAAGCTCAGATTTTTTAATCAAGCTGAGAATTAATATTGGCTTTTCATCTTTACGCAGCTTGTCATTCCGACGCGGGAGGAATCTATATACCTTTTTTGAGTTAAGCCTTTTGTTGCACAGGATGTGTAATGTCAAGACCTAATTTTAATAAAAGCTGAATGATACGTTGAGCTTTTTCACCGGACAAACGATCAGATAAACACGAGTACATTGTATCCAATGCCATGCCCATTGCCACTGCTTCTCCATGTAATACGCTGAAATTGGTTAGCTGTTCTAATTTATGGGCACTCCAGTGCCCAAAATCAAGCGGACGCGACGAACCTTTTTCAAAAGGATCTCCACTGGCAATATGTTGCAAATGAAGTTCAGCACAGCGCCTGATAAGATCGTTCATTACAGCAGTATTTCTTCTCACTAATTCTTCTGTATGTTCTTCTATCCAATAAAAAAAATTTTCATCCTTAATTAATGCAACCTTTATTGCTTCTGAAATTCCGGCACGCCAGTCTCGGTCAGACAAAGTAGTTAATAAAACATCATCATTAAAAACAGCAACAGGAGGAGAAAATGTTCCAAGAAAATTTTTCTTGCCAAAATAATTGATCCCATTCTTTACGCCTATTCCGGAATCATTTTGCGATAAAACAGTTGAAGGAATTCGGATATGCCTGATGCTGCGGTGAGCAATTGCTGCAACATATCCTGCAAGATCCAACACCGCACCGCCACCAATGGCCGTAAGATAGGAATGACGATCAAGCCCATGAAAATTTACTGCTTCAACAAGGCGGTCGAAATATTGCTTATCATTCTTTGCTGTCTCACCACCCGGAATAACCAAAATATCTTTGATCAATTGAACAGTATCATGCTTTTTAAAATAATCATTGATCTTTGTTAAGAGTTGAGGATGATGAGTAGCAACACCTTCATCAATTACAAAAAGAATTTTTTGAATAGAGCCTGCAAATGCTAACTCTTTTAAAAAATTATTCAACAGGTTATTTGAAGAATGAAAAAGGTCGGAAGTAAAAAAAACCTTGTATTCAAACCTCACACTAAATGATTGCTCAATGTGATTCATGCCCCCTAACCCCTTAAAGGGAGAACTGTTTACTGTAAAACTCATAAAAAAACATTTAATCATCTAAAATCAAAACTTACGTTACTGCAAATACTTTGGCTAATGCAATAGAAACCGGCAGCAGAAGCGTAATCATAACCGCTAAGTATAACGCATTAAAGGCAGATGCCCACGAAGCATTCATTAGTATCAAACCTATTACACCCGCTTTAACTGCTTTTCCAATATTTTTTCCTATGGGTTGCTTCATAGCTTTCAACAATGGATTAAAAATAATCCATGCAAATGCTACCAGGAATATCATAGTAAAAATTATTGTCACTCTGTTTACGATGGCAAAATAAAAAATGAAACCGATCACCAATATATACAGCAGCGATGCGAGATACAATAAATTTTTGTTTCCGCCATGCACTTCACCTCTGCTGATCATTGTTATGGAAGCAATATAAATAATTGGCACAAAAGCAATGTACCACCATTGTATTAGGGAAGATGTTACAATACTTATTCCTAATAAAAGATTTAGACCCCTGCATAAACCCATATTGATTGGGCCAATTACTGCCTGATGCTTTCCCCATTTATCATAAACAACTGCTGCTATTGCTATGATAAATGCAATAAATCCCGAGAAAAAATTATAAACAAATGCACTTATTATACCAACCAACAACAAAATGATTCCTAATGCTGTTGCTTCTTTAATTGCTACAACACCACTTGGAATAGGACGTTCGGGTCGTTCGACTTTATCAAGTTCTGCATCAAATACATCATTAAAAACCACACCGCCTCCATATAAGCCAATTGTAGATATACATAACAAGAGAACAGACCAGATTTGATCTGTATTAAATGAACGGGTAAAGAAAAAACCCGAAATAGCAATGCCAGCAAGCACATCAGAAACAGAGGTTACAATGTTTGCAGGCCGCATCAATTGCAAAAACGCTTTTGTTTTATTCAATGATCAATCTTTAACTGATGATGATAGATGATTTATCGATCCGTGGCTGTTGTCCTCCACGAAGAATAGTATTGCCTGCAAATTTTTTACTTTGATCAATATCTTTCAGCAAAACAAAATCTGCGTCATCAATTTGGCCGCTTTGACCAAAAGCGGTAATAGCATTTTGATAAGTAATGATACGAATATCTTCGTCGCTAATGCCACGCAGTTTCATCAATGAAGCAGTTTTAGGTACAGCCAAAGGATCACTGATGCCCCAATCTGCTGCAGAGTTTATCATGATCCGTTCAGTTCCATATTGCTTCACTATTTCAACCATGCGCTCATTACCCATTTTTGTAAAAGGATAAATAGTAAATGCTGCCCAAAAACCCCGTTCCAAAACTTCCTGCACTGTTTCTTCATTATTGTGATCAACAATTACCATATACGGATCCAAACCATGCTCTATTGCGATATCCATACTGCGTTGCGTGCCTCTTTTTTTATCACGATGCGGAGTATGTATCTGCACAGGCAAGTTTGCTTCCTTTGCCAACTCCAACTGAAGCCGGTAATATTTTTCTTCGGCAGGAGTTTGATCATCAAAACCAATTTCACCAACACCAACAACACCTTCTTTAAAAATAAATAAAGGCAATAATTCCATCACTTCTTCCGCTAATTTTTCATTGTTTGCCTCGCGGGAATTTAAACCGATAGTACAATAATGTTTAATGCCAAACTGTGATGCACGAAAACGCTCCCAGCCTATCAAGCTGCTATAATAATCACGAAAAGTATCAATACCTGTTCTTGGTTGTCCTAACCAAAATGCGGGCTCAATTAAACCTATAATGCCGACATCGGCCATAGCCTGGTAATCATCTGTAGTACGGGAAGTCATGTGGACATGGGGATCGAAAAACTGCATGCCCCGGATATTTTGCAAATCGGCAGAAACAAAACTTTCTGCAGTCTCTTTTTCACGCTTTGAAGGATCGTGACACATAAAATTCATTTATTAATTTGAAGAAAAAATTTTCATTTCTTTTACTAAACTATTCCACGTCAATTTTTTTTCCTGGATAGCATTTTTCAAATTAGCTGTTTGATTCAGTAAATTTTTTGCAGGCACAAAATCACTTTCAGAAAGTGCAAGCGCTGCTGCTTTTTTTTCTGATGGACTTCCTTCCTTAAATAATTTCTGAATGTCGGAAAAATTATTTTCATCAATAAATTTTCCAACAAGCCGCCACAATTGCGGGTTCACCGTTCTGTGTGCTGCCCATCTTTCATGCGCATAATCAAAAAGAATGGAAGCGAGTCTTTTGTTTGCTCTTTGATCAAGCCCAATTATACGCTCGACATTTTTTTCAGTAAAAAATGCTTTCAACACCATTTGATTCCACGCAGGTTCATCAAGGTATTTTGAAGGGTAAGGATTTTCATACATGATTGCTTCAAGCACGCTTCCAATATTACTGCGTATACCCTCTGTGCAACGAAATTTCCATGCTTCAGAATAAGCAAGCAATGGCAGCGAAGAATATAAAGCAATCAGTTCATTCATTTCTGCTGCTTTAAAAAGATTTTCAATTATTCGTATATAATTATCCTTATCAGCACTATTCAAATTCATTAATAACCATACCCTGCTTAGCCTGTCTATTGTCCATTCGTGAATAGAAAAACCCGGGAGAAGAGCATCAATATTTTTTTCCTGGTCTGCCGTAATTTCAATTATTTTCTTACCCATTTTTCTTGGCACAGCAGTAAATGCAAAATTCAATTGAGTTGCATTTGCATCGTTATTCAAAAGCAATGATTTTTCTTTTATCCAGTTCCATGCATCATCGCTTGCATTTTGTTTGATTATCTCCGCAAATAATCTTTCAATCATTTTAAATTGATATTACGAATATTGAAAATGAAAACAAGTAACAATTTACTAAACACTTTTAGTTGAATACATTGTCTTTCAAAAAAGCAAAATAAAAGTTATTTAGTTAAAACTGATCTATCTTATTTATTGAAAAAACCTGGTCGGATTATTTAAGTTCCAACCAGGCTTCTTTATTATTTTATCTCCTAAAAACGATTTACAGCTTTTCTAATCTCCTTCTTTCATTACTCAAATTTTTTTGAATAATTAATTAAGCTATTTATTGAGCTGCAACCAGCTTCCACACTTTTCCTGTGAATCCCGTTGGTCCCAATTGTTTTGAAGCAGTAACATATATATCACCCCTCGCATTCTGTCCGAATCCCTTCAGCCATTGCCCTAAATTGTCTGGAAAACTTTTTAGTTTGAGCACTTCATAAGGCCATAGACCAATCGATGATGGTTTAGCAACCACTATTTTTCCCTGAGGCCCATCAAAAGAAGCACTTAAAAATCCGAAAACATATTCTCCGTAAAGCAGCGGTAGATCTGTTCCACGATAAACATTACCACCTACAATGGCAATCGTTTCTCCGCCACCTTCGGGATTAGAATAATTTTTAACTTCAATGATGGGATCGATAAGCGGGTTACCCGCCGAATCTTCCACAGGACAAGCGAAACGTTCGTGAAATGCATCGGCTGCATTAAAACAGTGAGTGCCCTCTTTTACATTCCATCCGTAATTTCCTCCTTTTTGGACAACATCTATTTCCTCATACAATGATTGACCTGCATCTCCTGCAAAAAGGCGATGTTGTCCCACCATATCAAATGAAAAACGGTAAGGATTTCTGAAACCAAAAGCATATATTTCATTTAGCCCCTGGTGATTAACAAAAGGATTATCTGGTGGTATTCCATAATTTCTTTTTTCGCTTGTAGTGTTCACATCTATCCTAAGTATATTTCCAAGCAAGTTTTGATAAATATCCTGTCCATTTCCACCGGCATTTTTCTTATACCAATCATCAACGTGACCTACACCGGTATCGTCAGCAGCTCCGCCATCTCCGATGGAAATATAAAGGTAACCATCATCCGGACCGAAAGCTATTGTACCTCCATTATGATTAGGCTGAGGATGATCAATCTTTATTATATCCCTTTTAGATGACAGATCTGCTTTGTTGGGATCTCCTGCTGAAACTTTAAATTCAGCAACGGCACAGGTGTTATCCCAAGGTACGCCTGGTGCCGGGCCTCCGGGGCGGGGAGGTGCATTATAATAAAGATAAAACTTACCATTGCTTTTAAAATTAGGATGAAATGCAAGACCAAGCAGACCTCTTTCATCATAAGAAGGATCTAAATTATTAACCAACTTACTGCTTATATTTATAAAGGGAGTTTCTGATTTTATGCCATTCGGAAATATTATCCAAACCATTCCTATTTGATCTATCACAAATAATCTTTTTGTTCCATCCATTGGATCCACTACTCCTACAGGGGAAACAAAATTATCGGCAATCAGTTTTAGATCGTAAGATCCCGATATGACTGCATTTTGTGAGTTACTGGCATTATTTGCAGGAGTCTGATCAACTTTTTTACAGCTTTGCATAAACGTTAGTGAGCTAAGTAGGAGCATTATCAGTCCCCATAATGATTTACGGCTTAGGAGCATAACTTTAACTGAGCCGCTTTCTTTTTGTAAAGGATTTTTTTTCATATGTTACAATTTAAATGTTAGAAATAGATATAGCAACTGATTGGGAGGAGGCCAATAGGATAAGTACTTCTTTACCGAAGGCCTTATTTCTTATTGGAGTAATATGTTGCAAATTGGTGCTTTCGAAAAAATCGGAAGCAATAAGCAGTGAAGGAATAGATTGTTTTCATAGTAGCTAAATTTAAATGATGAAAAATATATTACTGACACAGGTTACTAAAACTAACGGCAATTGGTGTTGTAGTTTAAACTTGCTTTTCATTTGTTAGGTTGCCTCATACTTAAAATAAACGGAAAATACAGGGCGGATTGAAACCTGCCTGATAAATTGCTTTATTTGAGGAGTGCAACTTAAGAGAAGACAGGATATTAAGTATAGTAAATGTAAAGTAAAACAAAAGTGAAAAAAAGTGTATCCATATAAACGAGTAATTATAAAGGTTAAATAGGAATAAAATGAAGCTGAAGAAGAATATACGAATACTGAACAGAGATAAATTAATGTTGAATAAGAATTTTTTTAGTCGGGCTTTTGACACTTTAAAAGTGTTTGAGAGCTGATGTGTTTTATTAACTTTAAGAATCACGACACTGGAAAATTTTCAAAGTGATTTAAGATATTCAACCAAATCTTTTTTAGCTGATGCTTCATTATTTCATGCTTGTTAACTCTAAATTTATCCAGCATTTCATCAATGCAAATGGTGAGGTAAATGAAACTCAAACATCAACGCTAAACAAACCTCCATATCAAACTTTCAACATCCAATCTTACATTTGACGCTATCAGGAACTCGCGCAGCAGAGATATATTGGTAGCTATAAAGAGCAAATGTGTAAGAGCTTCAGAGAAGCGATATATAAATACACGATGATGATTTTATGTAAAAGACATATCGCTCCGATAGAGCTCAAATGTTAGAACACTCAATTTAATTCATTCATTTTCTGCGATGACAAAGAATTGGTTTCTATCTGATCATCAGAATTGCAAAACCCTGAAAAGTGCGACGCAACGAAAGATCAATCGGTGATTCAAATGCCGGGCACATAAAAATATCTAAAAATGAAAATGGTTTCTATGTTACAAATAACCTTATACTGGATTTTATTTTTCAATATCACAGCATGTAATAAAACATCCAATCATAATCCGCCTGTTACTCCGCTGTCGGCAGACACTACATTTACCAATCCTTTATTGCCCTCCGGCCCTGACCCATGGGTAGAGCAAAAAGATAGTACCTATTATTACACTAATACATTTGGAAATCGTATTGCTATTTATGCGACAAGTGAAATGTCTGCATTAAAGAGTGCGCCTCTTACAACTATCTGGATCCCGCCTGCAACAGGTGCCTACTCAAAAGATATCTGGGCTCCTGAAATACATTATCTGCAAAACAAATGGTATATCTATTTTGCTGCGGACGATGGCAACAATGCAACGCATCGCGTCTACGCACTGGAAAATGACGCTGCAAATCCATTGTCAAACACATGGCAATTCAAGGGTAAGATTGCAGACTCAACAGATAAGTGGGCGATTGATGCATCGGCATTTGAATACAAAGGGCAACTATATTTTATATGGAGTGGCTGGACCGGTGACGTGGACAGTCAACAAAATATTTACATTGCAAAAATGAAAGATCCATTAACGATTGATAGCGGGAGAGTAATGATCTCCACTCCTACTTTTGATTGGGAAAAAGCAGGTGCGCCTCCGGTTGTAAACGAAGGACCTGAAGCGATAATAAATAATTATGGAAGACTGTTTCTCACCTATTCAGCAAGTGGGTGCTGGACTGATAATTACGCAATTGGTTTATTAACGTTAAAAGAAAACGGAGATCCGGTGAATGCTGCAGATTGGACAAAATCTGCTACACCTGTTTTTGTAAGCAAACCTGAAAATGGTGCTTATGCGCCGGGCCATAATGGATTTTTTAAATCAAGAAACGGCACGGAGGACTGGATTATTTATCATGCAAATTCTTCTGCAGGACAGGGATGTGGTGATAAAAGAAATCCACGCATGCAAAAAATTTCATGGAATGCAGATGGAACGCCTTATTTTGGACAGCCCGCTAAAATAAATACGCCGATAAGAAAACCATCGGGAGAAGAATAAGCGCAAATAGTGAAACGTGAGACTAATAATTAATTAAAACATTTTATTCATAACATTAAACTAACTCATGAAAAAGATCAATGTTATTGCTTTAAGTTTTGTATTTGTATTTGTTTTAAGATTTGTTCCAAACGCGCAACAGGTTGCACCGGTTTGGTCAATAGAAAAAGCAAACAACTGGTATAATCAGCATAAATGGCTTACAGGTTCTGATTATATTCCAAGTACTGCTATTAATCAATTGGAAATGTGGCAGGCCTCAACTTTTGATGCTGCAACCATTGATAAAGAATTAGGCTGGGCTGAAAATATTGGCTTTAATACAATACGTGTATTCCTGCACAGCGTTGCATGGAAACAAGATCCAATAGGATTTAAAAAACGTGTTGATCAGTTTTTGAGCATTGCAGAAAGACATCATATCACTCCTATGTTTGTTTTCTTTGATGATGTTTGGAACAAGACACCAAAAGCCGGCCCCCAACCCGCACCAAAGCCTGGCATTCATAATTCAGGATGGGTGCAGGATCCGGGACAACCTGCATCAAACGATACAACTATTTTTCCTCAACTGGAAAAATATGTAAAGGATGTATTGAAAGATTTTGCACACGACAAACGTATTTTACTGTGGGATTTATATAATGAGCCCGGCAACTCTGGCAAAAAAGATTCTTCACTGCTTTTACTTACTAAAATATTTCAATGGGCAAGAGAAATTAATCCTGACCAACCATTAAGCGCAGGATTATGGGACTGGAGTTTTGAAAAACTAAATGCATTTCAATTACAGAACTCTGATATAGTTACTTATCATGATTATGAGGAACCGCAATGGCATTTAAGAGTGATTCAATTACTGAAAGCAGCAGGTCGTCCGCTTATATGTACAGAGTATATGGCACGCATACGCAACAGCCGTTTTTCCAACATTCTTCCCATGCTGAAAAAAGAAAATGTTGGAGCGATTAACTGGGGTTTTGTTGCAGGAAAAACAAATACAATTTATGCATGGGACACGCCCATTCCTGATGGAAGCGAGCCTGTGGAATGGTTTCATGATATTTTCAGAAAAGATGGAACAGCTTATCGTAAAGATGAAGTTGATCTTATAAAAAAACTAAATGGAAACTAGATAAGCGTGATGTTATTCTGTGTTATTGTTACACCTGTTGGTAATTGTACAATTTTGATAGGAATGTTATGATGCATAATAAATGCTTCATATTTTTTATTGTTGCTTTTCGGACTGGCTTTGTTACTACTATTTAACTTCAGTTGTTTCCAATCTTGCTGCTTCGTCATGCAAGGTTGCTCGCTTATACGTTCTGAACTTTGTTCAGCAATAATTCTTCGTTACAATCATACTTAATTCCTTTTATAAGCAGCAGACGAAGCTTGTATAAGCAGATTAATGGGCGGAATTCATTTTTTTACTGCTATTAAAAACGGAAAGGAAGAAGGAAGAAAATTAGGAAGTTTCGTTATTTCAAAATTGAATTAAAGGAACAATTTTTAAGCTTGTATAGCATGTTATCACTCATAACTTCGCAATAGGTTAGCATGCTATAAAAAGCTACCTCAATTTTATTTTTGAGATATTCCAAAAGAAGAATTAAATACGATTACTGGCTTCCTGAATACACGCTTCATAATTATAAAACAAGGGCCCATAAAATAGAAGTAAAAGGAAAAGATAATACGCCTCCGAAAATCAGTTGGGCACTTATTTCGGGCGATAATATAACACAGGCAAAGTTTACGATGGTTCAAAAATTCATC
>WNFY01006682.1_pt1 | contig 10254 bp, 8 predicted proteins | sample 5400091 | NCBI WGS metagenome assembly WNFY01 (sample SAMN13153364, study PRJNA577476) | soil metagenome | isolation source: 60 cm soil or saprolite under grassland replicate 1 | place: USA:California | collected 2016-06-15
GCTGGCGAAGGGATTTGAACCCCTGACCCTCTGATTACAAATCAGATGCTCTACCAGCTGAGCTACGCCAGCTTGTAACAGGCGCTGCCTGTCACACTAATCCCTTTTTTCAACGGGACAATTATAGAAGGTACCATAGTGGAATTTGACGTGCAAGCGCGGGGAGTGAGCCTTGGTAATATTGGTCCCGATGGGAAGCAACAAGTGACGATATTTGGCTTCCTTTTGACGAACGCTTTCCTGTGGCCCTGTCTTGTGCTCTATATCTCGATTTACTTTGAGGCGAATACGGGCCTACCCAAGCAAGATCGAATCCCATTCTTTGGATTTTTGTCGGGCTTTCAAATCTTCTCTGCCCACAAAGAGAAGTTTCCGAATAGCTGGAAACGGACCGGCCTTTTCGTTTGCTGGGCGGGAACCGGGGCGACTGTTTTCGCTTCCCTGATTTATTTTTTGATCGCCGCCTTCAGAGCGTGAAGCCGACGCTTGAATCAGGAAACGCGATTTCACAGTTCACTTTACGACTTTCTTCACTGTCTGCCCAGGCGGCAACGCGTCGCGCAACTGCCGTACCGTACGCTTGAAGACCGGATGGCGGGCGGCGGGCGCGATTTCAGCCAGAGGCTCGAGCACAAAACGCCGTTCGTGCAGCCGTGGATGCGGAATGGTCAGCGATGGGATCTCGATAATCGAGCTCCCGAATAGTAGGACATCAATATCAATCGTCCGCGGCCCTTTTTTCTGTTTGCGCTGGCGTCCCATGCTCTGTTCCAGGCTGAGAATTGCCGAAATCAACTGCCGCGGCATCTTTTCCGTGTCAAACTTCGCGGCGCAATTCAGGAACCACGGTTGCGCGGTGAGTTCGACCGGTTCCGTCTCGTAGAACGACGAAACCGCAACCACAGTGCCGAACTCGCCCAACTTAGCGATCGCAGTCTGAAGGTTTTCAGCACGGTCGCCCAGGTTGGACCCGAGCGAGAGATAGACGGTCTTATGCACGCGTTCTTAGTTTGCGATTTTGGCGGAAATGTTTCCACAAGAAAATCAGAAAAGCCGTCGTTCGCAGAACCACATTAAGGATGCGTTTTGGTGCTGTCCATGGCTTGTTTGCCACCACGAAAGGGCCAATAGCCAACGACCAACGACGATTTCGTGGGAACCTGACTTGAAACTTGCCGTCTGGCGCGATAACGCGGCATGCTTAACGAATAAACCAGCCATGCTACCCATCGAACTCAGAATTGACCGCGCTCAAAAGCTGCTGCGGATGATCGAGCAGGACGCGCCGCTGCTTGCCGTACGGGTGGCGCCGCTCTCGGTTGAGCTACAGCAATCGGCAAAATCCCACGCCCAGCAATTAGCGATGCTTACTCGCGCCGAGATCACGCGCCTACTCGATGAAAAGGCGTTCGCTGAAGTCGTCGAGCCCTACGCCGCGGATTGAGCTCGTCCGCATGCCCTTCCCTCGTCTTCAGGCTTCGCCTCGTGAATGAATCTGTGTCATTGCACAGCCGCTCGGTGGTAAGAGCGGCCATTTATGGCCGCGTTAGCTACCGGTTTTGAGAAGCGAGCTTTAGCTCGTGGGAAACGCTCTAAGCCGCCGCGCCTGCACGATCTCGTACACGACGTAGCCCGAAAACAAGGATCGTAAAAACGGCAGCGGGTAACCAAATCCAAACCAATTCGCTCTCCAGAACTGCCAATCCGCGCGCTCCAAAAAACCGGCCAACTCCTATCGGCGAAACACGAATGGGTCTCCACGGCAGGAAGTAACGCTGGTTGTCGAACGGCGAGAAGAAAGCAACTCCCTGACCACCATTGGTCATTGCGTCGAGAACCCCATGACTCGCCGTTGCCAGAAACAGGTACAACACGACCGAGCATCCGGCAATGTCACGAACTCTGGGCTTAGAAATCGCCATCCCTGCGACGATCGCCGTAGCGGCAGCAAAAACGAGTGAATGCGTGAAGCCACGATGTCCCCAAAAATCGCCGTAGCGGACTCCGAAATGAAATCCAATAACGTCAATGTCGGGCAGAGCTGAGCAGAATGCACCGGCAACCCAAATACGCTTGGATAAGCCAGGCCGATAGAACGCCGAGCCAAGGCTCACGGCAGCGACTGCATGCGAGAACACCGACGCCACGCGAATCTCCTCTCCGGAGTGTCAACAACCTTACTCGCAAATAAAAGGCGAGGACGTTTGTTATGTGGGTTCGGTTTCTAGAGCACGTGCTCAGCAGAGAGTTCCTGCGGGGCGGACGCTTCGTGGCGCCCTTCCGCAATCGTCGTCTCTTCCCAAAGCGTGCGGTCACGGAGCAGGCGCGACACCAGCGCGGTGTGCATGGCGTGTCCGGCGCGGTCGGCGACCACATTCCCCAGAACCTGCTTTCCTATCAGCGCCAGGTCTCCAATGAGGTCGAGAATTTTGTGGCGCACGAATTCGTCCGGATAGCGCAACGGCGGATTCACCAGCCCATCGCGCGTAAGAACCAGTGCATTCTCGCCCGACGCTCCGCGAATCAATCCCTGCTGGCGCAAAGCCTCCGCTTCATGCAAAAAACCAAACGTCCGTGCCGGAGCGATTTCCGACACATATTGCCCATTCGCCAACTCGAGCGTGAAAGCCTCACGGCCAATCATCGGATGAGGAAAGTTGATGGTGTAGGACACCGAATAAGCATCCGCCGGATAAATTCCGATGAACTTGTTGCCCTCCCGCACTTCTAACGCACGCAAAATTCGAACATACGTTCGTGGCCGTCGTTGCTTGCGAATGCCAGCCTTGCGAATAAGCTCCACAAATGGCCGAGCGCTCCCGTCGAGGATCGGGAGTTCCAGGTTGTCGAGCTCGATGATCGCGTTATCAATCCGCATTCCGACCAGCGCGGAAAGCACATGTTCAGTGGTCGAAATCAGCACGCCTTTTTTCATCAAGCTTGTGGCGTAGCTGACGCGGGCGACGTTTCTGCCAATCGCCTCAACCTCAAAACCATCCAGATCAACGCGCCGAAAAATAATGCCGGTGTTAGTCGGCGCGGGAAGGATCCGGACCTTCACGGGAGCGCCCGAGTGCAGACCCACTCCCTGGCACTCGACCGCCGAGCGGATTGTTTGTTCTTGTGTCAGACAACACAGAATAATGGCTGGCGCGCGAAATCCGCCTGTGGCAATTTAGCCACAGATTACTGCGTCTTGTTCTACCATAATCAATGTAAGTGCAGCATTTACAAATATTTACAATGGCAACAGGACAGAGACCCGGCACCAAGGTGTTACACACATGGTCATCCGATCAGGAAGAAATCTTCTTAGTGTTTCTTGCCGTAAGGCGCGGCCTGCCTGGGATCGAATAGGTTGTCGCTGAGTCCCCGGTTATAGGTTGCTGAGGTTACAAAGAACTGTGCCGCCATATCCCCGTTGTAAACGCGGGTAGTGTCGAACGGCGTCATCACGCCTTGAATAGGCCGGTAATTGTCGAAAATTTCTTCTTCGACATTGCGCTGCTTGTCCGTTGGATCACGCCACGAAAAACTCTTCTTCACGGGCAGGTGAGTAAAAGCATCGAGGTAGAGCGTCACTGCCTCGTTCTTGGAATTCATAACCGTGACTTGATCGGTCTGCTTCTGGGCGGCAACGGTTTGCCCTTCATAGAACAGCGCGACACCGGGCTCGTTCAGCCACCGGCGCAGCACCAGATCGAGCGAAAAGTGCCGCCTGCGGACTATAGGATCCAGTTCATCCTTTTTCTCGAGCTCACGCACGCCTTTGTAGGTGACTTCATATCCTTTATCGCCATTGTAGATTTCGATGACATCGCGCTTCTTGGTGAGTTCGACTCGATCTTTGTCGGGAAATTTCCGGAAGCGCCAAAACAACGTACCTAGGCTATTCGGCACGCCTCTGTGAAAGCTGTAGCTACGGCCTTCCTGGGAAAGATCCTGCACGTTCATGTACGCCTCACCACCGAGAGCCTGAATTGCCTGGTCTACGATTGCACGGGCCTTGTGTGAATTTTCCTGATCAATTGGAATGCCTTGTGCGGGGGAGTCTCTCTCAGTTGTAACCTGCGGCGACGCAGCGTTCCCAGCACTCTGCGCGAGAGCCAAGGTCGTCAGAAGGAAAATAGTGAGTGCACATCGCATTCTCTTCAAAACGTTAGACGCCAGCGAGATGGCGATTAGCTGCCTCATGACATTGCCTTCTTATCCTACAAGCACGGCGCCGCCATTCACGTTCAACACCTCACCTGTAATGAAACCCGCCAGTGACGTGCACAGAAATAGGATCGGTGCCGCTAATTCTTCAGGTGTCCCGACGCGGCCCAGCGGTATTTTTGCCAGAACACCGGGCGCGACAGTCGGATCCTGCAGGGCTGGCTTCGACATATCCGTGTCCACCCATCCTGGCGCGACGCAGTTCACATAAATGTGACGCGGGGCGAGCTCGGTTGAGAGCCCTTTCACCATGCTGATCAGTGCGCCTTTGGTCGCCGCGTAATCCACGTGGAACGCTTCTCCACGCTGTCCGGCCGTGGAGCTGACCAGCACAATGTGAGCGGGCGATGCGACCGTCGCGGTCCTCTTCATTTGCGCAACAGAATGTTTCAGCAGTGCGAAGACTGAATCCAGATTAATTGCGACCGTGCGGCGCCACTGTTCGTCACTCATGCTTTCAACTCCGGCATCTTCCGGCGGCCAAACTCCGTGGTTTACGACCAGAATGTCCAGTCGCCCGAATCGCTTGACTGTAGCCGCAATCAGGCCCTCGGCCGTTTCGGTCCCCTCCAGGTTGCACTTTATGGCGGCGCATTTGTCCGCGCCGCAATCGCGGACTATCTTCTCCGCCTCGGCATCAGCTTTTTGGTAGTTGAAGACTACATGCGCGCCAGCCTGGACGAACATGCGCACCCCGGCGGCGCCAATCCCACGTGAACCCCCAGTAATGAGCCCAACCTTGCCTTCCAGTGAAAGTGCGACAGACATAGCAGGATAGTGTCCGGTGAAAGGTGAGCTTTTGGCAAATCGCTGCACGGGACAAAAATACCGCCGCGGATCACGCGGATTTACGCGGATATAAGAACCAGCAATTCTCAAAGTTTTCCACTTTGACAATCGTGCGGGAATGAATGCAGATGTGTCTGCTGAAGGCTTTTATTTTTGATCCGCGTTTATCTGTGAAATCCACCGCAGATTGAAGTCTAGCTGCCCAGGTTCGGCATGCTACGTTCGGCCTTTAGCTCACGCGCCAATATGCGGACCAGCATGCCGTCATACTTAGTGCCGCTGTACTTCTCCAATTCGACCAGAGCTTGATCGCTACTCTTTCCGGGTGCAAGCGGACGGTCAGTGGTGAGGTTTGCGTACGCGTCTGCTACCGCAATGATTCGCGCCCAGTGAGGGATTTCTTCGCCGCGCAGGCCTGCAGGATATCCGCTCCCGTCAAAGCACTCGTGGTGCGACTCTATCGCTTTTTGCAGGCGCTCGCCACTCGGCACAGTGGCCAGTATCTCCGCACCCAACCGCGGATGCACTTTCAGCAGCGCAAACTCGTCCTCGGTCAACGAACCTTGTTTATTGAGCACACGTTCCGGGACAAACATCTTGCCGACGTCGTGGACCCTGCCCGCGAAGCCCAATTCTCTGATCTCAGGCTGCGATAGACGCAGTGCGCGGCCGATCATTTCGCAATACTGGGCCACTGCTTCGCCGTGCCCAGAGGCATTCACTTCTCTGGATTCGCAGGCCCGCGCTAACGCCTCAATGGAGTCCTTGAGCAGCGGGGCTTCCTGTTCGATCGTCCCAGGAACCAGCTTCCGCAACGTGCCAACTAGTTCTTCAAGATGCTCCGGACCGGTGCGCTCGCGCTGCAAGAATCCTTCGATGTATCCGGAAACCAGCTGGCGATGGACTGCACCGGCCTCATCCTGGGCAGAATTATCTGAGGTTGAAACTCGGTCTCCACCAGCTTTTTTCGAGATATACATGCCCGCATCGGCCAAGCGAATAATGCTCTCCGCCGAGAACCCGTGCACCGGAAAGCTGCCCACACCAAAGCTGCCAGTAATGTGGTGCTCCGCCAACATCGGGTCCGTTGCGAGCCATAGACGTAAGCGTTCGGCGAGAATTTGCGCCTGTTCCACTCCGGTTTCAGGCATCAAGATGATGAATTCATCGCCGCCGTAGCGCGCGACCACGTTCGATTGACGGCATTTCTGCTCCAGCAAACGTCCGACGCGCGCGAGCACCAAATCGCCTTCCAGGTGCCCGAGGGTGTCATTTACCTCCTTGAACTTGTCCAGATCAACTAGGACGACCGAGAAGGGCCGGCCCGACCGCGACGCTCGCTTCCACTCCGCCAATAGCGCTTCCCAGAAAAAGCGCCGCGTCTTGATGCCGGTAAGGCCATCAGTAATGGACTGCGTCTGTAGCTTTTGAAATACGAATGAGTTGTGCAGCGCGGTGGCAAGCAAATCGGCCAGCGTGTTCATGACCAGAACGTCTTCCGGCGAAATCGCGTTCTCCTGTTTGCTTTCCACATTGAGGACACCGAGCAAGGTGTCGCCGTAAGCAATCGGGATGCAGAGCACCGTACGCGAGTCAGGCAGCACTCCCTGAAGCTGCCCCGGCTCGGGAGCATTCACCAGCGAAGCTTCACCCGACCGGGCGACTCGGCCCAGAATTCCGGTTCCGAGTGGAATCTTCTTGCCCTTCTCATGCGCCGTGGTGCCAGCCTCGGACCGGATCTCGATCTCCTTGGTGGCATAGTCAAGTATGCCGATACCAATGTGGTCGAATTGAAAATTCTTTTGAATGTTGCCGACGATTTCGGTCAGCATCTGCTCCGCATCTTCGCTGGAGATGGCGGTTTTCGAAACATTGTTCAGGAAGGCGAATTGCCGGGATCTGCGCTGCTCTTCCGCAAACAGCCGCGCGTTTTCAATTGCGACCGAAACCTGTCCGGCGGCAGTCTTCAACACTTCGAGATCGCGCTGTTCAAACACATACTCATGACTTGTACTCATCGCCGCCATGACGCCTGCAGCGCGGCCATTCACCAGAATGGGGGCTCCGCAGAAAGATTTTGCCGGACGCTTCGGAATGAAAGTCACTCCCAGGCGCTCCCGCGCGCGGTCAAGGTCCGAGCGGATCAGCAATGACTGCCCCGTTCGCAGAATGTATTCACTAAGGCCGTTATCAGCTTTGCGCTGCCTTCGCGGAAGTGGACGGTTCTCCTCCACTTCAAGGTGAAACGCGATTGAGTCGCCTTCCTGGAACGCTACGTAAAAATTCGAGGTATCGAAGATCTGCCCTAGCTCTTTTTGGACGGCGCGCAGCACTTCATCTTGGTCCAGTCGTGAGCTGATCGCCTGCCCAATCTGCGTCAGAAGTTGATACTCCTTGGTGCGACGCTGCGCGTCATGCATGACCACGTAATTTTCAAGAGTCAGCCCAATCTGCAGGGCAAGGCCGATCAGCAATCGCAGATTGGAATCGCCAAACAAGCGCCGCTCGGCGTGCGGAAAAAGAATAACGCCGAAATTGTGTTCACGCGTTTGCAGGCTGACGGCAGTGGCGTTATGAATATTCTCCGCCAGCAACGCTTCGCGAAATTGCTCGAAGCGTCCGCCGGGAAAAGCCGGGAGCGGCTCGTTCATATCCCGCAAATTTCGAAACGACGCAAACCCTCCCCGGCGATACGCCAATTCGCAAATGTATTCTCCCGCGCCGGTAGCATCGAGCTTCGCTGCAAATTGCGAAGAGAAGCCCATTTGCACGGATGGAAGAACCGCACGCCAGCGTTCAGAAACGCAAATCACTGCCCGGCTGGTCGGAAGTGGTGCGACCAATCTCTCCAGAATGCTTTGCATGCTCGGCACCAGGTCTCCGGCTGAGAGCAGGCGCATTGGGTCAACGTCCAACTTCGAAAACGCCAGCGCATTTTCCTGCACTGCATTGCGCTCGTTTTCAAAGAGCACCATCACCATCGAAACGCCAAGCAGCATTTGCGGCACCGGGCCAAGCAGATCGCCGCCGAACCGCGCCTTGAACTGCCCAAAGACCATCAACACGGCCCAGAACAATAGGGAAAACGAAAGCGCCCAGAACGCCACCGATCCTCTGCGCCGCCAGATCAAATAAAAATGAAACGAGCTGTACGAAAGAACGGCGGCCAAGCCGATTTCCAAACGATCCGGAGTTATGCCGAACCACAGCGGCCCGTGCGTCAAAGGCTGTTGTAGATTCCAAAGAGCCAACCCGATGCATCCAACCGCGACCAGAAGTTCATACCAACGAGGCCGGAACGCTTCGCGCCGCTCCGCGCTGGTTATGCGGCGAGTGAGGCGGGTGGAAATAAGAATGCAAACCGCCATCGCCACCAGCAGCAACGATGCAGCGAACGATAGTGCGGCGTGGTGCGCCCCCATGCTGGATAGCGCGTCCAGCAAAAAGTGCAGCGTGTAAGCAGCCCAGCCCAACTGCCATGCGCGGAAATACGGTTGCCGGCTCTGCTCGTGCAGGTACGTGAACACGAGAAATAGCAGTAGTGCGACAACGCCCGGCAAGATCAAGGTGCTGATGACAATAGTATTCATGAAATGACCGACACAACTCCTTAGCCAGTCGCGTGCGGGGAAGACTCCATCTTAATGTTGGCACACGTCCCTGAGGAAAACAATAATTTTGGTGTCACCTATGGTGCCCTTAGGTCAATGTTGCTAGCCACTTAACCTTGCTTGACGCTGCCAGTCACGGGCCGTAACATCCAGTTTGGTTACGAAGGATGGCCAGTATTTCGGTTTCTGATCCGGTTGCTTCTCCGCGCGTCCGTTTTGCCCCTTCTCCCACTGGTTACCTCCATGTGGGTGGGGCCCGCACGGCGCTGTTCAACTGGCTTTTTGCCCGGCATTTTGGTGGGACGCTCGTCCTCAGAATCGAAGATACCGACCTAGAGCGCTCGACCTCTGAGATGGTCGAGGGCATCCTGCAGGGCATGCGTTGGCTGGGGCTCGATTGGGATGAAGGCCCCTGCTACCAGACGCAACGCGAGAATCTGTACCGTACGGGCGCAGACAAGCTGCTCGAATCGGGGGCAGCATATTACTGCTTTTGCTCGAAGGAAAACTTGGAGCAGCGGCGGAAGAGGGCTGCTGAAGCGGGACGCCCGCCGAAATACGAAGGCACATGCCGGAAGCTGGATCGTGCAGAGGCATCGAGCCGCAAGGCCGCGGGCGAAGCGGCGGCGGTGCGGTTTGCAATTCCGGACGGCGGCAGCACTTCTTTCGACGACGCCGTCTTCGGCAAAGTCGAGTTTGCGAACAGCGAGCTCGAAGATTTTGTTCTGCTCCGCTCCGATGGCAGCTCGACTTATCACCTAAGTGTCGTCGCCGATGATATTGACTTGCGGATCACGCACATCATCCGCGGCGCAGACCACATTTCAAATACTCCGAAGCAGGTCCTGCTGTATAGGGCGTTAGGCGCGGCACTGCCAGTGTTCGCACATGTGCCGCTGATTCTGGGTGCAGACAAGACGCGACTGAGCAAACGCCACGGGGCAACCAGCGTGATGGCGTATCGCGACGAAGGCATCGTTCCCGAAGCCTTCCGGAATTTTCTGGCACTGCTGGGCTGGACTGCACCTGAAGGAACGCCCGAGGTTCTCGGCGATGCAGAACTCATCCGGCTGTTCGGGTTGGAGGGAATTTCTAAATCCAACGCTGTTTTCGATCGCGCCAAGCTCGACTGGTTCAACACCGAATACATTCGTGCCTATTCCGCCGAACGACTCTTACCGCTGATCGAAGAAGAATGGAACAAGGCGGGGTTGGCGACGCCGAAAGAACGTGAGTGGCTCGCGACGATCGACCTCCTGAAACCTCGCGCGCGAAGCTTGAAAGACTTCGCCGGCTCGTTCCGCGCATTTTTCACCGATGACTTCGAAGCCGATCCCGCGGCTGTCGAAAAATTCCTGAAAGATGCACAAGTCCGCCAATTGCTGGTCGACCTTGGGCAACGCTACGGGGCTCTGCAGGATTTCAGCGCGGCCGATACAGAAAAAATCCTGCGCGACTTTGCCGCCGAGAAAGGCGTGAAGGCCGGAGCGTTGATCAACGGAGCGCGCGTAGCGCTAACCGGCCAGGGCGTAGCGCCCAGTTTATTCGCGATAATGGTGACACTAGGTCAGGCCAGGACAACAACGCGGCTGGAGTCCGTCCAAAAACTTGCAAGCCATGTCGCGGTCAAAAGCTA
>WNFY01009597.1_pt1 | contig 10253 bp, 10 predicted proteins | sample 5400091 | NCBI WGS metagenome assembly WNFY01 (sample SAMN13153364, study PRJNA577476) | soil metagenome | isolation source: 60 cm soil or saprolite under grassland replicate 1 | place: USA:California | collected 2016-06-15
CGCTCATCATTCGCATCCAGCTGATGCATTCGCATAACGATTTTGTCTCTCCGCAAGTGTTCAATCGCATGTTCACCATGCACGGCACAACCATGATCTTTTTCGTGGCCATGCCCATCCTGTTCGGGTTTGCGAACTACCTGGTCCCATTGATGATCGGCGCGCGAGATATGGCTTTTCCGCGACTGAATGCCTTCAGCTTCTGGCTGTCGGCGCTTGGCGGCTTTCTACTCTACTTCAGTTTCCTTGGAGGAAGCGGACTCTATGGGGCAGGAAATGCACCTGACGTTGGATGGTGGGCATACGCACCTTTAACAGCGCGCGCGTTTTCACCGGGTCATAGCTCAGACTATTGGACGATTGCGCTGCTGGTGTCGGGATTTGGCAGCATCGGAACCGCGATCAACATTCTGGCGACGATTCTTTGCCTGCGATGCCCAGGGATGAAGCTCAACCGCATGCCTCTGCTGGTGTGGCTAAATCTCGTGATGGCCGGAATGGTTCTGATTGCCATCACTCCTCTCTCAGCAGCCCAGATTATGCTGCTGATCGATCGGTATTTGGGAGGACATTTCTTCGACGTGCAGGCCGGTGGCTCAGCTGTGCTCTGGATGCACTTTTTTTGGATATTTGGCCACCCTGAAGTGTACGTGCTGATCATTCCGTGCTTCGCGTTCATGTCGGAAATCATTCCGGTGTTTTCGCGGAAACCGATATTCGGGTATCCGGTTATGGTGGCGGCCACGGTTTGCATCGGCTTTGTGAGCCTGAGCGTCTGGGCGCACCACATGTTCACAGTCGGAATGAACTCCTATGCCAATAGCTTCTTCACGATTACAACCATGGCTGTCGGTGTTCCTACCGGGATCAAGATTTTCAATTGGATCGGCACCATGTGGGGCGGGCGGATTCAGTTCAAAACTCCCATGCTGTTCAGCATCGGGTTTCTATTCCAATTCCTCATTGCAGGCTTGACGGGAATCATGATGGCCGCTGCGCCCTTCGATTGGCAGCTTAGCCTTTCCTACTTTGTTGTGGCGCACTTTCACTATGTGATTGTGGGCGGAATTTTGTTTGCTCTCTTTGCCGCGTTTTATTATTGGTACCCGAAGCTGACTGGCCGGATGTTGAGTGAACGCCTCGGTAAGTGGCACTTCTGGCTTTTCCTGATCGGATTTCACCTGACGTTTACTGTCATGCATATTCCGGGTTTGCTCGGGATGCCGCGCCGAATCTATACATATGAGCCAGGCCGCGGTTGGGACACCCTGAATCTGATCATCACGATCGGCGCATTCATTCAGGCCGTGGCCATCCTGGTGTTTGTGGGGAACCTCGTTATTTCTTATTTCAAAGGCGACAAGGCGGGCAACGATCCTTGGGATGCCTGGACGCTTGAGTGGTCCACAAGCTCGCCGCCACCCGAGTACAACTTTGCTTCGATTCCGGTGGTCGCCAGCCGCCGGCCGTTGTGGGACCTGAAGCATCCCGAAGATCCGGACAGCCAGTATGAATAAAGGAAGAGAGCAATGAGCGCACCCGCAACATCCCTCGCTGAAATCCAACAGCCTTGGAGCCTTCCGTACCGAGGCAAGGTCGGGATGGCGTGCCTCATCATCGCGGAGTCCGCGATTTTCACAATCTTTGTGGTTGCATACCTCTTCTACATAGGCAAGAGCCTGACTGGACCGACTCCGCAGCAGGTGCTCGAAACGCCCATCTTTTTCACGATTTGCCTGCTTTCCAGCAGTCTCACGGTCCACTTTGCAGGAAAGTCTCTTGAACAAGGTAAGCAAGGCGCGTTTCTGATTTTGTGGGCGTTCACGATTCTTCTCGGCGGCCTCTTTCTATATGGCACCGGCCGCGAATGGCACCGGCTGATTTACGAACACGGGCTGACCATTTCTACGAATCTTTTTGGAACGACCTATTACTCGCTGGTTGGCCTGCACGCGTTTCACGTCAGTGCAGGGCTGATCATGCTCAGCATTGTGCTTATCTTTGCTCTGGCTGGCCGCGTCGGTGCGGATCAGTTCCGTCGCGTCGACGTACTCGCTTTATATTGGCATTTTGTCGATGCGGTGTGGGTTGTGGTTTTCACCGTGGTTTACATTCTTGGGCGCTGAGGAAAAGAAATGGCAACGCTAGCATCTACGGAACAAATCTCTTACCAGCGTGTCGGTCAGCGTCCTCGGTGCGTTGCTTGCGCTGGCGGGTTGCGTCGGCTGGTTCAAGGAGGTCCTCCCTCATGAGCATGAAGAAGTCGTGCCGATTGTTGCTGACGATGTTCGTGTAACCACCAAGCGCCGCGTAGTCGAGCGACTTCCGATAGCAACGGATCAGGTACGCGCGTGGCTTCCAGTTCAGACGTATCCAATATCAGCTGGCGTGAAAGGCGGATTGGCCGGAAGCGTAGCTATGGCTGTTCTGGCCTGTGCCTACGGGGTTCTGAAAGCCGGAAGCATTTGGTATCCCATCAATCTTCTTGCCGCAGCAGTTTACTCGCAATCGCTAAAGATGGGGCCCGCCCAGCTGTATTCATTTCATTTGGACAGCTTCCTGATTGCCTTGGGTCTGCACGCCCTCGTTTCCACGCTTGTCGGCGTGCTTTACGGCGCAATGCTTCCCATGTTCGCGCGCCGGCCGATCGTGCTCGGCGGACTAATCGCTCCAGTGCTGTGGTCGGGTCTCATCTACACGATGCTTGGTCTTCTCAATCCCTTGCTGGAGCGCCACATCGATTGGTACTGGTTCGTGGCTTCGCAAGTGGCTTTCGGTCTTGTGGCAGGCCTCGTCGTGGTGCGGCAGTCGCGTATGCTGACCCGCGAGAACTTGCCTTTTGCCATGCGCGCCGGAGTGGAAGCACCGGGAATCATGGCACGACCAGAAAGCGGAGAGAAACACCCGTGAGCTTTTTTCGATATTTAGTTGCGACGATGGCGTTGAGCTTGACTTTGCTTCCTGGTTGTAGCTCTCCACCCGGCCAGCCTCAAAAAGGTTCGGAAATTCTTGCACCAAATGAAATTGCGGACTTCGCCACTCTGTATTCACAAAACTGTGCGGGTTGTCACGGCGCGGAAGGCCAAGGTGGAGCGGCTATTGCATTGGCTGATCCGGTTTATCTGGCTATCGCAGACGAAACCGCGATGCGCAAGGTCATCGCTAACGGCGTACGCGGAACTTCAATGCCAGCCTTCGCGCAAACCGCCGGCGGAATGCTAACGGACAAGCAGATCGATGTGATCACGAAGGAAATCCGATCACGCTGGGGCCGACCAGGAATTCTCGACGGAGCCAATCCGCCTGCTTATGCCGCGAAGTCCCCAGGCAACGTTCGGCAGGGCGAGGTTGCCTATGGAACTTACTGTGCGTCTTGCCACGGTTCGCAAGGCCAAGGCGGGCCGAAGGGCAGCAGCATCACGAATGATTCCTTTCTAGCGCTGGTCAGCGATCAGGGGCTGCGCACGATCGTCATCGCTGGCCGGCCCGAATTGCGCGCACCTGACTGGCGTGGAAATGTCCGTGGCAAGCCAATGTCGGACCAGGAAATTACCGATGTGGTTGCCTGGCTGGCATCGCGCCGAGTGCAAAATCCCGGGCGGCCCTATTCCGCCTCTTCGAATTACGCGCAGCACTAGGAGTTTTGACGATGTCAACATCAACTTCCACTCCCGCAAAGCCAGCCCCAAAGGACAACGAAGTATCTTCGTCCAACGAAATCTCGCGCCGTGGGTTCTTCACGAAGCTGGGAATTCTGTTCAACGGACTGGCTGCAACCGTATTAGCAGTGCCGATCGTGGGATTTCTTGCCTCCTCGATCACACGTGGTCGCGCTAACGGTTATCTCTCTTGGGTCCCGCTTGGCTCGGTCAACGAATTCCCCGAAGGCGAGACGCGGCTGGCTACTTTCCAAAACCCGTACGTGATGCCAACGGATGGCAAGACGGTAGACACCGCTTGCTGGGTGCGGCGTATGGCAGGTGATCAATTCCAGGTTTTTGCCGTGAACTGCGCGCATCTGGGCTGTCCCGTCCGCTGGTTCCCGCAATCTGGTCTGTTTATGTGTCCGTGTCACGGCGGAGCATACTACCGTGACGGCTCGCGCGCCTCGGGACCGCCGGAGCGCGGGCTGTTCGAGTATCCGAACAAGGTTGAGAACGGCCTGGTGACAATTCAGGCCGGCGAACTGCCCACACCGGGAGCAGTTGCATTTCTCACCGGAGAAAAGCCGCCATGCGTATCATGATTGGCAAAATCGGAAAGTGGTTCGATCACCGTTTACAGCTTGCGGCGCCTATTCGCGAGGCGGTCGAACATCCAGTGCCGCGAAACACGGCCAGCTGGTGGTACGTGTTTGGCAGCGCCGCGCTCACCGTTTTCATTTTGCAACTGGTTACCGGAATTCTGCTCGCACTGATTTATGTGCCCTCTGCCGGAGAAGCGTGGAACAGCCTGCAGGCCCTGAATCACGATATAGCGCTTGGCTGGTTCATCCGCGCCATGCATGGATGGGGATCGAACTTCATGGTGGCCATTGTTCTGATTCACATGGTGCAGGTATTCCTCTTTGGGGCCTACAAATTTCCCCGCGAACTCACTTGGATCTTAGGTGTCTTTCTATTGCTGATGACTCTGGGCATGGCCTTCACCGGACAAGTGCTGCGCTTCGATCAGGACGCCTATTGGGGCTTGGGAATCGGAGCGTCGATCGCCAGCCGCGTCCCCATTCTCGGTCCCGCTATCGTGAAGTTGATGCTGGGTGGTCCAATCATAGCTGGTGCGACTCTGTCGCGATTCTTTGCCCTGCATGTATTCGTCATTCCCGGGTTGCTGATCGGTTTCGTCGCTCTTCATCTTCTTATGGTGATCAAGCTGGGTATCAACGAATGGCCGATGCCCGGCCGCATCGTGAAGCGAGCGACCTATGAAGCGGAATACCACGCATTAACGAAGAAGGATGGCGCTCCGTTCTTTCCTTATGCCATTTGGAAAGATATGTTCTTCGCGGCTTTTATCATCCTGGCGGTCGCGGTATGCGCGTATTACTTCGGCCCATTTGGGCCAACCGGCAAGCCCGATCCGACGATCATCCAGACGGTGCCGAAGCCGGATTACTTTTTCCTGTGGCTGTATGCTTTGCTCTCGCTGCTTCCACCGTCGCTTGAAACTCCAGCGCTACTCATCGGCCCGGTCGTGGTGATTCTCGGATTGCTGCTGCTTCCATTTCTCTCGGGCGAAGGAGAAAAGAGCTGGAAGCGGCGGCCGCTTGCGGTTTTGACTGTGATGTTGATCGCAATCACGCTCGGGACCTTTACTCACCTCGCCGGGTTCACACCCTGGAGTCCACACATGAATGCGTGGAGCGGCGATCCCGTGCCGGATCGGTTTATTCATGGCACAACCGCACTTCAGAGGCAAGGCGCGCTGGTGTTTCAGGTAAAGCAGTGCCGCAACTGCCATTCCCTCGGAGAGGTAGGCGGGCAAAGAGGTCCCACTCTCGACGGTGTTGCCGTGCGGCTTACGCAGGACCAGCTCATTCGCCAGGTGATTCAAGGCGGCGGCAACATGCCTGCGTACGGAAAGAATTTGAGTCCGGCGGAGACCACTGCACTCGTGGCATTTCTCGAAACTCTGCATCCCGCCGGGCAAGCTCCCGCGCGTGATGCTTCACGCGATGTCGTAGCCGGGGATGAGAAACGACCTGGCGGGCCACAATAAGAAGGAGAACGATCCATGCCCCACCTTAATCACGGCGCAATGGAATCGTTCCAGTCTGCGATTTTGATGGATGCAATCTTCGCTGTCGTCGCGTTGGTCTATCTGCGCGGATGGCTTCATCTTCCTTCGACTTCACCGAGGCCCATCTCGGCCATGCGCGCCGGCAGTTTCTTCCTCGGAATGTTTTTGATCTGGGTCGCGCTGGCTTCCCCCCTCGCTGGGTTCGATCACCAATTGTTGACCGCCCACATGGCTGGACACCTGCTGCTGATGACCCTAGCGCCACCGCTGATCTGGCTAGGGGTACCCATCGGTGCGTTGCGCAACGGATTGCCGCGGCAATTTGTGCGAGTAATCGTTGATCCTTTATTGCGGTGGCCACCGGTACAACGACTCGGAAGATCGCTCGGGCAACCGGTGCTTTGTTGGCTGGCCGCAGCTGCGGCGCTCGTGGTATGGCACATTCCAGGAATATTTATAGCCGGGCTGCAATCGGGAACGTGGCATATGATCGAGCGCGCGTCCTTTCTTGCGACCGGGCTCCTCTTCTGGTGGCCCGTGATTCAGCCTTGGCCGAGCGTATCCAAGCCGGACTTGTCCATCATTGTGTATCTCTTTCTTGCCACGTTACCTTGCGACATCATTGCGGGATTACTTGTGTTCGGCGACCGTGTGGTCTATTCAATTTATTTTTCCTCATCGCGGCCTTTTGGCCTTTCTGCGCTCGAAGACCAGCAGTGCGCGGGCGCGCTAATGTGGACGTGCGTCACAGTTGTGTATCTCGTCGTGGGCGCAATTCTCACTACGCGATTACTCTCTCCGCAGAGATGGCATGACGGCGACTCGATGCGAACGGAATGGCGCGGCAGTGCGGTGGCGCAGAGAGGTTCGCAGAGCTTGGAGGCTTTCTAATCATGGCCACTGAGCCCATCCTCGCGGCCCTTGATGTTCCAATCGTGCAGCGCCGCCGCTTTTTGGATTCAGCAGTCTTCTCCGACTATTGGGCGCTAACCAAGCCCGAGGTTAATTTCCTGATCGTCGTCACGACGTTCGCCGGTTTCTATCTGGGTCATGCAGGCCAGTGGCGAGACTTTCCGCTCTTGCTCTCGATCAATGCTGTGTTGGGTACACTGCTGGTTGCCAGCGGCACCGGCACTTTGAATCAGTACATCGAGCGACAGTTCGATGCACAAATGCGAAGGACCGCCCGGCGACCGCTCGCCTCCGGCCGGCTCACACCGTCCGCGGTCCTATGGTTCGGTATTGCGTTGTCGGTGGCGGGTATCGTCTACCTTGCCGTAGCCGTCAATCTGTTATCAAGCCTGCTCGCGATTGCCACGTTATTGTCCTATTTGTTTGTCTACACTCCGCTCAAAAGAAAAACACCGTTATGCACCCTGGTCGGGGCCTTCCCGGGCGCCATGCCTCCCCTGATCGGCTGGGCCGCAGCATCCGGTAATCTCACCTTTGAGGCGTGGACTCTCTACGCACTGCTTTTTCTCTGGCAATTCCCACACTTCATGGCCATCGCCTGGATGTACCGTGAGGATTATGATCGTGCCGGTTACTTGGTGTTGCCTCATGATGACCGCGCCAGAGCCCGTTTCGTAAAGTGGCAAACCCTGTTGCCGCTGTTGGCCTTGGCGGTCGTAAGTCTGCTTCCAGCGTTTGCAAACCAGTCGAACATGTTTTACTACATCGGAGCAGTAATCCTGAGTCTTGGATTTCTGTACTACGGGGCGCAGTTCGTAGTTAACAAATCAGGGGCAACCGCACGCCGGCTACTTGCCGCATCCATTATTTATCTTCCCTTACTATTTGTGCTGATCGTTCTTTCGAAAGGCTGACGGGTCAGCGAGACGATGGTCAAAAATCCTGGCGTCAATGGGCAACTCGGTGCATGGATTATCGCGAAGGATCATCCTCCGTCTGCGGGATATGCGGCCCAGACCGTGGTAGCGACGGTTGTGTCCTACCTAATTGCGCGCTGGTTTCGCTTGCCGGAAGCCTATTGGGCACCTATGTCGACGCTAATCGTCATGCAGACGACGCTGAGCGCTGCACTGCCCATTTCCGTGCAGTACGTCGCCGGAACAGCCGTCGGAGCGGCGGTTGGTGCAGTGACCGATATGTACTTCCCCGCAAACGTTTGGGCGTTCGGGGCAGCAGTTTTCGTCATCGGATTGCTTTGCGTCGTGTTGCGAGTTGAGAGAAGCGCTTACCGCTATGCGAGCATCACACTGGCGATCGTTATGCTCGTGCCGCGATCTACCAGCGGTCGATTAGTTGCACTTCACCGATTCTTCGAGGTTTCGATAGGTATCGCGGTTGGCCTTGCATTCTTTGCGCTGTGGTCGAAAATCAGTTTGGGCGTTTCGGCCAAGGCAAGGCAAGCATCGTCGGCCCCCTGAGTTGCGCTGCCGCTCGTGTCTGGCTAGTGCGAGCCTTGATCGTAATCCTTCATTCCATCGGCCAAGTCCTGATCGCTTCGCGTCAACTTAATCTGACTCCCTGCTTCTCGAGAATACTCGAGCAGCAGCCTCGCAGGCTGCTGCTCCGATACTTCGCCCTTCAAGTCGGCTTGCGAACTGGTCGTGTGGTAACCGGTCTGATTTCGCGTCTTTTGGGTTGTAGCTGACGCATTCATTGAATACGTGCCGCTGCGTGTGGGCAACACTTCAACTTGATAAGTACCGCTGATTGGCCCGCAGATCTCGATATGACCCTTACAGTGCCTGAGTTCGCCAGTCTCTTCATTTTCGTCGCAATCGAGAAAAGCCTGGGCGAGTGGCATCTCCTGCCACCCCTTGTTGGTGCGAGGGTCGTAGCCAATCGTGCGGCCCCGAGGATCAGTAATACGAAACCCTATCGTAGGCGGTCCCACCTCTCCGCTCGCGTAATTTAACGTTATCCTTCCCATGGAGAAGCATGCCTGCTCGTCCTCGGGATCAGCTTCATCGCGAATCTCCCGTGCCTCCGGTCTCGAAGGCGATGTATCAAATCGCAATTCCGCGCGCAGATGCGAGGCGGTCGTGACTAGAACAGAAGCCGCTAACGTAACGAGAACCCAAAATTTCATAATGCCTTTCCTTGCACTCGACAACGGCCACTCGGTCGCTCGGCTAGCACGATCGCGTCCTCTGCGGCCGAAACATTCTTTTTTGATCGCCAGAGAGATTAAGGCAATCGATCTGCCAGAATGCTTCGACACCTCCGTTCTATGGGCAAGTTGTTGACTAAAAACAAGGTTGCATAATGAAACCACTGGTGGACATCGGCAGACCGTAAGTCGTTGTGCTAATCAGGCGAACAAGTGACAACGGATTAAGGGGGAAATTTGGCGGAAGACGAAGGGCCCGGGCGCTGATAGATCTTGCCGGCATCCACAAAGGGCCGCGATCCTGAGCTAGTGATCCACCTTCACAATCTGGCGCGTCCAAAGCCTCGGAGATTCACGTTGAGTAGATCCCGGCGATCGAAAAGCGCCCTTCCCGAAAAGATTTAGTGTCGAGTTCCGCTGCGAGTTCGATAGATGAGCCGATACTGCAATCGCCTGATCCACTAATGAGAGACAAAGCGAGGGTCTGCGCGCACGGGCGAAGTTGCGTGTTGTGCTGACTACGTGTTGACCCTGACCGTCCAGTCCAACAAGTTCGTTGGGAGCACTCACCCGAACGAGGTACGCAGAACTCAACCTCCAGAGGTACAAGAAAAGTAGTAGCTTGCGATTCGCGGTCAATTCCCTGCCAACAAGCCGCCCACCGTGTGAGTCAACGCTGCTTCACCGGTCGCATTGTGTCTGACTTGGATGATGTGTGCGGGAGTCCGCCACTGCCGGAGGCTCTATCTTTTCCCCTAGGCGTCGGCGGATCTCGTTGCGCCAAGCTTCAGGGTTTGTGCCGTGGATGACGCGCCCCAAGAATCCGAGCCGTTCGCCGACGTTGTCACGGTTGCGCCGAATTTGCTCCTTGTTGATCTTGGTGTAAAGGGCGAGAAAGCTTTCCATACTTCTGGGCTTCGCGAAAATGTAGCTCGGGTGTCCTAGCTGCGGAGTCTCGACCACCAACGCTTTCTCGACTTCAAAAATATATTCACCGCGGAACAGATGGACTCGCCGTGCGCAGCGCGAGAGCTCGCGGTAGAAGAACGGATCGTAGTCGGGACTGCCAACTGATCTGAGCGACATCGAATTCGCGGGGGATGCCTAGTTCTGAACACATCCGCTCCAGATCCGTTCACCTCTGGGATTGGAGTCGCGTGGCGCGAATGCCACTTTTTGTCCCTCTACAATCTTGATCGGAACGTACACGGCAAACCGGAAAGGGGGTGACCAGCCAGCTTTCCGTCAGGGGAGATTCAACAGGCCCTTGGGGATTGCATCGCAGACAAAGAAATGTGGGCAGCGTGGTCACGTCACCGAATCGACTTCCGTCGGAAACAAGCCTTTCGCGATCTTCGCCAGCATGGCATCACTGCTTGCGCGACGATTGCTCATCTTCTCCGCCGGGATTGTAACCGTATCGACGGTGTCAGCG
>WNFY01006688.1_pt1 | contig 10251 bp, 10 predicted proteins | sample 5400091 | NCBI WGS metagenome assembly WNFY01 (sample SAMN13153364, study PRJNA577476) | soil metagenome | isolation source: 60 cm soil or saprolite under grassland replicate 1 | place: USA:California | collected 2016-06-15
CGATGGCAGCGCCTCCGCCCGCGAGGAGAAGACCCATCGTTCCAAACAAAAACGCGCGTCGGCCTAGGTGCGGTGAAAATTCAGGCGGAGCCGCAGTCTCGTCTTGTCCACGACTCGATAGAAAATCGAAACCAAGCACAAGAACGCGCTCGAAGAAGAGAAACGAAATCGCCAGTCCGAGCAGCGTGATCAAACGCGCGGCATCGATTGGCATTCCCCCGTAATGGGTGCCGAGCACTGGCCAGAGCAGAATGGCACTAACCACTAACGGCAGCGCTGCGAAAATGAGAAAGGTCCAGCGATAACCAATGTGTTGCTGCCGTTTGCGACGGACCATCCCGTAAACCATTCCGCCGATCGCGCCGACCAGAATTTGTCCAAGCATGGAGGAGCCGACGCCGAGCTGTTTCAGATGATTGTAGCCGCCAACGCGGCCCATGATCCAAAAGAACGGTTTCGGCGAGATGAAAACACTGAGGCGATCGCCCAGAATCACCAACGGAGTCGCGATTTGAAAGACCCATGCCAGCAGAAGCATGGCGAAGGTCATGGCAATTCCGGCGACAAGACCGGCGAAGAGGCCGAGGAGCGCGGCTTTCGATCGGCTGATCATTAATCGCGATTATGAGTTGTAGAGGTGCTTGTGCCAAGCGCCTGCTTTATACTTCTGACGTCGCACGGTGTGCCGGAACCGGAACACAGACTTTCCAGTCTGTGCGCCCAGCGGAGTTCTACTCCGCTGACGACAAGAAAAGGGCAGACAAACGTCCCTTGCAGCCCAACAGCGGGGTGCAACTCCGCTGGGCGCACAGGCTATAAGCCTATGTTCCAAACAAAGCGATTTTCAAAAACGTCGCCAGGATCCGAAAACTCGCGACGAACGTGCCACGCAGTGTCCCGGAAACTTTCGATTCCCCACCCCTGCGACGTCGATGATCAACCGCCACTTCCAGAATGCGCAACCCTGCTCGGGCCGCTTTCATCTGCATCTCCAGATTCCAACCGTAGGTTTCTTCACGCATTCCGAGTTGTGCAAGCGAATCGCGCCGGATGGCGCGGAACGGCGACATATCGGTGTAACGAACGCCGTAAAGCGCGCGGATCAAAAGGCCCGCGAGATGGCCGGCAAAAACCTGCTGCGCATTCATGCTGCCGGGCTCGCGTCTCCCGCGGGTGCGCGAACCGATCACGAAGTCATGCGTCCCGTTGATGATCGGTTCGACCAGGGCGGGAATAAAGCGCGGAACATCACTGCCGTCGCCATCGAGAAACACCAATGCGTCGCATTCATCGGAAACCGCAGCCACGCCCGCGGCACAGGCGCGACCGTACCCCCGTGGTGCCGAAATCACTCTTGCTCCCGCATTTCTCGCGCGTTCCGCGGTTTGGTCGATGCTGCCATTGTCAACCACAACGACTTCGCGCGGAATTTCCGTCGCGATCACTTCGCGCACCACCTCCCCAATGGGCTCTTCTTCGTTGAGCGCTGGAATGACAACGGAAACCCACACGGCGAACTTAAGGCGATTCAGGCGACGGATTGCTCGCGAAGAACCTCCTGCAACAAATCCAGCCGGGTGCCCGGCGGTAGCACGCCCGCACGGGAGAGCGCGATGTAGAACTCACTGCCCTGGGACGGATGAAACGCCAGTTCCTTTAGCTGAATGAAACCAAGTTCGAACAGGTCGCGCATCATCAGTCGAAATGAAGTTGGTGTGAAACACCATTCGTGGACATCGAGATAACTCCCGCGCTCGTTCACATCGCGGATCGCCTGTTTCGCTTGCTCCAATGAATGCACGAACTCGAATTCACCTTTTTCGTTCGCGTCCCAAGCAATCTGCCCGCCTTTGCTTACTACCGTAAGAAAATATTCGGCCGCTATTCCCGCCGAATGAATTTTCTGCGGATTGCGCGCGGCCTCGATGACGCGCCCGATGCCGCTTAGAGGCCGAAAGCGATCGAAACAGTAGCGTTTGTCGGGCACCGCTAGCGAGAGAACGCCTTCTTTCTTCAAGAGCGAATCGCAATCATTGAGAAACCCAATCAGATCGGTGGTGTGTTCGAGCACGTGCGACCCGATGATCCAGTCGTAAATGTGACGCCGGCCGATGAGCTCGGTGTAAGATCGGCCATCCCAAACGAAATCAACCTCCTCGATATTTTCGATATTCACTTCATGCAGCCGATATTTTTCGATCAGCGCCTTCTTGTCGCAATGGTCCAGGATGTGAACGTGAAAACCCTGCTTTTTCGGTGCAATGGGTGCGCAGCCCGCACCAATCTCCAAGCCCAATCCATCGCGCTTGACGTGCGACAGGATAATTTCTTCGCGAGTCATGATATCCCGACGCGATGAACGATGCCTTTGTTGCGCAAAATTTCAGCAGCTTCGCTGAAGTAATCGCGCACATCGCTTTGTGAACGAATCCAATCGAGGTAGCGGCCGAGCCCTTCGCGCAGATCGACTTGCGGGACATAACCGGCAGCCCGAATCGTATCCGTCCCACTGATGAGATGCCGCATCTCGCCGGGCCGAAATTCGCCGTTAATTTCCGGCGCGATTCTTATTCCGAGCGCATCCGAAACGCGCTGCGCAATCTCGCGCACGGTCACGCCTTTGCCGCTGCCGACGTTCACCGGCAGGCCATCGATCGCATCGGTTTCAGCGGCGAGCAGATTCGCGCGCGCGACATCCTCGACGAATGAAAAATCGCGCGTCTGCTCTCCATCCTCGTAAAGGACAGGAGGCAAACCATTGAGCAGGCGCGTGCAGAAAATCGCGATCACGCCGGTGTAGGGATTAAAGATTGATTGGCGTGGCCCGTAAGTGCACGAATAACGCAGCGCCACCGTCGGGATTCCGACTTGTTTTCCCCAGAGCAATACCAGCTTTTCCTGATCGACTTTGGTTAATCCATAGACCGTTTCTCCGCCAACTGGCGCGTGCTCGGGCGTGGGCACGCTCGTGGTGGGCTCGTTGCAAATAGGACAGCGCACCGACCAATCGCCGCGTTGCAATAGTTCCACCGGCCGCACTTTGGGAAAAACGAGACCGTGTTTCGGGCACTCACCCGCCCCTTCGCTGTAAACCGCCTGCGAGCTCGCCACGATAACTTTTTTGATCGGAAAATGTTTTTCGCGAATGACTTCGAGCATTTGCGCGGTGCCCAATGAATTCACCTCCACGTATTTCGCCATCTCCGGCATGTATCCGCCGTAGGCCGCCTGATGAAAAACGATGTCGATGTCAGAAAGCGCGTTTTCAATCGAGGCACGATCGCGCAAATCGCCCTGCACAAATTCGGCGTCGCGGTTGATCCAAGCCGGCCTGCCGCGTTTGTGGGTGTTCGGTTCGAGGTTATCGAGAATCCGCACGCGCCAGCCCTCGCGCACGAGCAAATCGACGACATGCGAACCAATTAGGCCGGCGCCACCGGTAACGAGCGCGCGTTTCATTCTGTTGTTGAGGCGCTCGCCGCGGCGAGCGCCGGCCAGATCCGTTCACGCCCTTCGCACGCGATGAGCTGCGACAGAAATTTCGTTGTCGCGGGAGCGATATCGTCACGCGAATTTTCCCTCAGCAATTCATCGCATAGGCGCTGCAGATCGGCGCGATCATCAACATCGAAACAACTCGGAAGAATGTGAACGTTCAATCCGATCTCACGCGCGCGTTCCAGTGTCTGAGCAAAAACACGCTCCGTGCTCCAATCGATCTCCTGGAAAAGGCGGCGATACAATTTTTTCATCCCAATCAAATAATAACCACCATCATCGGATGGCCCGAGCACGATTCGATCGTCTGCGCCTTGCAACTGTGCCGCTGCCTCGCGAAACGCGTCGGTGGTCGCGCTGGGGCTATCTGAATTAATCAGGCAACAGGATTCGAAACCAACATGCAGCAAATCGTCGGCGGCGTTGATCAATCGCTCGCCGAATCCATCGCCGCGTTGCGGAATCAAATCGAAATCAAGCGGCAAAATACCCGCATACTCTTTTTCGCTTCCCTCCGGGGTAAAAACGCCAATGCCGCGGGCGATTGTATCTTTTTCCGGCGGTCGCAGGCCGCCCCTACAGCTACAGGTCGCGCGCGAAATCGCATCAGCGATATCGCGCAAGAAACAAATATTCAAATCCGCTGCTTCCTCCGGAGTAAGCGGTGGTTGCAATCGTGTTTTCACAGCGCCGGCCCGCGGCGCTTTTGTCATGATCGCGAGTGCACAGAGGCCTGCTGAAATCTGGTTGCCCCGTTGCCGATCGAGAATGCGATGCATTCGCGCGTGCTCTGCGTTGATTGAACGCTCGCGTCAACCCTTTTCGCAGAGCGCGTACTGATAACGGCCAACCCGCCAGGTTTTCATTCGCGACCAGGGCTGAGTAGCGAATAACGCACAAAAATGGGGATAGGGAAGGACTGTAGCCTTTATCGGCTCTCGATATTCGCGCGAGTATCCATTTACGCGAGCAACTGCCCGCATCGTTAATAAGGGAAGCGACGCCGAAAAAGCGAAGCGCGGCTCTGCCACGAAACATTTGCCTCCCGAATTCAGAACCCGAAATATTTCAGCAACGGCGCGTTCCCGTTCCGGCAGAATTGTGAAAAGACGAGAGGCAACCAATTGGCTGAAGGAATTATCCGGTTGTGGAAGATTGAGGACATCACCCCACTCAAAAGCACAGTTGTGCAAAGCCTTCTCCGTAGCTTTCGCGCGCGCGTATTTCACCAGCTCTTTCGAGCTGTCGACTCCAAAAACCGAGATTTGCCGAAACCGGGATGCCAGGGTACGGGCATAAAATCCCGGACCACAGCCAAGCTCCAGCACTTTGGACTTGGCCGGTGGTTCCCCCGCCGGCCAAAACGCACGAATTATTCGTCTGGTATCATCGCGGAAAACTTTTTCGCGGCAAAAAGTGTAAATCCATGCCGCTCGCTCAAACAGATTATCAGTTCTCGCGCGCGCGTTAACGGGCTTTGGTTTAGAAACCGCGATTGTTGCAGCGGATGACAAAATCGGTTTGACGATTTGATTCATGTCGCAGTCCAGCATGTTGTTCACAGCCTCTCTGTTATTTTTAACTGTGATTCAAACTAATTCTTCATCTTCATGGCGCCAATAACATGGCTTTCGCTGCCGTTTTCCATCGCATGCTTCAGGCATACAGAATGTGAACAAAGTCGGCGCGGGCGGCTCGAATCGCCAACCGCGCGATAGCAAGGCGCTTTTTGTTGTGAGTTGTTGGAAGTTGTTCGCTTCCTTTTGCGCAATCGTTTAACAGCATCAGTGTGAAAACTTCGTTCCTGAGCCAAGGACTGGCTATTGTAATTTTGAGCAGCACATTTTGGGCAGGCCCGATCCGCGTTTTGGCTCGTGAACCGTCACCCGAAATTTCTCTGATCGATCTACAGAAGATTCTGGCCAGCAAAAAGTTTGTGGATCTTACTCACGACTTCGCGCCAGGAATTCCGCGTTGGTCTGGTTTTCCCGATGAACAACGCAAAACAATTTACTGGTACGAAAAGCAGCCAGGCATGATGGGCGACGGGTTTTTTGCCGAGATCTTTACTCATGTCGGTCAATGGAGCACGCACGTGGATCCACCGGCGCGTTTTCATAAAGGCCTGCGCACCGTCGATCAAATCGAGCTCAAGGAAATGATCCTGCCGCAGGTGTGCATCGACGTTCATGAGGAGTGCGCAAAAAACCCGGACTACACGCTCACGCTTGAACGCGTGAGAAAATGGGAAACAGAACACGGAAAGATTCCGACGGGCGCGTTTGTTGCCATGCGCACCGACTGGTCGAAGCGCTGGCCGGACGCCGAGAAGATGGCGAACAAGGACGGACAAGGGGTCGCGCATTATCCCGGCTGGAGTTTGCCGGCGCTGAAATATCTTTATGAGGAAAGCAAAATTACCGCCTCTGGTCACGAAACGACCGATACCGATCCCGGGTTAGCGACAACGAAAGATGATTATTCACTCGAATCCTACATCCTAGGCACCAATCATTATCAGATCGAACTGCTCACGAATCTCGATCAAGTGCTGGAGTTTGGCGCGATCGTCGTCATCAGTTTCCCAAAACCCAAAGGCGGCTCCGGTTTCCCCGCACGCGTCTTCGCCATCCTGCCTTGAAGGGTTCGCTTGCGGCTCTGCGGTTTGTTGATTGGGAAAAGTGGTTTGGGATGGGAGCTGGCCGCCACTGCCAACTGAGTTGACGGTTGCGCTGCGTGACCGTAATCCGGCATTCACACCATGAACCTCCTCGATGAACTTCAGGAGCGTGTCGTCTGCGGCGACGGCGCGATGGGAACGCTGCTGCTCGACCAGGGTCTGCCGATGGAATCTTGTCTCGAGGAAGTTTGTGTCAGCGATCCGGAGCGGGTGCGCGCGATTCATCGCGATTACATTGCAGCTGGCGCGCGCGTGATTGAGACAAATACCTTCGGCGCGAACGCGGCCCGGCTCTCGCGCTTTGGTTTCGAAAATCGAGTGGGCGAATTCAATCGCGCTGCGGCGAAGCTGGCGAAAGAGACTGCCACGGGAAAAGATGTCTGTGTTGCCGGTAGCGTCGGGCCGCTTGGGATCAGCGCGCTGGAAGCGGAAGAGCGCGAAATCGACCGGGCCCGCTGTTTTCACGAACAGATCCAGGCGCTGCTCGTTGGAGGCGTGGACCTGATTTTTCTGGAAACGTTCATGGATGACGTCGAGATGCAGATTGCGCTCGAGGCCAAGAACTCGCTGAGCGATTGCACAACAATTTGCTCCTTTGCCTGCGAACCGGAAGGACGGCTAGCGTCGGGCGTCCCGATCGTTGACGCGTTTCGCAAACTCCGCGGTCTGGGAGCGCACATTACGGGCGTGAATTGCATGAACGGTCCGCATGCCACCGTGCAACTGCTCCAGCGAATTCCTCTCGATGGATTGCTCGCGGCTTATCCGAACTCCGGCTATCCGAAATATACGGACGGCCGTTTTATCTACCACGCTGCGCCGGATTACTTCGCCCAATCCGCGCGCGAAATGGTCGCCGAAGGCGCGCGGTTGATCGGCGGCTGTTGCGGGACAACCCCGCGCACGATCGCGGCGATTTCGAACGCGATCGCAGAGATGAAACCAGTGAAATCGAAGACCGTTCGCGTCACTGCGACCGCGCCGGCGCCGGCAAAAAAAGTCGCAGCTGTCGTTGAAGAAAGTTTGCTCGATAAAATCGCCGCCGGAAAACGCGTGATCATTTGCGAGCTCGACCCGCCAAAAACACTCGCCCTGGAAAAATACTTTCGTGGTGCGCAGGAACTCGTCCGCTCCGGTTGCGACGCGATCACGCTGGCCGATAACTCACTGGCGATTTTGCGCGTCAGCAATCTCGCGGTCGGCGCGATGCTGAAAGAGCGATTTGGCATCACTCCGCTGCTGCATTTGAGTTGTCGCGACAAAAACGTGCTCGGTTTGCAGAGCGAGCTGCTAGGCATGGCCGCGCTCGGCATGCGTCACGTCCTGCCACTGACCGGCGATCCGGCCCGCGTCGGCGATCATCCGGGCGCCTCGTCAGTCTATGACGTAAACTCGATCGAATTGATTTCCATCATTGGAAAACTGAATGAGGGTTTCAGTCACGCCGGCAAGTCGCTCAAGGCGCGAACGCAGTTTGTCATCGGATGCACTTTCAATCCAAACGCGAAAAATCTTGATTCGCAGGTCAACCGGCTCGAGCGCAAAGTCGCCGCCGGCGCGCAATTTGCCATGACGCAGCCGGTGTTCGACGTGCGGCTGGTGGAAGAAACAAAACGGCGGACGGCGCACTTAAACATCCCGATATTCATTGGCATTTGGCCGCTGCTGAGCGCGCGTCAGGCCGAGTTCCTCCATCACGAAGTGCCGGGCATCATTGTTCCCGATGAAGTCCGAAAGCGAATGGCGGATTCGCCACCTGAAAATGCCGGCGCAATCGGAATGGAGATCGCGCGCGAGATCGTCTCTGCGGTCGGCTCAGAATTTCCCGGCGTTTATTTGATCACGCCATTCCTGCATTTCGATTCGACCTGCGAGCTGGCCCGATTTGCGCGCGAGATGTGACGCGCAGATGGTCTGGCGCTCTTGAAAAAAACAAACCGCGTCGCTTGGGTTCAATTCTTCGCCGTTCTCGGCGTGATCGCTCTCGTTATCGCGGCGTGGAACATTTTCCCGCTCCGGGAAATTCTGGCAACAGTCCAGCAACGGGTGATGAGCTGGGGCGTTTGGAGCGCAATTTGTTACCCGATCCTTTACGCCTGCTGTAACGTGTTGCTGCTGCCGGGCGGGATCCTGAGTATCGGCGGCGGATTTTTTTTTGGCTTGTGGTGGGGATTCCTGATTGTGCTGATTGGCAATGTGGCCGGTGCCGCCATTTCGTTTTTGATTGGCCGAACCATCGGGCGGCGCTGGCTGCAACGGCGTCTCGAAAGATCGAAGAGCCTTCACGCCCTCGAACCGGCGGTGGAACGCGAAGGCTGGAAGCTCATTCTTCTCAGCCAATTGCATCCGCTTTTTCCCAGCAGTTTGATGAACTATTTGTATGGCCTGACCAAAATTCGTTTTCGCACTTGCATGATTTGGATCGCTATCGGCCAGGCGCCAGGGCTTTTTCTTTATGCTTATCTTGGAACGCTGGGGCAGCTGGGGCTGCGCCTCGCTCGCGGCGAGACACATCCGCGAATGTACGAGTATTGGGTCTGGGGCGGCGGGCTGCTTATTTCCCTGGCGATCTTGGTGCTAATGGGCCGGATTGCACTGCGTGTTCTCCGAAGTAATGGAATATAATTATCTGGTCTGCAAATGAATACGCAATTTGATAATTTAATTCGCAACGCCTTAGGAGCGTGCCTGCAAGTTTATGCGCCGTATTCTAGATTTGCCGTAGGAGCAGCCGTTCAATGTAAATCGGCGGCCATTTTCATCGGCAGCAACATCGAAAATATCTCCCATGGGCTAACGATTTGCGCCGAGCGAATCGGGATGGGTCGTGCAGTCGCGGCGGGACAACGCGAGTTGGTCACGATCGCTGTGGTTGCGGACACGATTGAACCGATCGTGCCTTGCGGTGCTTGCCGGCAATTCCTAGCTGAATTTTCCCCGGATCTGATTATCGTTAGCGCAACGGTAGAGGGGGACCGCAAGGTCGAGAGCCTTTCTCATCTGCTTCCGGACCCGAAGCGCGGAATTCTAAAAAATGTTCACACTCCCTGATCGGATCGACGTCCTGATTGTTGGCAGCGGTCACGCCGGGATCGAGGCCGCCTTGGCAGCAGCGCGTCTTGGCTGTCGCACCATGATGCTGACACAAAATCTGGATACGATCGGGCAGATGTCATGCAACCCGGCGATCGGTGGATCGGCCAAGAGTCATATTGTCAAAGAGATCGATGCGCTGGGCGGCGCGATGGCAATTAATGCGGACGCGACTGGAATCCAATTTCGTGTGCTCAACCGAAGTAAAGGCGAAGCGGTTTGGGCTACGCGGGTTCAATGCGACAAGAAAGCCTATCAGTTTCGGCTAAAGGCTATCCTCGAGAAGACACCGAATCTTCGATTGTTGCAGGGAATAGCGGTCACGATTGTCGTTCGCGACAGGAGAGTCCTCGGCGTGAGCACGGACTTAGGCATGGAGATTCGGGCAAAATCGGTCGTGATCACCGCCGGCACATTTCTGCGGGGGCTGCTGCATGTAGGCGAACAATCCAAACCTGGCGGGCGGATGGCCGACAGCGCTTCGAGTCTGAGCGACAGCATTCGGGCTCTTGGATTCGAGACGGGTCGTTTTAAGACGGGGACACCCTGTCGGCTAAATGGGAATTCGATCGATTTTTGTTCGCTCGAGGCGCAAGAAGGCGATGAGCCGCCACCGCGGCTTTCTTTTCTCGAAGAGGTAACTACGCAGAAGGGCGATTCGTTTACCCTCAACTTCGACGAATCGGGCTTGTTCCACGTGGAACAGCTCCCATGTTGGTTAACGCATACGACTCCAAAAACTCACCATATAATTAACACAAATCTCCACCGATCACCATTATATCAAAATAGAATTAAGGGCACAGGTCCGCGCTATTGTCCCTCAATTGAGGACAAAATTGTCCGATTTTCGCATAAAGCGTCGCACCCCATTTTCCTCGAGCCCGAAGGCCGCCATTCCAGCGAAATCTATGTCAATGGCATCTCCACCAGTCTGCCTTTCGACGTCCAGCTGTCCCTAGTGCGATCCATTCCCGGCC
>WNFY01013222.1_pt1 | contig 10249 bp, 10 predicted proteins | sample 5400091 | NCBI WGS metagenome assembly WNFY01 (sample SAMN13153364, study PRJNA577476) | soil metagenome | isolation source: 60 cm soil or saprolite under grassland replicate 1 | place: USA:California | collected 2016-06-15
CCTACTCGAATGTCTACATCGAGCGCGCCGGCCTTCTGGAGGAGACCAACGTCGTTTTTAAAGACGACGTCCACCTCATGCACATCATCGACAAGATCGTTTCGGCCGTGGGCCGCCGCGTCGATGAATCGTCGCCCATGGTGGACGCCCGGCTGCCCGACGGCTCGCGCGTGAACGTCATTATTCCGCCGCTGGCAGTCGACGGCCCGATCCTCTCGATCCGCCGCTTCGGGACGATTCCGCTCGAGATGGAGGACTTGCTGGCGAACCACACAATGACGCCGCAAATGAGAGACGTGCTGGCCGGCGCGGTGAAGGCCCGCCTGAACGTCGTGATCTCCGGCGGCACTGGTTCCGGTAAGACGACGCTGCTGAACGTGCTGTCGCGCTTCATCTCCGACAAAGAGCGGATCGTCACCGTGGAAGACTCGGCCGAATTGCAGGTCAAGCAGGAGCACGTGGTGCGACTGGAGTGCCGCCCGCCGAACGTGGAGGGCAGGGGAGCGGTACATCAGCGCGAACTGGTGATCAACTGCCTCCGTATGCGTCCCGACCGCATCATCGTGGGCGAGGTGCGCGGCGAAGAGGCGCTGGACATGCTCCAGGCCATGAACACCGGCCACGATGGTTCGTTGACCACAATCCATGCCAACAGTCCGCGCGATGCAATCTCCCGTATGGAGACGATGGCGCTGATGGCCAATCTGAATTTGCCGGAGAAGGCCGTGCGGCAGCAGATTGCCTCGGCGATCAACGTGATCGTGCAGGTCTCGCGCATGAGCGACGGCACCAGGAGGGTGACGCACGTGAGCGAGATCACCGGCATGGACCAGGACGTGGTGAGCATGCAGGACATCTATCGCTTTGAAAAGCGCGGTGTCGGAATCAACGGCCGCGTGCTGGGGCGTTTCTACTCGACCGGCGTGACACCCAGGTTTGCCGAGAAGATTGTGGCTTCGGGGATTCCGCTTGCGCCCAACTTGTTTGATATATCGGTGGAAGTCTAGTTCGGCGATGTAAGTAACCAGCCTGGAAAAGGGAACTGCGATGCTGATCCTGTTGTTCTTGCTGTTATTGGTCGCTACGTTCTCGATCGTGCTGTACGTCACACGACCGACCAAAGAAGAAACCGATCTGGGCGACCGCCTTGCCGGGCTCGGCCGCGGCGGCAGCGGGGTGCCCGCGACGGTCAACCAGGACATTCTGCGGCACGAGGCGTACAGCGACCTTCCGCTGATCAACGCGGTGCTGCAGCGGATCAAGATCGCCGCCGACATCAACACGCTGATCCAGCAGGCCGATTCCGACTGGACCGTCGGCCGGGTCATTTTCGGAGCGCTGGTCGCTGGGGTCGTGGCCGGGTTCTTAGGCGGGCTCTGGTTTGATAACGTCGTCTTCGGGGTGCTCTGCGGACTGGCAGCGGCCAACGGCCCCTACGTCTATCTGCGGATCAAGCGCGCTCAGCGCATGCGCAAGTTCGAAACCATATTGCCCGAGGCAATCGACCTCCTGGCCCGCGCGCTTCGCGCCGGCCACTCTCTGACGGCGGCGATCGAGATGGTGGCGCGAGAGGTTGCCGATCCGGTGGGGAGTGAGTTCCGGCGGGTCTTCGAAGAACAGAACTTCGGCTTGCCCATGCGCGAGGCGCTGCTGAACCTTGCCAATCGGCTTCCGGTCAAAGACCTGCAGTTTCTGGTCACGGCCATGCTGGTGCAAAAAGAGACCGGCGGTAATCTGGCCGAGGTCCTCGACAAGACCGGAGCGGTCATTCGCGAGCGCGCTAGGTTGCTGGGCCAATTGAGGATCTACACCGCACAGGGACGCCTGACGGGGTGGATTCTCGGTCTGTTGCCCTTCATCGTCTTCCTGCTGATGAACATGGTCCATCCCGGCTATGCGCATGTCTTGCTCAGTGATCCCACCGGACGCAAGGCAGTGTGGATTGGACTGGGGCTGATGTTGATCGGTATTTGGATGATCCGCAAGATTGTGGACATTAAGGTGTAGCGTCATGCCAATTTCATTTATTATCGCCGCTGTATTGACGTTTTTCCTCAGTCTTGGGCTCCTGCTGCTTCTGCTGGGAGGACAGTCCACTGTGGCCGCCAGGTTGTCGGAGATCGCCGCCGAAGCCAGTGGCCGGGCCCCGATCGCGCAGCCGAGCGCACCCAGGTTTGCGATCGCTTCGCGGATTGTGCAATGGTTCGGGCCGCTGCGAAAGATGATCGGGCTGGCAGACGACGGCGAAGTCGCGCGCCGGCTGGCCCTTGCCGGATATCGCGAACCTGTCTATGTGGAGTTGTATTACACGGCAAGACTGGTTGGGCCGGTGCTGGGCGCATTGATCGCGGGCTTCTTCATGCGCGGCTCCAATGTCTTTATCTGGTTCATCGTCCTGGTGGCTGTCGGATACATGGGGCCGGACCTCTGGCTGACCAGCGCAGTCTCGCGGCGGCGTGAGAGGATCCGTCTGGCGCTGCCCGACGCGCTGGACCTGCTCGTCATCTGCATGGAAGCCGGCCTGGGTATGGACCAAGCACTGATCCGCATCGGCGAGGAACTGCAACTCGCGCACAAGGACCTGAGCGAGGAGCTATTGTTCATCCGGCTGGAGCAGCGCGCCGGCACCCCTCGAGTTGAGGCGTGGCGCAATATGGCGAACCGTACCGGACTGGAAGTGTTCCGTTCATTTGTGAGCATGCTGGTGCAGACGGAGCGTTTCGGAACCCCACTCTCCAAATCGCTGGGCTACTTCGCCGATGCGCTGCGGACACGGCGTCGCCAGCAGGCTGAGGAGATGGCGGCGAAGACAACAGTCAAGCTTGTATTTCCTTTGGTGTTTTTCATCTTTCCGAGTATGTTTATCGTACTGCTGGTTCCGGCGCTCATTTCGATCAGCAGAAGCTTTGCGAGTAATTTCTGACATTTAAGTCCGAGGAGGAGAGCGAATTTCCATGGATATGACAACGTTGATCCGGATTGTTTCAGGCGTTTTGTTCGTCGTGGTGCTGTTTATCCTGGTCCAGCGCAGAAAGAGCCGCGCAACCCGCGGGTAGCACAGGCAAGATCCGCTTTGGGTTTGGATTCGATAGATGGCCCGTGTCTACAATACGACGAGAAGGTCCTGCCTTGGCGAGCAGATCGGAATTGCCGACACCAGTTTGCGGCGAATGGTCGGTCTGCTCGGCAAGCGGTCGCTTGAGCCCGGGAGCGGGCTGTTCATCGTTCCCTCGCAGGCGATCCACACGATCGGAATGGCGTTCCCGATCGATCTAGTTTTTGTTAACCGGAAGCATTGCGTGGTAGGGGTGCGCGAGCGCGTGCCTCCCTTTCGCATGACCCGCGTCTTCTGGAAGGCCCTCGGCGTGATCGAGCTTCCGTCTGGGACCATCAGGGAATCTCGGACGCAACTCGGCGATCAGTTGAAGATTGACTTCGAGGACTAGGCCAGCTTTCCGCCTAGGGCAAGCCAATGCGTGTCATTGCCGTCAGCGAAGCGCGGGCCCGCCGGCGCCTTGCCGGAGCCTCCGATGATCTGCAGCGAGTCCTTTTTGGGAGCGGCGACTCTCGGGCGGGGCGCCGAATGTGCGCTTGAGGGAGCTCGTTCCAGTTCAGCCCGGGCCTTTTTGGCAAAGCTTCCGTTGCCCGCTGCAAGCTGTTCGAGGAGCTGAGTGGACTGGCGACGCAGCTCGGGGCCCTGCGACCCTGCGCGCGCTGAGATGGCCCTCAGACGTTCTGCAAGAGCAAATCTGAGCTCGTCGATATGCGCATCGCCGGGAAAGGCCTTCGCATAGTCTTCCACGGCGCTAAGGGTCTCCCGCGCCGACTCGGCCGTCTCAATGCCCGAGATGTAGAAGTTGAGCGCGCTTGCTCCTTCGGTATTGATCGCGCGGGGCGCGGAGATGTTGGCCATCGGCACGTACGCGACCATGTGGTTCCAGTCCAGTTCCATCCATCGGCCCTGGTCGCTTTCCTGGTATCCGGTAATGCTGACGGGGGTGCCGGAGATAATTTTGCCCAGGTTGGATGCATTGGATGAGGGAGCGCGCCGCGCCGGGGCGGAATGCAGCATTTGGGCCTTGGCGATCACCTGCATGGTGATGGCGGGCTTCCGGATCATCTTTACGAAAAACATCCCGAGAAAGAAGACAACCAGAAACGTCGCAATGCTGACCACGCCTGCGCGGAAGCGCCGCTCTTTCTCCCCCTGCTCTTGCTGCGCTGGGAGGATTTCGGGAAGGTGCTTGGGCAACTCCTCGATGAACGGCGTGCGGCAGTAGACGCACTTCTTGTGTTGGGCGGAGACGACCCTATGGCAGGCGGGACACCGGCGGACCGTCGAGAGGCTGACGTTGCAATCGGGGCATTCCCGCGTACCTGGAGGATACTCCCCGCCGCAGATCATGCAGAGAGCGAGCGCCTCCGTGCCGGATTTCCATTCTTCGGCGTGGAGGTTTGTATCCGGCTTCATCGCTTCACCAGTGAGCCATCTTTCTACAGCCGTGCTTCTAAAACAATGTTTCCAAAGTAACCTGTCGTTGTGCCGGAGGTCACTCTAGGTGTGGTCCACGGCCCAGTCTCGGACGCCGCGCCAGACCGCCTGAACGTCATTCAGTATCCAAGTGATGTTGACCGTTACAGTTTTGTGCCAGTTGTCCGCCTGCAACCACTCTTCGCGCAGTTTTGCCCAATAGGCCTGGCGGGCTGCGTTGGCGCTCCTTCCATCGCCTGGAGCAAACTCCGCGGGCGGCTGCGTGGGCAGAGCCGCGGTGTGGTCGTACCTCCACTGGATCACGTTCACTGCGGTGTCCCAGTAGCGCTGCGCCTCGGCGGCATTGGGCCCCTTGGCGGTCGCTCGCAGATCCTGAAAGTCCTTTGGCGCCTTCGTGTTCAGCCTGGCAACAGGCGTTACGGAGGCCGCCGCTAATACGACTATAAAGCCAATCACGGCCAAGGGCCATAAACTTATTGTTCCATCACTCGGTCGCATCGCCAACCATCCTTGTGGATATAGCCCCGCATATCGGCCGCCCGCCATATTAGCGGCAATTTTGTTTCCCTTGAGGCATCATCCAGAGCTGCTGTATACATCTAACATACAATAATTGGTAGTTTTTTGTGTGCATCGGCTTGGTCTGGCGGCCGTAGAAGAACTGAATTCATTGGTTTTCGCCGCCGGCCGGGCAAGGTGCGAAGGACTCGAGGTGCTGAAGATGAGATGGAAGCAGCTTCGCGATCGCTGGAAGTCTGCATCGGGACAAAGTCTGATAGAAACTGCGCTGCTTGTTCCATTGATACTGCTGGTGACTTTCAATGCGATCAATTTCGGTTACTACTTCCTGGTGGCGTTGCACCTGGCATCGGCGCCGAGGGCGGGCGTCCAGTACTCCATACTGGGCGATGAGAGCGCTGTTCCCGACGGGGCTCTGCCTGCCGTCGGGCCGTCCAACAACACCGGTACGGTCAGTTATCTGGCCTACCAGGACATGAGCGGGCTGACCGGGACTTCCGGCACCGCGATGCAGGTTTGCAGTATCAAGGTCGGCGCTCTGATCGATCCGGGCACCTCGACCCAACATGCGTCCTGTACAAGCTACGGCGCAGCTGCAGATCCGGCATTTCCGGCGGCGACGTCCGACCCGGAGTCGCCGCTGTTCGTGCTGCATCGGGTCGACGTGCAGTACACCGTGACGCCGCTGATTGGAGGCATGTCTTTCAAGTTCGGCGGAGTGGACTTTGGGCTGCTGACGCCGGGCCTGACCTTTCATCGCCAGGTCTCCATGCGCGCCATCAACTGATTCGAGGAAGGTTTATGAGTCTTCCAGTTCGCAGAAAAGCCGGGGTCCTCGGCAGGTCCGTAGTTGGCTTGCCTGGGGGAAAGCGCGGCTCCGAGCGCGGCGCTGCTCAGGTTGAGTTTGCGCTTGTGATTCTTTTTACCGTGGTGCTGATGTTCTGGGTTATCGAGATGATGAGCCTGGTGTACACCTACACGGTGCTTTCCGATGCAGCCAAGGAAGGTGTTCGCTACGCCATTGTTCACGGCAGCGATGTGGCCAGCCCGAGCGGCCCGGCGGACTATACCGCCGTGCAAACGGTCGTCAAGAACTACGCGAAGCTGTCGCTGCACGACGTCTCAGCGATCACGGTTACTCCTAGTTATCCTGACGGCGACAACGAAGCACCCCATCGGGTGAAGGTCATCGTGACATACGCTTACAAGCCATACATTAAATTGCCCCTGACCTCGCCGACCATCAACACGGTGGCCGAGGGCAGGATCAACTATTGATACCGGGAGCGGAGATGATGAAGCTCAACCAAGATCGTCGTCAATGGGTCCGCCGGCGGCGCAACGAGCGCGGACAGACCACAATTATTGTCGTGATCGCACTCGCTCTGTTTTTGCTGGGCTTTACCGGGCTGGCGGTGGACTACTCCAACTTCTGGTTCCATCGCCAGGCAGCGCAAGGCGCGGCGGACGCAGCCTGCCAGGCAGGCGCAATGGACATGTATTACTTTTCGCTGGGGAAGGTCTCCGGCACCCCGGCCGCCTTCGTGCCCGGTTTTACGGCCGTCCAGGATGAGTCGCATAACTGCTCAGCGACCCCCAGCGCCACCCCCTGCTGGTACGCGTCCCACAATGGATACAACGGAGCGGGCCTGGTGGCAAACACGGCATCCAATCAGGTCGTCTACAGTTTTCCTGCAAGCATCACCGGAATCACAAAGCCCACCGCCGATGACCTTGGCCCACTCGCGACTCCATTCATGCGAGTGGACGTCACTGACCGAGTGCCGGTCTATCTCGCCGGATTGATCACGGGAAACAGGACGCAGGACGTTGTGGCCTCGGCAAAGTGCGGGCTGGTGAACCAGACGGCCCCGGTACCCATGATCCTCCTGCATCCCCACAAGGAGAACTCCATGGGCCTGAGCGGTACCCCGACGATCCGGATCAAGGGCGGGCCGACGAGGAGCATTCAGGTGAACTCGGATGGGCTGAATTTTACGGTCAACACGGTGAGCTCCGGCGGCACGATTGATCTAACGCACGGGGGGCCGAATTACGACGGCAGCAGTTTTGGCGTATTCGGCCTGCCGACCAACCCACCAGGCAGTTTCTCTACCGCGGGGAACGGATCCTGGCAGCAGACCTCGCCCATAGCGGACCCGTTCGCTGAGGTGCCGGTTCCTCCCATCCCTGGAAATAACGAGTCGAATGGGATTTGCAGCGGACCCTCCAAGTGCTTGGGCGCCTACCAGCTTGTAAATCCAGGCGTAAACGGCTGTCCGGAACTAGCGGGAGGTCCGCAGTGCGCTGAGTACCGGGCCGGGAACTATCCAAACGGAATCGAGATCAAGAACAAGACAGGCATCTTCGATCCGGGGGTCTACTACGTGAATGGCGGCATTAAGCTGGACTCGAACTCGCAGGTGCGGCCCAGCACCCTTGCGGGCGACGGCTCCGGAGGGACGATGTTTTACCTTACGGGCACGCCTCCGACCTGCAGCGGACAGACGGGATTGATTTGTACCGGCTCGAATTCGGGAACCAGAGATGTCGTCGGGTTTGATACGAGCCGGCTGACCTGCCCGGGCGGCGATCCACCGGACGCGGCCCTGGGGCTCCCCGCCACACTGGCGGGCAACGTCTTTCTTGCGCCCTGTTCGGGGGATTATGGCGGGGACGGGCCTTGGGGCCCCGGGGCCCCCATCACAAACAGCCGCGGATTGCTCTTCTTTGGAGACCGAGAGAGCAGCGGCGGGGCAGGATGGGGCGGCGGCGGCGGATACCTCCTGGCCGGCGCCATCTACATTCATCAGTGCAAGTCTATAGACGGCACCGGTAAGGGCACGAAGTGCCCCGATAACGGAACGGCGTACAACGGGGTCCTCCAGTTGCAGGGAGTTAGCGGTTCCACAAGCTATGTGCTCGGATCCATCGTTACCGACTCGATCGATGCCGGAGGCACGCCTGACATCGTAATGGCGCTGAACCCCCGAAAGACCACCCACGTTCTCAGGGTCTCGCTATTACAGTGAGCACAGCGGCGGCGCCTCCTCCAATCCGTGGCCTGGGCAGGACCAGCGCCCGGAGTTTGCGCGCCGCGCGCATGTTCGGCACCGAACTGACCACGCCGTGGCCAGCCCGCGGATTGTTCTGTTCGGTCCTGGCGCACCTGCTCCTCCTGGTGATCTCCCTGCTGGTTCCGTGGAATTACTGGATCCCGACCGTGCGCCTGGTGCCGATGCAGACTCAGGTGCGCGAGCAGGAGCTGTTGCTGCCGGACCTGGCGCCGATGGGCGCCGCCAGCAAGCCCGCTCCCGCACCCGGCAGGAAGGCGGCCGGCGCGGCCCCAGCCCCATTGAAGAAGAGCGCGGAGGCGGAGGCCGCGAAGGCTCCGTCGCCTGCGCCCGCTGCGGCTGAGGCCATTCAGGGAGTAGTCCACCCGGCGCCGCAGATCGTCATCTCCAATCCTCCGCATCCGGACAACACGCTGCAGACGATCCTGCAGCCTGACCTGGTCAGGCCGCCCCAGCTGCCGAAGCCGCTGCCGCTTCCGCCGATGGTTACCATGGCGACGGCGGCGCCGCAACTCGTCGCGCCGCCTGCGCCGAAGCCCGAGCCTGTGCCTGAGCGGCCACCGGCCAAGCCAGTCGCAGTGCTGCCGCTGAGTGAGCGGCAGAACCTCCCCAAGGTTGAGGCGCCGAAGCTTCCGCTGCCGGCGTCCGGCGCGCAGGAGAACCCGCTGAACGCCGTGGCTAGTGCTCCGGTGCCTGCGGGGCTGCCGAAGCTGGCGCGTCCGCAGGTTGCGCTTGCCGATGATGCCGCGACAGGAACGCGCAACATTCTGGTGGTGGACGCGATTCCGATGCCAAACGGCAAGCCGGCGGAGATTCCTCCCGGTGAGCTGCACGGGGCCTTTACGGTCTCGCCCAGCGGGACCTACTCGCCTGCCCCTTCGACGGTCGCGGGCGGAGGCACCGCCCCGACTGGCGCGCCCGGTGTAGGCAGCGCGACTGGTACAGCGACTGGCACCGCCGCGGGCACTGGCACTGCTGCGGGGACGGGTGCTGGTGCGGGCAAGGCGACCGGCACCGGAGCGGGCACGGCGACCGGCACCGGAGCGGGCACGGCGACCGGCCACGCAACCGGAACCGGCTTAGCGGCTGGAACAGGTAGCGGTACAGGGAGCGGCAGCGGCACTGGCGGGGGCACCTTCGCCGGCAGCGGGACCGGCCTGGGAGCAGGCACCGGCACTGGCAGCAGCCCGTTCGGGGGCATTACAATTCAGGGCGGCAGCGCCAGCGGCGGGCGGACCACCCGCGCCAGCGTGCCGGTTAACCCTAAGCCGCAAGCCAGCTACGGATTCACTATCGTGGCCAACGGCGCAAGCGGCGGCGCCTTCAAAGACTACGGCATCTTCACCGATCGCGCCTCCTACACGGTCTATCTCGATATGGCCGATGCGGGCGTACGTTCCAGTTGGCCGCTACAGTACGCAATCGACACGAGCCGCGACCCGAACTCCTCCGAGCCGCCGGTGCCGACGCTGGGCACGCTGGATCCTCCCTACGCAATCACCAAGTCGCTTCCGCTCATCACCCCGGAGTCGGCACGAAGGGGGAACGGAGGCAGGGTGGTGGTCTTCGGCGTGATCAATCGCAATGGCCAGTGGGAGAAGCTGCGCATCGTGCAGGGCCTGGATACCAAGCTGAACCAGGTGGTGCTCGAGGGGCTGGCGAAATGGATGTTCGAGCCGGCGAAGATGTACGGGCGTCCCGTGCCCGTGAAGTGCCTACTGGGCGTGTCGGTGAACTCGCTGCCAATCCAGTAAGCTCGCGTTCTTTTGTATTCAGCCAATATCAAAATCAAAAGCCCCACATCTGCTAACTGCGGCAGATGTGGGGCACCACTGCTTCTAGAGTTCTTCTTCTCCCTGATAGGTAATTCTAGTTACCCCGCGATTGCGCCGCGAGTGACGTCCCGGAGCGCCTCGAGGAAACTCTGGTTTTCCTGGGGCGAACCGATGGTGACGCGGATGGCCGTGCGCGCCCCCCAGCTTCCGTTGAGCGGGCGGACCAGGATGCCGTGGCTCTGCAGCCGGCGGTCCAGTGCGGCGGCGTCTTCTCCGGTATCGAAGTAGACAAAGTTGCCCCAGCTTTCCACCGGCGCAAACCCGAGCTCGCGCAGGTGTCGCGAGACAGTGGCGAGCTGGGCCGCGTTGCTGCGCATGGAGCGCTCATA
>WNFY01010151.1_pt1 | contig 10247 bp, 20 predicted proteins | sample 5400091 | NCBI WGS metagenome assembly WNFY01 (sample SAMN13153364, study PRJNA577476) | soil metagenome | isolation source: 60 cm soil or saprolite under grassland replicate 1 | place: USA:California | collected 2016-06-15
ATCCAATCAATCCACTCATCACCATAACCGAGTGCTCGCATTAATCGTTCGTCACGATCAGAGAAAGGTAACGCCCACCAGATAGGAGCACCGACAGAACCAATGGTTGTCTTAAAATGATCACGAGGAACTTCAAATACTTCCTTAAGACTCCAACACATTAACTGATCACAGTATTGACGATGAAAGGTATTAGAAAGTCTACGCTTACGAAGGACTATTTTAATGAAGTAAAAGAGATCGCCAAGGGCATTTAGACGATGGGCAGTATTTTGTATAGCAGGATGAGAGGATATCGGTGGAATTAGGTTCCATTTATAAGCGTAGGACGTTCTATTGACTTCTTGGGTCAAATCTACTTGTGGCCCGTCAATGTTAAAGGTTTCTAACATTAAGGATATGTTGTACCTTTTGCTACTTGAATATGAATATGTTCATTAGTTGTATTTGGAGATTCAAGAAAAGCAAAGAACTTATCTCCAAGATACATCATAATAGTTTTCAAAGTATTTGTTTTCTGATCTATATCAAGATCATTAGTTCTAAGATCATATGCTTCTCCTCTATGATGCGGATCATTAGGACCAGAATGTTCACCATCACAGGCAGAGGTAATAGTAAGATCATATCCTTTAGCTATACATGTTCTTTGGATAGCTGAAAGAATACAGAAACCACCCGGAGCAATAGTAGTGAATAATACTCCAGGTTTAACTTTAACTATAGGAGTCATATCTTTAACAACATCATTGATGCAAACTTTTCAATATCTGTTCCTTCGTTAACATCATTCCATGTACAAAATTGAATATATTGCCCTTGTACATATGTTCGCCCCCAAAATGTTCTACCCCCCAGTGATGGTACAATTCTTACTGGAAGAGTCTGATCCCATATCTGTTTATTTCTATCAGGACCTGTACCATCATTAAATTCAATAAATGTACATGGGAGTTGTGTTTTATTCGAGACAGATGGAATACGAACCCAGTCATAGTCAACACCATTAAGCCAATATTGCAGACCGGGGAGGGCTGTTTGGATAACACTTTTATTACAACCTGTTACAAAATCTAGAACTGGTTTTTTTCCAGATATATATAAATATGAATCACTATTTAACATAAACTGTATATCAGGATGTGTAAGAGCAGCAATCATTGTTGCATTGATATCTGGAGTATTTTTTACTGTCCAAGGGTCCATACATAATGCAAATGGCATATTAAATGCATTACATTGATTACACATTTCCATAACAGCTTGGTGGATAAATGGACTAACTGTCGGACCATAGGTTAATGCTATTACCCCACATCCTTCTCCACCAATATTCAACATACAAAGTAATTGATGTTTAATAACTGATATATCACGAGAATCATATCCTGTAAGAGACTTCCCATCTTTCCCATGCCAAGGGAGCCAGTGAAATAATATTGGCTTACCGAGGAGGTCTCTTAAAGTTTTCATAATTAATACCGTTATATTGATCCCCGTTGGGACCAGGTTCCCTTTTGACGGGACAACGGCTTACGATTTTATAACTTTATTAACATATAGGAATACTAGCAGTCCCGTCTGTATTGGTCGTGGCGGTCTGGTCAGGCCGTTAATCCACTCTTTGTACATATGATACATACTAGTATTCCTATCTTTATTACTAAACTTATCTCTTACAACTACATCTGTTTTGACGACACACCAGATGGAGAGGAAACGGACACTGGAAAGGTATTGCAAGTTTCAGCGGAGAACGGCGATTCCTGTATAACGGTCGCCGTTACCACGAAACAAGCAAATGTCCCCTGATTAGTAGAAGTTACTGGTACAAAGAATGATGTTACTGGGCTAATGCTAGTCTGAGCTAGTGTATATGGTCCACCTTTTACAGATGACTGATAAAGACTATTGGACACAACACCAGGTGTAATACTCTGTGTAAAGTTAACCTGTACCCCATGTTGACCTTGTGCCGATAAAAGTAGTGCTGCTATAACACAGATCGCTACTATGATGAGGAGTTTCTTCATGTTATTGAACCTTGTATGGTGAATCAGGAGTATTTTCCGTGGCCGGTTTGGTATTGGTGGACGATTTCTCAGCTTGCTGCATGGCCTGTAACATTTCAAGTACGGCCTTATTATCCTTATCCTCTGCAACACCACCCTGTTCGCTAGTAGGTAATCCTATCCGACTAACCTTAGCAAATCTACCATCTCTATCAAGGATATCATTAAACGCCTTATTCTTAACTCTTTCATCCTTCGCCGTAAGCGCCTGTTTCACTAAACCCTGCATAGCCACAGGGACAGCAAACTCTAATGTCTTTTGGGACAAATCATAATTCTTCCGTATATTTTGATCCAGGACAGTAAGTATATAGAGAGCACTAGCCAATGGTCCTAATCCAGCCTTATTAGTCTCCATATACACCAGTGCTCTCTACCTCAGTACGGTCCAAACGTCGCTTCTGTTCTTGGATGGATTCTATCCTTATTATGTCGCATATTCCTAGTGATATCTCTCGTTGTTTACCAGTTACTTACGAACTTTCTTACCCACGAAACCCGTAAACAAGAACGCGCACAGGACGGCCATGCTATAATACAAGAGTATTACCATTAACACAATATTACATTTCCTCCTCTTTATTACTTTTTCTCATTATGAGATTCAAGTATAAAAAAATTATAAAATTTTGTTATCAACGTCTGCATTTTTAGGGCCATTAATGACTATTACTAGTGTCGCCTTGGTTAATAGCATAATGGTAACTGTTTACTAGTTAGTTACTAGCGAATAAAAAGCGAATGTCTAGTAAGATGATAGATATTATAGATGTAGTTATATCGTACTACGATATGTTCAACATATTGAACATGTGTTCAGCGGGCTATTGTACTACAATAGTAGGTTGATGTCAAGTATTATTTATTATTCTGTCCATACAGAACTAACAGTATAATAATAATAGTTCTGTCTGTAGCGAATATTCATGTCATCTGTTATATTATCTGTAATACAGAACGGCTTGATCGTTGATCTGAAATTGGCATGATGCGTAGATCAAACAGGCTGTGAGTAGCAGAGTGATAGCAGACCCGGTGACCATTATGTGTTAGATGGTCCTATAGCCTAGCAACTATGGCCGGATATATGATTTGCTTATAGCTCTGGTATTACAAGCGGTACACTTTATCTGCTGTAATCGTAAGCCGATTGTTCTACGTAGTCGAAGTAACGGACAGTTGGACATTAACACGGTATTACGATATAGTGGAGAGTGCTTACTCCGCAATCTTTTTTCTTCTGCTAGTAGGCTAAGAAATATAGTCTACATCAGGTGCTCATGCCTGAACTAACAGCGGAGGATATCAACATGTCAGATGTGAAGGTTATAACGCCAGTAGTGAGCGAAGTGAAAGCAAACTTGACTGAGGTTAAGGTTACGATTGAGGAAAGCAAGGAAGTTGCGGCAATTCTCTATTTGACCACCGACAAGATACTTGAGCTAGCTTTCTCATTGCAAGATTCGTATGAGAATCAGTCACAGTTCAAGAGAGATGCTTTGCAGGATGCTAGTGTGATGTTCCTGAAAGCATCTTGTCAGAGGGCAATTGGGCAGTGGGATAATTTGGTTACGAAGATGACCAAATTGCAGAAGTATCAGAGTATGACACGGACACAGGTGGAAGATGCGCTGAAGATTCATCCAAAGTGTAATCCGTTTTATAAGACTATGCTAAAGGCTGTAGAAGTGAAGAAAACCATCAAGTAAGATGGAGTACTGATGGACGCTAGTAAGTTTGAACGCGGTGATAGCTTACTAGCAGGAGGAAAAAGACAATGAATAAACAATGGAAGATTGGTGCTCCTGTTAATATTCATTGCTGTTCTATTGATTGTGACTATGATTCACGTCACGATGACCCGCCAGTAGCTTGTTGGACGTTACTTAATCCGGCAGATGGTGGTGACCCGATGGATTACTGTGATGATTGTTACAATAGAATGGAGAATGAGTTATGAAAAACTTTCCAGTTACGAATGTGTTTAGTGTGCTGTTGATTGTGGTTTGTTTGGTAATTTTGTATTTTATGCCAGCGTTACCACGATAGGAGTGTGAGTATGTTAACTAGACAACGTGAGAAAGATAGAATCGCTCACGACCGCACCCTCAGGGTTAACAGTAATAAAGATATTGCGATATACAATTGTAAATCTTCCATGCTTTGTAATCCATTTGCAGGGGATACTACGGTGTTGGATTGGTCAACGGACAATCACCGTGATGTTGTACCACAAACAGAAGATGAGATTCTAGATAGTATTTTTAACCCGAAGCATAATCTTCGTGTACGAAAATCGGATGTAAAGTTAGTACCGGAGATGGTTTCGGAGGAAGTTAAAGATTATTATTTGCAGAAGATTAAAGACTCGGCCTTAAGATCGGCTAAGTCTTATGCGAGAATGTGGTAAAGGATTATATTGATAAATCCAAGATTTAATATCCCCACAAAAGGTCAGATACAAGATTTTTACCATTATAGAACCCTTGTATCTGGCTTGTTGGGGTTACTTTATGTGTATTGTGCTAAAGGCTCAAATTTGTAGCGCTTCCTCGACTCATATTTTGAGCCTTTATTTCAGTGCATACTGTTGATTCTATTGACTTTAACTCATTCCTTGTGAGTTTTCTATATACGATTTGCATACTCCCTAAAAAAGAGAGAAGTGGAAATACGTAGGGAGGCCAATTTTTGTATCTGGAAAGATGTAATTAGTAACTAATTTGTTTTTTATTAATTATATTTTTTTATTTTATTAATTAATCTCAGATCAGTTACTAATTCCATCTCAAGTAATCATTCCGCGCCTCCTTCGATATTAAGGAATTTCTCTTTATGACGGAGTATGCAAATCGGTGTGTCAAAGCTCACACAGTTCCATCTATGTCTATGATTACATGAGACTTAAGACGAGCCGAAAGACCTTGACATGAGCTGCAGAAACGCTTTAGAATTGAGCCTATGGCCTACACTAAATTAGCTAACGCTATGGACATATTACTAGCCACGTTAGAGTCAGAGAATCCTTATAATGATGATCAGTTATATCATATCGTAAAGGATTTATGTTCTTATAGTGAGTATCTCGCCATTATGAGAATAATGAAAGAAACAGGCTTGATTAAATCAGCTAGATATTACACAATCCAAATGAAGGCTAGGGCTAAATAACTATGCCCTATAATAAAATCTGTCCCATCTGTACTACACCATTTATATGTATTAAAATCTCAACTGTATTTTGCTGTAAGAAATGTCGTAATCGAGCTAGATCATTACCAGAAGATTTGAAAATGAATCTCATTAAACGTAGTAATAGTTACGTTATGAAAGCGAATAAATATGTAGCTGAGATTCCTGATAAAAGAGGGCAAACTGTTAAAATTGGCTATGAACCAGAAGGAGCTACTACTAAGAATCCATTTGGTGAAGAACAAGGATATATCGAAGCATTAGCTAGAAATATGGCTCGTGATCGTGGAATTAAAGTTAAAACTGCTTATGATTACGCAGTTGAGAAACAAGAAGAAGAGGAACGTCTCAAGTCATTACTATCCCCATCTGGATTTAATGTAGCGGAAGATAATAATGATATTCCACCAACAGACACCAAACAAACCCCGGCCAGTGTTAACACTCCGATTGTAACAAACAAGAAATATAAAATCAAAGGATTCAGTAATAAAAATGGAGATAAACATACCTGAGATGCAGTCAATAATGATTAAATAGGAATATCATGAAGATGCCAAATATGATAAAAACGGAGTTAATTTATGCAACTGTCAATTGTTTTCTCAAATGGAGATATTCCACTGACAATAATTATGAGAAAAAATAAAACAAGAGTGCATGTTTCTCATTCTTCCGTTGAGAATGAAATAACACGTTACATTGTACATTATAATAATTTACCAGATGTTATCTGGAGCGTTCATCATGCAACAGCAAATAAAACTCCTTTTGGAAATTTTAAATCAATTGGACAATGATCCAATAAAATCAGTAAACTTCACTAACTCTCCACCAACAATAAATTCTAAATGGTTATTACTAGAAGAAACACTCCATAGAATAGAACATAATATCCGCCATTCCGATGATTGTACACAGGTGGATAGTTATGTTCATTCTGTCCTAACACATCTGAATGTCCTTTATCAAAGAAACCAACATAACTGTTGGATTTCCCATACTCATCACTTTCATACATGTTTTCAGGACTATATAAATTGTCCTATTACATGTTTAGCAGAGATATCGGAATACCTAACAAAAGTAATGAAGGAGAATTATACAACGTGAATAATTCAATAAGCAGTCTCTCTAATAATCCTATTAATCTTAATTTCAAGAATGCCAGTTTTCAAACAGAATTACTAACCAAACGTAATTGTACCATTTGTGTCAATATATTCTGTCCTTCCGTTACTGAATATCCGCTGAATTTTGAAAATTGTCCTCAATGTAACAAACGTTTATCCAAGACAATATCCGGAGCAAATAACTACATACTAAAAGGAGAAAATACATGTACGGACAAATAGTAACACAAAAGAAAGAAGAAATTGAGATTAAGTTAGTACAAACAGGCAATACTATTGCTATTGTTGCTGTTTGTAATAATGAAGAACTTCATTTAGCTACTATAGCAAAATCAAATTACAAAGAATTTGAATTTACTATTGCTAAAGATGTAAAAGTAATAAGGGAAAAAGAGGAGGTGGCAGATGTCAATTGATTACAATGTAATAAAGAATCGTAGTGATTTAACAGATAGACTTATCTCTAAATCTGGATTTTCTAATGAACAATTAGTTCATATATTCCTTAGACATTTAACGTATATGGAAATGCGAACACCCCACCCGGACAGACAGGAATTTTGGGAGTATCTGGAAAAAATAATTTCGGAAAAGAAACAGGATCAAATGTCCTTACAAATGACTGAGGACAATAGAGATAAAACTTCTCTTGAAATTGTCGATAAAGTTTTTGAGTCAAATGGACTTGACAAAGGTTAAAATATCATATAGACTAATCTTGTCTTTGGGAAATACCAATGATCCCCTTGGCCGAGGGCAATATCGGCCATCTTTCCGGGCATCTAGCGTGCTAGGTGTCGGGATGGTTTAAAAATTAACCAAAGGAGCACTAAAACATGGCAACAGCCACACTGAATCAAACAGGAAACGTCGCTCAACCACTAACGAACACTGAACGTTTTGACATTGCTTATGGTCTAAAGACAAAGGCCGATAAGGATGGAAATGTCGTAAAAGATGAAAAGGGAAATCCCGTTAAAGAGGCCGTTGTAATAAAAGTCTCAGATGCAGAGGAATTGTCCGAAAAGAATCTATTTGAAGGTGGAACTATCACGGTATCCTGCGATTATCCTTCTTCATGGGATGGACTAGTTGCATTCCGTAATCGAGAATGGAAAAACGAAGATGGTACTGTTCGTGAACAGACCGATGTTGATGCCGAAATCACGAAGTTGTTTAACAATGGTGCCAGTAGTAAGGTAATGAATCGCCTTCGGGCTATTGCAACTAAACAGGACGAGAAAGGTAATTTCACTCTTACCGGTGATCTTATTGATCTTACTGGTGAAATCACGAGTGGCAGTAAGCGTGTGTTTTTGACAGAGGAACAGAAAACTTGGAAGAACTTGTCTAATCTTCCCAGTAATATTCGTGAATCTGTCTGGAAGGCATATCTTACTGCGACTGGGAAGGATTTCTATATTCCGGCGGAGTAATAAAAGTCGATGGATATTTCACAGGGGTACATATAGAAATATATGTACCCTTTTTTATTTAATAACAGATTCAATAGTTTGTATAGCAGTTTTAGTGTCCATTGTTCTAAGCAATATTTTTAATAATTTCATAGCCTCTATATTTTGTCGTTCAATATACTTAGACTTGAGATTTTTTGATCTAATAATAGTTTCTTGTCTTGATTTTTCTTTATGACACTTTATGCATAGTAATTGTAATTGTGAGATATTTACAGATTTATTATAAATAGCTTTAAACAACGCATAACCAGCCCTAGGACCATCTGATCTTCTATAGCTATGAATATGATCTATCTCTAATAAAGTAATATCACATTCATTACATAAAGAACATTTATTCCCTAGTATTTCTAATGCTTTAATTCTCATTAACATATAGTAGTTTGGTGTCATCATAGATAAATCTATAATAATACGAAAAATGGAAGGTGTCAAGCACCGTATCTCCTTGTAAACAAAGGAGATAGAGTCATTGACACATTTCTTTGTATATGTCAACATAGGAGAATCATGTCCTATCGTCGTAATTCATTATGGTCAAGTTCGTATTCATCTACAACCAAAGTAAATATACATTGGAGTAGTAAATCCAGTGCTTATGCTATTAAATTCAAAGACACACGTAATTGGAATCAGATGCAGATACTCATTCAATATCTAAAGAACATTCCTTACGGTGATCGTGATTATGATCCTGTTAATAAAATATGGTATCTTGTGGAAAAGTACATTGAGCCATTTAAGGAAATGGTTACGTTAATGTCTCAGTACTTTGATCTAGATTTTCAAGCAAAGCCAACAGGAGACACATTCCGGGGTAATTTTGTCTCTGTTGATGTATATCTCGATAGATTTAAACAACTAACTGGACAAGATATAAAAGATATAAAATATGACAAAGCTAAAAAAATATATCTCCAATGGCAACGTAAGAATCACCCAGACGTAGGCGGAGATAGTAAAATAGCCAGTGACATTAATGAATGTTGGAGTAATTTAGAACTTAATTATTTTAAAACACGGAAAGAGGTAGAATATGTATAATACTTATCGGAGGTCTAATGATTAATCCCAAGACACCGCTTCGCTGTGATTACTGCAACATGCCAATATTAAGAGATGATCAAGTCTGTGACAATATGAAGAATAGGCGTGGATGGTGCGTTGCCAAGAAGACAGAGCAGATGGCTACACCACCCACACCGCAACCGGACAAGTTAGATTGTGGTTGCACCGTCACTCATGGTTTAAGATGCCCCGTGCATAATGCACCATAGGCTCTAACTGCATGGTTGAAGAGATAAAAAGGAGAAATTATGTCCGAGAATAATAAGCTAGCTATTAAAGTTAAAATGCCAAGTTTTAAAAAAGGTATAGCAGCCAATCGTCATAATGCAGAGCAAACACTAAGAGAACTAGATCCTAAATCTGTTCCAAATAGACTAGGATTAGTATTTGATGATAGTGGTAGTATGAGTGGAGAAGCTATAGAACATGCTCATTCTGCTGTTAAAAATTTTACACAATCTTGCAATTTCCATGATACTAGTATTGCCCTATATCCCCTTAACATAGATAATAAACCACTAACATGTGATTTTGATATGCTTAATATCTTTGTAATGGGTATCAACGCCACAGGTGGGACATCATTATACACTGTCCTATTGAAAATGATTCTTGATGAGGATATTACAAGAGCCATCGTATTCTCAGATGGCAGTCCAACGGATAGCAAACTTATTGGACAGAGTGAAACATGGGACAGTAAACCAGCGGACTTTGCACAGGATATAATTAAGAAATATATTGAAAAAGAAATTCCTATAGACACAATCTTCATCGGTGAAGTCTACAATGAATCCAGTGGTGGTTATGCAGAGATGAAGAAAATTGCAGAATTAACTGGCGGTGTGTTTATACATTTCAAGGATAGTCTGAGTCTTAGTAGTAATCTAAAGTATTTAGCCCCAAGATACCGAGCATTATTGGTAAATGCAGATATTAAAGAACGTATTCAAAAAGGAGAAACAATATGAGTCAAATAGATGAAATTGATGATAATCTCCCCTGCCCCGGATGTGGACAAGATCAGTGTGTTTGCCCCTGCCCCGTATGTGGACAAAATCAATGTGTTTGCGAACCATCAGACGAGGATTATGATTATTATACTGATCCTAATGAAGAAGATGAAGATATAAATGAAGATGAAGAGGAAAGTTAATGACAGTATCCTACACATCAGAACAACAAACAAACATTCTGAATCTTATTAAGAAACTGGATGGTCTGGACATCAAAGCCAAGATAAGCGGTGTAGAACAAGGTCCCGTAGTAACTGCTTATCTCTTTGATCTTGATCATTCTCAGCC
>WNFY01010497.1_pt1 | contig 10247 bp, 4 predicted proteins | sample 5400091 | NCBI WGS metagenome assembly WNFY01 (sample SAMN13153364, study PRJNA577476) | soil metagenome | isolation source: 60 cm soil or saprolite under grassland replicate 1 | place: USA:California | collected 2016-06-15
CTATAAATACTTCGGCAACGATCCGCGCACCTACAGGCCCAAGATGAAGTCCGTCCTCCCTTAGCTGAGCTTCTTTCAGGATGTAATAGAAAAGTGGAGTCGATTGGACAAACGAGGCACGAATCGTCTGCAGCTCAGCCAGCTCGGTGTCACTGAGCGGTGGGATGCCCATTTCTTGCGCGATGCGTTGACCGGAGGGGAGCTGCCAGGTCAGACATCTTAATAAATTGCGTTGCATCAGTGAGTCCGGCGGCATCCCATTGAATATCGTCCCCAGAGGAAGGCGGAAGAGTGGCGTCGAGACTATTGTGTCGATTCGTTTGTTCGGCCGTACATCAGCACTGTAGGCGCCGCCGAAATCGAAGAAAGTCTGCCAGCCGATAAAGCGCCTCGGAGCTCTGGCGCCGCCACGCAAGTCTACCGGGTCGGAGCTGCCTTCCCCCGCCGGGTCGAAAATCATCCCAAAGAATGGTTGTCCATTATCACCGTGGAGATTGGCACGGTATGAGGGCCGCACCATACTGTGCCCAAACCGATAGGTGATCTGGTACTCTACCGGAATAAAGGCCTGGCCGTGTAACGGGTTATAGAAATGGCGACCGTTTGCCAGAACATCATCTATCACCGACTGAGGGACAATATGTGGCAGGAACTCGTGAACGATCATCCATTGATAATGCCACACGGTAAGGCGGTGGGCTTGAACGTAAGCATCACTGTCGGGGATTCCCGGGTTCTGTGATCGAATGAGATCCATTGCATGGTTATGAAATAACAGAAAGGCCGCGTGCAGACCGGCGATCATCATGTTCTCATCGTTGCGTGGGTCACCGATAATCGCCACGTGGTTAATCGGATCTCGTGGCAAGTCCTCAAACTGCCCGCCGCTTCCAATCTGAAACTTGATTGGATCAGCCGGATCGAATAACTCCGGGTTACCGCCTGGTCCACCAGCGTAAACGGAGTCTAGATCAAAAAAGCAAGTGCGAGCGTTTTGTGAAATGATGGGCTGAGTCGGGAATCCAAGTCGCGACCTCTGGTCAAACGTCATATCATGGTCAAGGAACTGGCCGAAGAACGTCACTCCAGCGGTGTGGGTTGGATTGTTCCGGTTGACTAATTGAAGGTTGGGATCCGTTATCAGCGCCACAGGGCCTGCTGCGAGATCGTCGTTCGCATCCATAATCCCGCCCGGGCTACCGAGCTCCATAAGAGCGTCGCGAACCGCATTCGTTGGCGGGGCGAACGGTGGCAAATTACGGAACATCCGACCAAAATTTCCGGTCAGCGCTGGATCCGGAGGCGGTAAGGCGTTAGTGGCCTGCGCTTTTGACCAAAACCCAAACCCCAACCCGACAGCGATTAGAAGCCCAGACCCAGCGATCACGAGTGTCGGTAGGAGCCACGCATCGCGTAAGTTTCGCAGATGAATATTTGAACCTTTCATAATTTGATTTTTCTCGTGTTGATTTAGCTTCTGTGAGTTCCCGTCGTGAGTATCACCTTCAGGCTATCCACTGATGTACTTCGTAAAATTTCCCGACGCGTTACGCGGAAAGTGCGGAAACTTAAGAACCCGCCTTCGCACAGCTACGGCGTGGCGAGCCGCGGATTCCGCGGATGTCGCGGATCAGAAAGGATTTTAGACAGAAGGAAACGAAGGCAGCTAAGGTCGACTCCGATCGATCAAAGGGAGTTACTCTTTGTTCTCTTCGTTATCTTCTGTTGAAAAGGTTCACTTTGGGGCAAGAGAATTTACGATTTTTTCGAAGCACGGATCGCCGCGCAAGGGATCCCACCATGGCAGCAGCTTCAGGTCACCATAGCTGACGCCAGCCGGCAGCCGGGCGGCGCGGGCAAGCTGTTCGCAGGCGAGATCTTTGTCGCCAATCCAGGCAGCGATCCTAGCCAAGCTCGTGATCATACTTGTGCCGTTGATCGCATCTTTTTCCGCTGGCAGCAATTCGACTGCGCGTCGGCCTTCGCGCAGCGCTTCCTCTTTTCGCCCCAAGGCGGCGTCGACTAAGCCAAGCACGGATAGAGCACCCGCATCATCAGGATGGGCGCGAACCAACTTCTCCTGTTCCTCGCGCGCAGCAGTAAAAGCGGCCCGCGCCTTGGCATCGTCCTTCGTCATCCGAGCGATAACACCTTCCATCAAGGGCGGGCTGTATTTTATCTCCTGGTAACCAAGGCTACTTTCGCCGCGCAGCGCTAAAGCGTTGGCAGCGGCAGCAAGATCGCGTTCAGCCAGAGTGCACATGAACCATTCATCGGCAATCTCTGTAATCACGACAGGATTCCTAGTCCGAACTGAATCGATCAATTGATGTAAGGGCCTGGTATCTGCTTTCCATTCCAGTTCCATCCATGCACGCCACGCTCTTCTCCCGAGGTTGTTCGACTCGATCGCCAACGCGCGGTCCATGATTGCTTCTCCCTCTCCATAGCGTCGAAGGTTGTCATAGCTCAACGCCGTCTGCTGTAGCAATAAAACGTTACGCGGGTCGAGCTCGATTGCGCGCTCGAGATTGCGTAATGCCTCTTCTTGACTACCGCCTGGGCGGCGACGCTCAATGTAACCCTTAAGCGCGAATAACCGGACATCTTTGGACAGAGTCTGGCGGGCGACTTCCAGCTCAGCCAGAGCGCCGTCGTAATCGAGGTATCCGCGATAAAGGTGTCCCGCACGTGCAAGGTGTGCTTCGCCTGCATCCGGACGCAGGCGAAACGCCGATTCGATAGCCGCCTGCGCCAGCGCCAGGCGTGCAGGCGTACGGTCCAAGCCAAACTGGTAAAGCTCATCATGAACCAAGGCAAGCTGACAGTACGCCTGGAAAAAGGTTGGGTCATGCGCGACAGCCTGGTTCAACAGCTCAGCTGCTTGCAATAGACTCCCTTTCTCGGTAGTGCTGAAGCTCCAGGTCAAAACGAGATTTTTGGCCCGACTGTAAAGATCGAAGGCGGTCAGATCGGCGGTTGGTGGGCGCTCAATGGCCAGTTTCTCAGCGGGGGAGATTTTAGCGTGAAGCTGCTGGGCGACCTTTTGTGCGATCTCACTCTGGATCGCGAATATGTCTTTCAGGTCGCGGTCGTACTCCTCTGCCCAGACATGCGAATCGGTGTGCGCGTCGATCAACTGGACATTTATGTGAAGCCATGCGCCCGTTTTGCGCGCGCTGCCTTCTAACACGTGAGATACGCCCAGCTCGTTACCTATCTTGCGCGTGTCATGTTGGTCACGATATCCCATCACGCTAGTCCGGCTGATGACCTTGAGATGCGCGATCTTCGCCAGCTTCGTCAAAAGATCGTCCTGAACACCATCGGCAAAGGAGGCGTCCTCCTTGTCGTTGCTCAGATTCTCAAATGGAAGCACTGCGATTCCAGCTGCTGCGGGACGGCGGAATAGGTCACTTTTCCAAACGATTACGCCTATCGCTGCTATCAGGGCGAGCGACAATGTCACGACAGCCGCAACAGTTGGATTCCGTTGCAGCCATTTTTTACCTCGGGCAACAACTCCGGTGCGCCGGGCTTGGATTGGTTCGTGCCTTAGCCAGTGCTCAAGGTCTTCTGCCAGCGCCTGAGCGGAAGAGTAGCGGCGCTTTGGATCTTTCTCCAGACACTTCAGGCAAATCGTTGAAACATCGCGATCTACTTTCGGATTCCACAGGTGCGGAGCTCGCGGCTCAGCTTCCAGGAGTAACTTGATAGTCTCGTAGGTTGTTCCTCCAGCAAAAGGCGGATGACCGGTTAGAAGTTGGTAAAGCACTGCACCAAGTCCATACCCATCTGTCGCACTGGTTAGCCTGGCGTTATTCCCGGCAGCTTGTTCCGGAGCCATGTAACTGGGTGTGCCCAAGACTTCCAAGGTGCGGGTGACCGTGCTTTCAGATTCGACTAATCGGGCAAGGCCGAAGTCGGTGAGATGGGGTTCGCCTTTTACATCCACCAGGATGTTTCCTGGTTTGATGTCTCGATGCAGAATCCCGTGTTCATGTGCGTAATGAACGGTGCGGGCCACCTTTGCGATGAGTTCCGCAGCCTGCCGGATTGAAATCGGAGTGTGTTTAACTACTTCGTCGAGCTGGCCGCCTTCGACAAACTTCATACTGAAGTAACACTGGCCATCGCGCTCGCCGACCTCGTAGATGGGCACGATGCATGGATGATCGAGGCTCGCGGCAGCTTCCGCTTCTAACCGAAAACGCCTAAGGTGCGCTTTGGTGGCCCACTGACCGAGACCAATGACCTTTAATGCAACTAGGCGGTTGAGACTCTTTTGCCGGGCGCGAAATACGACGCCTTGACCGCCGCGGCCGATTTCCTCCAGCAACTCGTAGTCGCCTAGCTCGCCTAACAGCTTGGCGACGCCCGCAGCCGTTTTCACTCGCGGCGCGACGCCTGCATTATTTGCTTGCAGATTTTCAGCGGAGCCGCAGTCGTCGCCAGCGGCTACAGCGTCCGGCGAAATCCTGAGCGCTGTTTCGAGCATACACCCGGTGCAAAGTCCTTCCGGTGCGTCGGAAAAGATTTTCGCGCCGCACTTTCGGCAAACTCTAGTTAAGCTAATCATTACTGGATCCGTTTTATTCGTGGTGAAACTTATTTTGGTGCGAGGGAGGCGACAATTTTTTCGAAGCACGGATCGCCGCGCAGCGGGTCCCAAAACGGCAGCAGTTTCAATTGCCCATAGCTGGGAGAGGTCGGATAACGAATGGCGGTGCCAAGCTGCTGGCAGGCGAGATCTTTATCGCCAGCCCAGGCAGCGATCATCGCGAAAGACACGACTACGCGCGTACCCTGGATCTTGTCTTTTTCAACTGGAAGCAGCTCAACCGCGCGCCGGCCTTCGCGCAGCGCTTGCTCTTTTCGTCCCAGAGCGGCGTCGATTGAACCAAGCACGGATAAAGCACCGGCATCAGCAGGGCGGGCGCGAACCAGTTTCTCCTGCTCCGCGCGCGCAGCACTGAAAGCGGCATGTGCTTTGGCATCATCTTTTGTCATCCGGGCGATAATACCTTGCATAAAGCGCGGGCTATATTTTATGACCTCGTTACCAAGACTGTTTTCGCCCAACGCCGCTAAAGCACTGGCAGCAGTAGCGGCGTCGCGTTCGGCCAAAGCGCAGATGAGCCACTCCTCGGTGACACCCGGCATCGCAGCAGGATTCGTAGCCCGAATTGAATCGAACACCTGATGTAAGGGCTGCGTATCTGCCTTCCAGTTGAGTTCGACGAACGCGCGCCAGACTTTTCTCCGGACGTCGTTTGGCTGTATGGTTAACACACGGTCCACGACCGCCGCTTGCTCCCGATAGCGCCGAAGAAAGTCATAAGTCAAGGCGAGCTGCTGTAGCAACAAAACGTTGCGCGGATCGAGCTCGAGCGCGCGCTTAAGGTTGGCTAATACTTCTTCTTGGTTACCACCCGTGCGGTAGCGCTCAATGTAACCCTTCAGCTCGAATAACCGAGGGTCATTGACGAGGGTCCGACTGGCAGCTTCCAGCTCGGCTAGAGCGCCGTCATAATCGAGGTAGCCGCGATAAAGATGTCTCGCACGCGCCAGGTGCGCCTCCCCTGCGTCGGGACGGAGGGGAAACGCCGATTCGATAGCCGCCTGCGCCAGCGCCAGACGTGCAGGCGTACGATCGAAACGAAAGTGGTAAAGCTCATCGTCGACCCAGGCAAGCTGGCAATACGCCTGGAAAAAGGTTGGGTCATGCGCGACAGCCTGGTTCAGCAGATCGGCTGCCTGTAACAGATTCCCTCCTTCAGTAGTGCTCCAGCTCCAAGCCAGGACGAGATTTTTGGCGCGGCTATAAAGATCGAAAGCGGTGAGATCAGCGGTTGGTGGTCGCTCAATGGCTTGCCTTTCGGTGTCCGAGATCTTGGCGTGAAGCTGTCCGGCGACCTTTTGCGCAATTTCGCTCTGGACGGCGAACATATCTTTCAAATCACGATCGTACGCTTCTGCCCAGACATGAGAATCGGTGCGCGCGTCGATCAACTGCGCGTTTATGTGTAACCAGGCACCTGTCTTGCGGACACTGCCTTCTAACACGTGGGATACGCCCAGCTCATTGCCGATCTGACGCGTGTTATGCTGGTCACGATATCCCATCACGCTGGTTCGGCTGATGACTTTGAGATCGGCGATTTTCGCCAGCTTCGTCAAAAGATCGTCCTGGACGCCGTCGGCAAAAGAGGCGTCCTCTTTGTCGTTGCTGAGATTTTCAAATGGGAGAACTGCGATCCCAGCTGCTGCCGGATGGCGGAATAGTTCACTTTTCCAAACGATCACTCCTACTGCTGCCATCAGGGCAAGCGACAATGTCACGACAGCCGCAGCAGTTGGATTTCGTTGCAGCCATTTTTTACCTCGCCCAACAACTCCGGTGCGCCGGGCTTGGATTGGCTCGTGCTTTAGCCAGTGCTCAAGATCTTCGGCCAACGCGAGAGCGGAAGGGTAACGGCGCTGCGGCTCTTTCTCCAGACACTTCGAGCAGATTGTGGAAAGGTCGCGATCTACTTTCGGATTCCACAGGCGCGGTGACCGCGGCTCGGTTTCCAGGAGTAGCTTAATAGTCTCATAGGTTGTTCCTCCAGCAAAAGGCGGATGACCAGTTAGAAGCTGGTAAAGCACCGCACCAAGTCCGTACACATCTGTCGCACTGGTTAACTGGGCGTTATTGCCGGCTGCTTGTTCCGGGGCCATGTAGCTGGGTGTGCCCAACACCTCCACCGTTCGGGTAATCGTGCTCTCTGATTCGACTAAGCGGGCGAGACCAAAGTCGGTAAGATGTGGTTCACCTTTTCCGTCGAGCAGGATGTTTCCCGGTTTGATGTCTCGATGCAAGATGCCGTGTTCATGCGCGTAATGTACAGTTCGGGCCACCTTCGCGATGAGCTCCACTGCCTGTCGAAGCGACATCGGCGATTGTTTAACGACCTCATCAAGCTGGCCGCCTTCGACAAACTTCATGCTGAAGTAGCACTGCCCATCGCGCTCGCCCACCTCGTAGATGGGAACGATGCATGGATGGTCGAGGCTCGCAGCAGCTTCGGCTTCTAACCGAAAGCGCTTAAGGTGCGCTTGTGTCGCCCACTGGCCTAGTCCAATGACCTTTAATGCTACGATGCGATTGAGACTTTTCTGCCTCGCGCTAAACACGACGCCTTGACCGCCGCGCCCGACTTCCTCGAGTAACTCGTAGTCTCCTAGCTCTCCCAGCATCTTTGCTCCGAAAGCCTTCGGAGTTGTTTTCACGCGCGGCTGAGCGTTCGTGTTATCGCGAGCAAGCTTGTCCGTCCCGCCGGGGTCGGCGAGCCCGGCTGCAGCTGCATCCGGGAAGGTCCCGAGTGCTGTTTCGAGCACGCAGCCGGTGCAAAGTTTTTCCGGCGCGTCGGAAAAGATTTTCGCGCCGCACTTTCGGCAAACTCTGATTACAGTCGCCATGAGACACGAATTTCACGAATTCTCACTAATTGGATCGAATGGGTTATACAGACCTCATGAATTTCGTGATAGTGGAATTCGTGGCTATAAAATGACCCTTTTCCATTCCAACCCATCACCCCCGAAATTGACTAGGAGACCGACGCGAAGTTTCGACGCGGCCAAGTAGTTCAACACTTGTTTGATGTGCGAATCGGTCAGTTTTTCGACGGCTTTTGCCTCAAAGAGAATTTTATCCCAGACGACGAAGTCCGCATAATAATAGTGAGGCAGGATGACTCCTTTGTACGTGATTTCATAATTTTTCTCACGCAAAAACGGAATTCCTGCGCGACTTAATTCAATAACGAAAGCATCCTTGTAAATGACTTCGTCGTGGCCCTTTCCCAACTGACGGTGAATTTCCATGCAAAGACCTACGAGTTGAAGAAATCGATGAAAGGCCTGCCTGACCGCGTTCTCAGTCATGCCTAGTTGCGCAGCAATGTCCGCTTGCGAGGGTGCACCGGGTTCGTCTGGTAACAGTTGCTTCAAAGAATCAAACAATGCAGCATTGCCGGCTGCGCGGTATTCATCCTTTGATCGATTAAGCACGCGTTCCAGGACCGTAGAAGCCCAGCGACGTTCATAGATTTGCTCCGCAGTCACTGGGTCTGCAGGTTCCATATCGAGTCGTTCGTGCGTGCTTAGTTCTTCGAGCGGGATCAGCGTTTGTCCTTTTCCCCGCTTGATCGCCGTGGCACGTCGCCGTTCGTCGGCCAGAAAATATTTCAGTGCCCCAAGCAGATAAGAACGAAAGCGTCCCTTTTCCTTGCGGACGGCAGTCAGACTTCTGTGCTCCAGCAAATCTGCGAAGAAACCCTGGGTGACATCCTTTGCTTCTTCGGTCGCCAATAAACGCGGCAAAGTTTTTCGAGCGCTGCTTGTGCCGCGGGCGATTCACTTTGCGCTTCCAATACCACACTCCAATGCGTGGTAGTAAAAGGCATCGCCCGTTTTTGCCCGACGGTTGCCGAACCATTCGCGTTCGACTCGCGAAAATCCGGTCGCCAGGGCGACACAGATTCGCTCTGTCGTGAGCTTTTAGAGTGACCAGGAGGGCTCACGCCGCGATTCAAGTAAAAACTCATGCGGAAATCAAGCCTGCAATTAGCTCACGACAGGGCGGAAGCGAACGCAGCAATCCGATGATTTTGTTTTTGGAGAGACGCCAGATAGGTAAACTCAATGTGATTGAATGAGGCGCACGTTTTTTATCGTTGGACCCACCGCGACCGGGAAGTCCGACCTGGCAGCTGACGTTGCGAGCGAAATTGGCGCGGAAATTGTCAGCGCGGACGCATTTCAAGTTTACCGTGGACTCGATCTCCTCACTGCAAAACCGGACGTTTCAACACTTGCCAAGGCTCCGCATCATCTGATCGGCATAACGCCGCTCCACGAAGAGATGAATGCTGAAAAATATCGGCGTGCTGCGTCGCGGACCATTGATGAGATTCATTCGCGCGGCAAGCTCGCAATCGTTGTTGGGGGCAGCGGGCTCTATGTCAAAGCGCTCACCCACGGACTGGCGCCGTTGCCCGAATCTGATCCAAAACTGCGCGAAAAATTGAACGCGATGAGCTTGGATGAATTGCGTTCCCGACTTATTGAACTCGACTCCAAAGCCGCGGGGAAGATCGACATGAAGAATCGCCGCCGCGTAGTCCGAGCCGTGGAGATTTGTTTACTCGCTCAGAAACCAGCGTCGGAAGTTGTAGCCCTGGTCGCTGATCCCGGCCGGCCAGGATCAACGATCGCGGCTACAGGTATTTTCGTTCTCCGCAACCGGGAAGACCTTTATGCCCGAATCAATCGCCGAGTGGAAGCGATGTTTGAGAGCGGCGTAATCGAACAGGTGCGGGCTGCCGGAGAGGTGAGTGTGACTGCATCGCAGATGATTGGTTTTCACGAAATTCATCATTTGCTAGATGGCGAAATGTCGATCTCGCAATGTATCGCCGCGATTCAGCAGGCAACGCGCCGATACGCCAAAAGACAGTTGACCTGGTTTCGGCGGCAAACTAATTTTTCACCGCTGAACTTGTCGCTTCTCACTCACAACGAAGCAGGGATTTTGCTCCGAACGCTTTCGGAGCGCCGACAGCTTTCGGGGTTCGCGCAAAGGGATGATTGAGACGCGTTCGAAAAAGGCTGTAGCCGGGGGGCGTGACCCCGGCAATCCTCAAGCTTGCCGAATCAGTGCCGCCGCGGTCAGCGCCCGCGGGGATAACCTCGGGGCCGATAGCCGCAATCCCCGATCGCAGCAACTTGAATTTGGGAATGATTGAAACGCGTCCAAATAAAACGCAGGAGCGCGCGCTCCTGATTGGCTTGGAAAAGCAGGGCGTCTCGAAATGGGAGCTACAGGATTCACTCGAAGAATTACGCGAGCTGGCGAGTTCCGCGGGCGCCAAAGTCGTCGATACGGTCACGCAAAAGTTGCCGAAACCGACTGCTCCGTATTACATCGGTCGCGGCAAAGCTGAGTCCATCAAAGACTCGTGCCGGGACCAACAGGTGACCTCGGTTATTTTTAACGATGAGCTTTCACCTGCGCAGGGTCGCAACCTGGAAAATTTGTTCGCGCGCAAGGTTCTCGATCGAACGCAGTTGATTCTCGATATCTTTGCGCAGCGCGCGCGCAGCCGGGAAGGTCGATTGCAAATTGAACTGGCCCAGTTGCAATACCTTTTGCCGCGACTCACCCGAATGTGGCATCACTTGTCCCGGCAGACTGGAGGGAT
>WNFY01008598.1_pt1 | contig 10245 bp, 9 predicted proteins | sample 5400091 | NCBI WGS metagenome assembly WNFY01 (sample SAMN13153364, study PRJNA577476) | soil metagenome | isolation source: 60 cm soil or saprolite under grassland replicate 1 | place: USA:California | collected 2016-06-15
TTGACCGTTCTGTCCCGTCTACCTCAATTACCCTGGGCGCTCCAATCTCGATCTTGCCTAGCTTGATTTTTAGGGGATAGTCACCGATTTCTATGGGCAGATCTCCGACTTCATCTACGATGGCTTGGAGGCCGCGTTCGACGAACTCGTTGTAGGAGTCAATATGTTGTCTGACTAGGCCGCTATCGTGAATGAACTCCTTTGTGAGGTTCCACAGCTGGTTTGTTGTTACTGCCATTCTCTCACTTTCAAGAATATTTATTTCAAAAATCCTCTACGACATACCGGTAAAAGTCAGACTCTCCCGCCGTCGCGCTCTTTCGAATGACCTTTACAATGTCCCCAGGTTTGGCACCAATGGCTCTTACTGCAGGGTCAGTGGACTTGATGTAGGGTATCTGGAAGGGCTTGATATGGTAACGTTCTAGAACTTCCTTCGCTTCGACGGGCTTGAGCAGAATGTGTCTCGGTACTAGTTCGTGTTTGAATACGTCGTAAGAGGGTTCCTTCTCTTTGCTCTGCTTCTTGACCAAGTACTTGATGCTACCTCAGGGGACGGAGGTTTAGGGTCCGACCTACCAGGCTGGGTTGGCGAAACTATTCGCCGGTTTAATAAACCTAACATTTGTCCACAGCGGGTTTCAAACGGGTTCCAAGAGGGTTGAGTCGCGAAGTTTGTCCCTATTGCAAGGGCGGGTCCGGACGAAGAAACACTTGTCGAAAAGCTCATGGGTTCGTCCGATAAAGCACCTTCAAACACTCAATGCTTGTGTTTTGGGAATGAATCGGCTCGGAAACTCCGAGCGGCTGTTCGATGGCGAGCGGTCGCCGATAAGCTCCTCCCTAGCCCTGGGTTTCGCGCGTCTTCGATCAAGATCGTATACAGTTATTTAGAACAGTCATGACCAGAGCGACGAACGCCGGGATCGCCTAGCCAGGTATGGCGTCGGATTGCTAAACCTGAGGTCCGGGTGTGGAAATCCGATGGGCCTTAGGCCCTCGTGGGTTCAAATCCCACTCCCGGCGCCAACAGGAAGACCGGCTCTAATCTGTGAAGTGTTTCTGGAGTATTGGTATGCCCCCCGGGGGGTCGAGAAAAAGATAACGAAGAAAGAATAGTTAACAGAAAGAGAAAAGATAAGGTGGAGGAGGGACTTCTGGCTTGTAGACTCTTTGAATCTGTGACGGTAAAGGGTCTTGGGCAGTTTCAAGTTCTTGCGTAGGATTGTTAGATGCAGCGATCTGGGACTCGTGTATTCTGCATAGAACGGCTAATAGCGTGCGGAGAGATATTGTTAGTGGGCTGACTTGGCCGTAAACGCGGAGGAGAGGCCTGTATTGCTGAGTCTTGATGGTCGAGGCTTCTATGTTCTCCACTACTCGGCCATCCCAGAGAATGAGTTCACCCGGATCAGGTTTGACCTTGCGGATCCCAACACCGGAGAGGGTGGTTCGGCGGAGGCGGTTGTAGACCCTCGCCTAGTGGAGGCATTGAACTCCCACATCCAAGGACATGACAAGGGGCGGGCCTTTCTGATCTGGATAGACTCGCGCAACAATGAGGTGCGGTGGCAACTGCGAAAGATAGACGTCCGCGATGCGGAGGCCCGGTCTCTGATCCTCCCGAACGAGAATGGACATTCCAAGACTATCACGTTTCACGGTTCCGATGTGACAACGGCGACAAATTCAACCTCTACAGAGGGGCCAGCAAAACGTTCACGATACCCAGGATGCCCGTGGTTCGCAGTGTATGTCCCGGGTGCAAGGCTGAGAACCCGGACCACGCAATCTATTGCAAGGATTGCGGAACCAGGCTCTAATCTTTGCGATACTCTCTAACTAGCGAATTCGAGCGGATCTACAAAACAGCAGAAGGGCTGCCTCCCAAGTCGATAGCTAAGTGCTATGCCCTATCATGTCCAAACCACAAGAATATTAACAACGATGCCTTGGAATCGCAGTCTCCGCCGCGCTAAGAAACCTGAGAATAGCGTTTCAATATGACTCTCGAGCCTGAAGGCATACTTACAGGAATAAGGGGCGGGCTTAGCCGTGAGAACATTTCCGCTCGCTTCAGAGCCATCAGAAAGACGCTCGGCGGAATTCCCCGCGCTACAGTTCTTCACTATTCCATCCTAACTCTCACACTTGGACTTGCCGCCATAATCCGCCTGCTTCCGCTTCGATGGGGGGCATACGTTAGCGAGTTCGACCCATACTTCAACTTCAACGACATGCGCGAGATAACTTCTGGTGGTTGGCAGAGCTGGTACGCTTACACGGACTTCAAAGCATGGTTTCCGTTTGGCAGAGCACCGGTCACGACTAGCTATCCCGGAACCAGCTTCACCGGGACACTCATCTACATGTTCCTCCAGGCAATAGGTATCAATGTAAGCCTCTATGATGCCGCTGTCTATGCCCCTGTGATATTGGGTGTTTTCGGAGTACTCGTCATCTACTTCTTTGCTAGAGACATTTGGGGAAACAGTGCCGGCCTTTTGGCTGCACTCCTCTCCGCCTTCAGTTCGAGCCTAATCAGCCGTACCGACCTCGGCTTCTTCCGGAACGAGGCAGTTGGAATACCGACGATGGTCATGACATTTCTATTTTTCATAAGGGCAGTTGACGCGAACCGGTCGCTGAAGGCCACGATCATTTACAGCATCCTTTCCAGCGTGAGCCTGATCTACATGGCCTTCGCATGGGGAAGCTTCCGGTACGCCGCGGAGGTGCTGGGACTCTTCGCCCTGGCATTGGTGGTTTTGAAGAGATACTCTCCACGCCTCATGCTCTCGTATGGGATTACGATGGGATTGTTCCTATTCACGGGAACTGAACTTCCGTTGTTAGGGCATACTTACCTTACGGAGAGCACCACAATTGCCCTGTTGGGTGTGATGGGAGTTCTTGCGATAATGGAACTGGCCCGGATTGCCCCGACTTCTAGGGGAAGATTGACAGTAGCCGGTCTCGCAGTGGTTGGTGTCGCGGCGGTGGCGATTCTCGGCGTCAGCACTGGTCTGATTTCTGCAGGCCTCCGAGGAAAATTCTATGCGACAGTAAACCCATTCATCCGGAACAGTATTCCCCTTGTGGCCTCCGTCGCGGAGAATAGACCTTCGACATGGGCGAGCCTCTACTTGGAAATAGGAAGCGTCATACTTCTGGCCGTTTTCGGCTTCTTCTTTGCCTTTCAACGCTTACGAGACAGTGATGTACTCCTCATAATCTTCGGAGTCACGGGCTTCTATTTCGCCGCCAGCCTCGTAAGACTCACGCTCATCCTAGCCCCCGCGATAGCGACGCTTGCGGCAATCACCATCGTAGAACTCGGAAAACCCGCAATGGACATCATCCAACAGGCTGTCATATTCCCAAGACGGAAGTTGCGATTCACAAGCAGGGTCAGCCGAGAGTTCAGCCTAGGCATACTCCTAATCATCCTAATCCTAGTGGTTCCCACGTTCATAAACGCGGTCCAATCAGCCTATACTCCGACGACCATAGCGTCAGCCAGCCTCCCAGTACGAGGCTACTACCCCGACTGGATTCAGGCCCTAACCTGGATGAACAACAACCTACCTTCCACAAGTGTCGTCTTCGCCTGGTGGGATTACGGATACTGGATTTCGGTGAACACGGGACTGCATACTCTTGCCGACAATGGAACAGGAAATCTAACGCAGATTCAGATTATCGCAACGGGACTGATGCTCAACGAATCCATGGGCGTCAACCTTCTGCGCCAGTACGGCGTGACCCATGTTGCAATATTCATCAGCTACAACTACCAGCAAGGAGGATCGGGTCTCTGCTCGTCAGGCGCTGGAAGCCCTCCCGTGTGCGGCTACGGCGATGACAGCAAATGGTACTGGATGGTCCGCATAGGAAATGGAACGGTCATAAACACGCCCCTGGGTTTGGCCAACGTAACCTATCGACAGGTCACCGAGAATGCGCAGACCGGCGCTTCGGTCTACGACAGGTACATCACCATAGGAGGCAAAACCGACAATGGTACAGTGATAACCGACAATTTCCCCCCCGGTTCAAGTCAGGCGGCAGCGATACCTTTGAGCAACACCCTACTAGGACTACTGCTGCGCGACAGCTACCCAACGGGAATCAACAACCAGCTTAAGGGAGCCAACGGCGACCCGTCCGACAGAGGAGACAGCAGTCCGTATTTCTTCAGCAGGGTCTTTGCCTCGTCTAACAACTACGTGCTGATCTACAAAGTGAACTATCCACAGACGCCTACTCTTACTACCGTTCTCAGCAACCCGTACATGCCTCAGGGAGGCACCACCAACATGACTGGGAGCCTCTCCTATCCGAGCGGACTCCCTGTATTGACCACGGTGAAGCCGGTAGTGCTCCAATACGCGACGACAAGTACTGGCTGGACCTTGATCGGAAATGCGACAATCACGTCTTCGGGCACTTTCACATTTCCAGACTGGAAGCCTCCTAATCTGTTGGGATCGATTACCGTTAGGGGCTGGTGGAATGGGGATCCCGCTCTCAACTTGAATATGGTGTTGAGTGGTAACCAGACTCTTATCGAGCACTAGCTTCTAGGTAGTTGCAGGCTCGGAGCCTTTGATTCTGTAACGTGCGTACTTGTCCTCTGGGGAAAACCTTGCAGGATGAGGATTGCTGGTCGACGAGCCACAATATGGACAGAGATTCTTGAGAGTATATCGCCAACACTTCACGCACCTTCGCATCAGCCATTTCATCCAATCTTCCGCCCTTCGCCTCCCGCTTTCTTGATGGATTCGAGTATATCCTCCATTACGAGGTTCAGTGTTTTTTCTGCTGCCTCGAAGCTGCCTGCTTCCACCTCGACTCGATACTTGGGGGCGCCGATCGTGTAGATCTTTATCTCGCTACCTCGCGGCCGGCGTATTTTCTTGGCGCTGACTAGGGTCTGACGAATGATCTCCAGACCGCCAGGCTTGTGACAGCTTACCGAGACCGTTCCTCGAACCTTCGATCTCTCAAGTCGAATCTTGCTCTTAGAAACCTCGGCTATTGCCTGAGCCCATTCCTCGGATAGCCCCGCTTTGACGAGTGCTTCCGGGCCCTCGTCAATCGCTTCCTCTAGAGGCTCGTAGAGGCCACCGAACTTTTCTAGAATCGTGTTCTTGATGACCTCAGCATCCTCTTCCGGCTTCTGCATTTTTTCAGCGGCGCTCTTGAGAATCGCCTCCGCTTTCCTCTCCTTTTTCCACTCAAGCATCTTCTCCGATTTTTCCCTGCCTGTCACTCGTCGCAGAGACAGATCTATCTGGTTCCGTTGTGGATTGACCCTGAGGACTTTGAGGACGAGCTTCTGGCCCGCCCGGGCATGATCTCGGATGTTTCTTACCCAAGTCGTTGAAATCTCCGAGATGTGGACTAGACCCTCGATGCCGGCATACTCGTCGAGTTTGACGTAGGCGCCGTAGTCTTCCACCCTTGTGACCGTCGCGACGACTAGGTCTCCTACATCAGGGAAAGTTGTCTGTGAGGCTTGGGTGGACATGATTGATCTTGGACCCTGCTAGCTCAATGATTGTAATATTTCTGCGCGAATCGTGGCCTTTCCTCCGGTGGGCTGCGCCAGGAGCTCATCGCAGACCGTGCATTTGACGTAGCTGCTTGTTCTCTCAAAGACGATCTGTTCATTGGCGCATTTCAAACATTTGACTCGGACGAATATGCTCCGGGGCTTTGGAATCAGTTCCCATCTCATCTAGGCTCCCACCTCCAATTTTCTCAGCCTAATGCCAAGACGCATGACTGTATAATTGCATGTTCTGCACTTTAGCCGCAAGAGCGATTTCTTTGTTGTCTTGGCTGTGCGTTTCAGTTCTGGAAATTTCTGTCCCCCGTATCCGTGCTTCCGTCTATCTTGCCGACGGGTTCCCCAGGCCATTGTACGCGCCTTTCCAGCCTTGTAGACCGTAACCGAGTGAGCAGTATGGTGTCCGCACTTGGGACAGTAGGTGTTGACCTCCTTTGGAAATTTCAACTCTTTAACCCGCGAAAGACTTCGGAGAGAGGCCGGCCACCTTTTATTCATTATCCCTATTCGAGGCTGTTATTTCGACCGCAGCAGCTTGTCTGACTAGGCTGTCAGCGTTTTCTTGCGGCAACCTCGCAACGTCCTCCTTGTGGAATGGACCGTGGGCCTTCAGGTCTACTCCTATGATCGAAGGAACATCTTTTACAAATCGAATCAAGACGAGTTCCCCATTCTTAGACGTTGAATGAGATGGTTCTTGGCCCTGCAGGAGAGCTTGTTTCATCTTATCGTAGTCTCTGAGGATTCCGGAGATCGCTTGATGGGCCAGCTTCTCCGTGTATTCGAGGCCGGTAGATTGGACAAGACTTGCCTGTAGCCAAAGCTTGTCGAGCCTTCGATCCAAGAACTGGGTTAACAGTTGCCCTAGGCGAAGAATCTCCTCTTCCATTACAATCGCTTTAAGCGACTTTGCATCTAGGTTTTTCTGCGCCTCTATGAGCCTCTTGATGTAGGATGACAGCTCTTTGAAGAAACCCGATCTTAACGGTTGCAGCTCGGGATTGTGAAGTTCTCGTTTCCAGGCTTCCTGCAGCTCGTCGTATGTAGTCATCTATCTACGTCCAAGGCAGTTTTCTTGCTTATCCGTCGGGCAAAATGGTAGACAATACATGTTGCTATCAGCCCAACGGTTCAGCTCTCCGCTTGCAGAGGAGTAGCATAGCTGCGTAAGACGGCAACTCGATTTCTTCATTCTGATAAGGGCCGAATTGTCGGTGTCCGAGTTCGAATTGCGGCGAATCCTTGACTCTCACTTTCATGTTTCCGTAAAAAGCGAGAGACTCGTTGAACGGGTCGAACTCGTCGAACCTTTCCTTTTGGACCTTCATTGCCATTAGGCCCGTGTGGCCATTGAGGGTTCCTGGTAACCTGATAAGTCTGTGAACGTCGGTTGTTACTACACTGTCTATCTTCGCTGACCTTTTCTCGACTGCCTTCGACGATAACGCCTTCCAAGTCGAGAGGCCGATCCCTTTAACTGAACTCCAGAAGGGTCTCCCGAATAGTCTGTCCCTATCCTGCACCGTGAGCGTTCTTTTCTGGGCAGCTGACAATCCAACCTGTTCTCCCTCTTCGCCGAGGACATCGTAGATTCCAGCGACCATTCTACCACGCCAGCCGGGCTGGCCTATCTGTGGACCCTCAATTAGTGTGGTTCCGCCAGACTTCAGCTCCTCTATTTCGTGCAGTTCTGGCTCAAGGCCTTGACCGAGGACATAGTTTGCTATTTCTCTCCGCTCTTCCTCTCCGACAAGGCCAAGACCGCTGGAATACACGTGAACGTGATACCCTCTATGACCTGAAAAGAAGACATGAGTGTCCGAAGGATCGACACCGAAGTCCGAATAGAGGATTTCTAGAAGCTTGGACGTCTCCTCCTTCGCATGCTGCAGACACTGTCCGCACAGCCACGTCTGCTCTTCCAGCCGATCATTCTTGCATTTGGGGCAAACCTTGGGGGCTCCACCCCTTCCCAGGGTTCCGCAGCCCTTACATTTCCAAGTATCATGTTCAGGCTTGCAGGGAGTATCGAGATGGTCCGCGTCTATGTCAAAGACCAGGTCGGCTCTCTTCCATCCCTTTTCGTCCATAGGCGCTGTTGGCTCGTGGTAGTAAGCTGTGGAGAAGTAAACGTGAGCGGGCACTAGGTCACGGATTGCGGTGAGAAGCAAGCTAGGGTCTCTGAAAGCTCTGTGTCTCACCATGAATTTTTCCTTGAAGAGTAGAAAGCCGTATTCTCTCTCTTCCGGGCTGGGAGGCAGGTAGAAGCCCTTGTTATGAGCGAGATAGTACTGTTGGAATTTTTCCCGGATTAGTTGTTCAGCTGGGTTCACGATTCGGACCTTTATTGGTGAGGATCCGTGATTTCTTCTTGTAATAGCTGAGCGGGTTACGGATAGTGTCGCAGAGTTCGTCTGGCTTGTAACAGACACCGTGGGTCTTGAGCGTCGTGCACATCGGGCATGTGTATTTAGTCCGCCCTCCTCTTCTTCCACCGATGTGTTCTACCTGGTAGCGTGTCATTCTCTCAGAGAAGTCGGTGGCCGGCTTGAACGTTTTCACGATCTCTTCTTCGCCTGTTCCAATGTTGAGTAGGAAAGATGCGAGGGTGAACCTTCCCATATGTTGAACGTTTTTTCCTTCGTTTAGACTATCGATAAGGTGTCGGACGCAAGGGGGCATCGCCTCCGGCATGGGAACACTAGGAAGCTCGTAGCGCGTAGGGACTCCTAGCCACTTTATGACCAGTCCTCTAGCTCGTTCAACTCTTGATCCTAGTTGTTGGGGAATATCGTTTGGTGGCCTACTTGATCTCTCAAGAATCCTTGTCCTCACCTCCTCTTCGATAAGACGCGCAGCCTCTTCGCGGGTAACATATACGAAACCCTGGTCCATGACTCTGTTCGGGAGACTCCAGCGAGGTTCTCTGAGATGGATCGAGTTGCGAAGATAGTCGGTTAGGTAGACCGCGAAATCGTAATACCTACGCACCAATCTCACGTCGAGCCTCTTGAGTTTCCATCCGAAGGTCTTCGAGGCGATGTGCTCTATTTTTTCAGGAGTTTCTTGTCTGAGTAGTTCGTAGGCCCTCTTGGCCTCTGCAAGAGCAAATCTTCGTCGAGCTCTCTCTTCTCCAACCAGACCCAAGATTAGGTTAGATACGGGAAATGATAGTATCTCGGTGCTCTCGCTAGTGGAATCGCTTGATACTTGGCCTTTGGACAGAGCTTCTTCCAGTCTCTTTTCTGCTCTGTCCAAGACTGGACTGAACTCTGGGGCTGCTATCTCGTCTATGGAGAAGCCTAGTTCTCTCACGTAATCGGTGGCTTCAGCGAGAAAGGGGTATTTTGCTAGGTCAGCCCTTGTTAGCATGCCATCGTCTTATTCTTGCTCAATTCGAGGCGCGAGATAGTATAGGAGTCTGCCCTGCTGGGGCATCTCAAATTCGACCTTGATTGGCATGTTGGTCGAGAACTCTAGGGATGTTACTTCTGAGGCGCCTGAGCCGGCTCGTATGATTTCGCCGAAATAGTTCAGATTGTAGGTTGCTCTGCAGGCCTCTTTTGCATCCAGCTCTAGTATGGCGTCGCTTCCCTTGTCCATCTCGATGATCGCGCTGCTAAGTTCGCCAGTAGCTCTGACAGTGAACTTTTCCGGACTGACTTCGAGCTTTACGTTGTCGCTTATGGATTGTGCATCGTCTATGATGTCTCGAAGAGTGACCGCTGTGATCTTTACTCTCGCGTTGAATGGGACCTTTGGAGTTGGTACTTCCTCTGTTGAGGGTTCTAGTGTTGGAGTGATGAATTTCCGGACGATCTTGTTCTTCAGAGTGATGTTGAGCTTCTTGTTCGCATCGTCGTATACGATCTCTACGGACTCGTCACTCCTGGTTCTCTTGAGAAGCTTTAGGAGATTTGATACGCTCAGCCTCAGCTTGGTTGGGCTGGTGCACTCGTAGATGTCGAAGGCCGCCTTCGGCCATTCGAAGTCGACCATTGCTATGTGTGATGGGTCCATGGAGCGGAGTTTGATTCCTTCTGGTGTGGCGTTAAAGTCAGCCTCCTCGATCAGGCTTGAAATGGCTCCGATCAAGTTTCTGAATAATCGGGCATCGTTCATCGTGGCCTTGAACAAAGCTGCTTTTACCGTTCCTTCTTTCTTGCTCGTTGTTTCTGCTAATGAGCTTTCCAACATTTGTCTAACTATTCTCTCGCCAGGTTGCCCCGCAGTTGGTGCATCTGAAGAACTGCGTGGACGACTCGTCGGCACCCCTAGTCTGGACGAGCCAATAAAAGGCTTCGTGGTTGTTGCACTTTGGACACTCAGCCTTCGTCTTGGGAAGGGTGCGAATCTTCTGTTCTTCTTTGCCTAGAACGATGATGTTTTCTCTCTCATGGGAGAGTCGGCTAATTACCTTGTCCGCCCGGCTGCTGGTGTAGCCACACTTTGCGCAGGCCATGAAGACCTTCTTCTCCATCTTGGATGGAAGTAGGGTAGATCCGCATTTCGGACAAAACTGCAAAATGTGTTCAGCTCAGAGCGAGGGAGCCTGCGCGAATTTATTCTTTATCCCGCCGGAGCCTTCTGGGGATATTTAGTTTTGCTAGCAGATGGGCGATGCGGAGAGGTTCCGGCAACCTACCACGTGATTTGGTTAGAGAGAG
>WNFY01012349.1_pt1 | contig 10245 bp, 9 predicted proteins | sample 5400091 | NCBI WGS metagenome assembly WNFY01 (sample SAMN13153364, study PRJNA577476) | soil metagenome | isolation source: 60 cm soil or saprolite under grassland replicate 1 | place: USA:California | collected 2016-06-15
CAGCCGGCGGATAGAATCCCAGCACGTAAGCCGCCGCGACCTCTTCGGCTATCGCGCGAAACAACGGACCTAAGTCCTTTTCGTTGGCATAGATACTTCGGCCGCCGGTACGCTCAACCAGCCCGCTAACGTCGAGCGGTGTCGGCAAAGGGCTCATTCGCGCTGACGCCAACATGTGTGTGTAGGAAGGCATGGTCACGACATAGACGCTGGTGTCGGCGGCGTTAGCGCGCTCGATTACTGTGTCGGGAGAAACCACGTCGCCGACGGGAAAGCCATCTGTGATTACTACCACCGCGCGCTTCATCAATTGATGTTCTCGGGTCAATGGCGCGTGACGCACGAGCATGCGGACAGCATCGTCAACCGCGTCGTACGCGTGAGTGGACATTCCGTTAGGTTCATGTGCCAAACGCTCATATGCGCGCTCGAGTTTGTCGCGATCACCGGTGAACGACTGAATAGTTTTCACATGCATGCCGAAGGTCATCAGCGCGAACACCGCTGGATGTTCGGCCAGACGTCGCGAGAATTCGCGCATGGCATCTGTAACTCGCGCGATTTCTTCAGGCGTCATGCTGCCGGAAAGATCAAGGGCAAAGACAATCGCTACCGGTCGAGGTGCGCCTTCGATCTTCTCAACATTGAAAGAAGCAATGGGCCGCTCAAGATCGTCTTCATACAGCTTAAAATCTTCCTTCTTAAGGTTGCGTACCAGACGACCCTTTGCATCGGTGACCGTCACATCAATCGGGACCAGGTCCGTATCAATTTTAATAACATCCTGCGGTTCAGGGTCCCTGGGAAGCACGCGGCGCGGCCGTTCTTTGCTGGCGGGATTGTCTTGCGCGAAAATCGCTGAGGTCATCGAGGCGAGCAGCGTAAACGCCAGAATCGACCCAAAGAATGGCTTGAAAATTTTTCGCAAACCAAAACCGGCTCGCTGGGGTTGTGACGGAAACAAACGCACCTCGAACATATTCCTTGTGCGGGATTATACCCGCAGGACAACGCTGCGCGCCATAGCCGGCCTCAAAGCTTGTGAAGGCGCTAATGCTGGCCGGTCGCTGCATCTTCGTGATAAGTTGATCGCCATCGACGAGAATTAAATGAATCTGATCAGACTGAGCTGCTTATTCGCGCTAATATTTTTGGCTGCTTTTGCCTCTTTCGCTCAAGATAAGAACACTGGTGCGATCAGAGGCAAGGTGCGCGTCGAGAAAGGCTCGCCCGCCGGCGTGGCAGTTATTTTGCGACGGGGAGATGGAGAAGTGTCGCGGACGACCACGGACAGGAAGGGTGACTTTGTTGTTTCTCACATCGCGCCCGGCGTATACGGTCTTACCTTTCGGAAGCCGGGACTAGCCGTCGGTTCGATCGAAAATGTCGAAGTGAAGTCAGGCAAGACGCGCAGCCTGGGCGATCGTTTGGTTCTTTCGATTGATGAAGGCTCGATTGCCTTTATTCGCGGCAGCGTTTTCAACGAAGCTGGTCGCAGTGTTCCGGGAGTGCGTGTGGAGCTCGCCAGAATTTTGAGCGAACAGTCGACACAAAAACTCGATTCACGCGTCACCGGCGAAACCGGCGAGTTTGTTTTCCGGCTCCCACCAGACCCGGCAAAGTACCGAGTCACCGTCAAAGCCGATGGGGCAGAACCTGTCTCGAAGGACGTCGAAATCGAGAGCGCCGCCATATATCGCGTAGCTCTGACACTAAAGCCGATTCCTAAGTAGGTCTCAGGCTTCCAGGTCTCAAGTTTCAGGTTTCAGAAAAAACGAAAATCGTATTGGAGTGACGGCGGCTTTGAGCTACGATAGCCGCATCGCTTAAACCATCTCTGCAACCGGTCCTCGAGAGTCGAGCCTTGAGACTTAGGACCTGAAACCTGTGTATGTCCAATCGCGAAGAATTTCTTACCGCCAAGCAGCTCGCCGAAATCCTTCAGGTGAGCGAGTCCACCGTGCGTCGCATGGCTCAGAAGCGACGCATTCCTTCCGTGCGTCTGACTCCGCGCATCATCCGTTTTCATCTCGACGCCGTGCGCGAAGCACTGGATGTCCCACGCAGCTCCAGTCCTGGTCATCTGCGAACCGACGACGCCCAGCTGTCGTTTGAAGATTTGCTTTCGAGTTGAAGGAACCTTCGACGTATTCTTCAGTTCGTCGTCCCCTCCCCACTGGGGAGGGGATTAAGGGGTAGGGTTTGGCGACGCGCTAAACCCTCTCCCCATCCCTCTCCCAGCGGGAGAGGGAGACGCGGACTTTCGGACTTATCGACGCCGCGCCGGAAGATTAAACTCGACCCACTGGCCATTTTGTTTAATGAAAGCGCGGGGCCGTTTGATGGGAAAGCGGCGCGCGAAACTTGGATTGCTTTTCAGGAAGCGATTGATGGTCGCATTATCGCCCGTGGCCACACGCCAGTTCCCATCTTCGCGAATGAGATATTGCTGCACGACCAGCTTCCCGTCGGCATCGACGGGCTTGGTGATATGCGCGTACATCGTTGTGTCTACCACTGCCAGGTTTCCCGCGACGCGTGGCACACCAATCTCAATCCGATTGAGTTGATATAGGTCGCGAGTATTTCGCAGGGCCGTAACAAACCGATCGCGCGAGATTCGCGTACGGGAAGATGAGGGCAGCGCATCGTAGAATCGTCGTTTTCGATAAGCGATTCATCATGTTCATCGGCGGCGATCTTTCTGCGCAGTTGCGATCGATAATTCAGGAACCAGGCCACCGCGCCCAGAGTGGCAGTAACGAAAGCCGCGGAAATATTGTTCCGCCAAAGAAAAACCGCCGCCGCGATGACTAACAAACCGGCGATGATGATCCAGAAGCGCGCAATCATCAGAGACCATCACTTCACTTCGATGGGGATAGTCGCCTCGAGCGTCGCGGGGGGATAACATTTTTCGTTATCGCAAGCCTGCACCTTTACAGTGATCGGGAACGAATGCGGTCCCTTAGTAATTTGGCCGTAGGTCTTTGTAGGATTGGGTAAGCGCAGTGGCACTTTGATGCTGACCTCGCCTTCATAAACCGCCAATGGTTGTTCGGCGAAGTCGAATTTCTTCCTAAAAGCGGCAGGATAGACTGGCTTTCCCATAAGGGGAAGGCTTTCATCGGGGTCAGTAATGTGCTGCACCTCCGTAGCAATCAAATAAGGAAAGGTGGCCGGATTAGCGTTGATGTGAAAGCCGGGAGAGATTGCCAGAGTTGCCACAGCATCTGCCGACGCGTTGGGTGGGATCGAGACTGGAGAAGCAGAGAGCTTAACAACTTGAGCGGAAGATGAAATCGCTGTCGGACTCGGATTAGAAGCCGCAGGCCAACCGCCAGTCGCAGAATGAATGCCGGGCCTGCAACCAGTGAGGACAAAAGTAAGCAGCAGAAATCCGAACGCGCGCCAAAATGTCCCGGGGGTACAGAACCGCGAGCGGTAGCGAGCGGTTAAAGCCGACGGCGATACGCGGTCGCTACCGTTCCGGGTTCCGTAATACTGTCGCCCGCTCTGCAGGCTAATTGAGTTCTTGCATTCCATCGCTAATCACCACCCAAAGTTCGACGAAAGCCTTGCGGTAAGCGGCGCTTCATCCGACGGCTTCGCCTGCTTCCTCGCCCAGTCTGGCTGTACGTATCCTCCGCGCACGCTTGACGGCAAACCTCGCGATCAGAGCCGCGGGCAAAACGATAAGGAGCAAAATCGGCAACAAGGCAATGATTGCGCGGATCAGGAAAAGAATAATTGCCGCAGCCACGTCGACCCCGTCAGCAAATGCTGATCTGACGCTGTACCAAAAGCCGACCGCGTTTACGATCTGCGTCGGCGTTTGCAACGTGACGTTGATGGTGGAAAGGCTCGCCTGATTTTCGAAAAAGCGCTTTCGTCCTTCGAGCTTCTCGATTTCGGTCCGAACGTCGGCAAGCTCTCTCTGAACATTGAGGGCATCCTCAACCTTACCTGCGCGCTTCATGATTTCGAGAAACTGAGCTTCCAACGCCTTCTGATTCTTTATGCGGGCCTCCAGATCAATAAATTCTTCGGTGACGTCTTGCCCGGCCCTTTTTTCCTGCACGACGCGATTGGCGACGGCGCGAATCTCTTCCATCACCTGATCGAACTGCGAGGCGGGAACGCGGACAACGAGATTCACGGACATCTCAGGTTTTGACTTGTCGTTGGAAGTTTGCTGGGTCATCTCGGACGTGACCACAAACCCCCCGTGTGATTCAGCCGCCGAGAAGATTTTGCGCTGGCTCTCAGTCGGTGAAGTAACCTCGACAGTAAGGTTCGCATTGCGAATAATCTTGCGCTCAATCGCTTGAGATGCGGCATTCGAGACACTTGCCTGATTCAAAGAGACGTCCTCATTCGCTTTCTGCTGTTCAAGCTGCCTGTTCGCCAGTGGCGTGTCCTGCTTGTTATTGACCTTATTCGAAGCGTGGTCATAGTCCACACTCGATTCGGTCCTGCTTCTAGCCGCTTGGTCGGACCGCTTAGGCTCACATGCTGAAAAAGCTAGAAACAAGGCGGCGGCAGGCAACAGAATAATTGTCGAGCGCATAACTCACCTCCAGGAACCGTTTGCCTTTGAACGATCGCAGCACAAATAGCTTGCGCTTTAGACACCGGCTACTCCTCGCCAGGTTCTTTTTCTTTTCCATCCGGCTTCTTGATTCCGAACTTTTCCAGTCGATATTGCAAGGTGCGAAAAGTCAGGCCCAGCAGCTTGGCTGATTTCGTGATGTTGTAATCGGTTTGATCCATGGCCTGGAGAATGAGGTTCTTTTCGACTTCTTCGAAGTCGATACCTTCCGGTGGCAGCTTGAAACCGCCCGTGGCGGCAACTTGAGACTCTTGCCGAACTTCTGAAGGCAAATCGTCCGGCGTGATCATGTCGCCCTCGCAAAGCAGGATGGCGCGCTCGATAGCGGATTCGAGTTGGCGCACGTTTCCCGGCCAGCCATAGTCTTGCAGCATGCGCCGTGTCTGTGGCGTCAGTCCGCGCACCAGACGCGAAGTGTTCCGCGTGTGTTTTTTCAGAAAATAATCAATCAGGACGGGAGTGTCTTCGCGACGCTCGCGTAGCGGCGGCACGTCAATCGACAGCACATTGATGCGATAGTAGAGGTCGTCGCGAAAGCGACCATCTGCGACCATCGCGCGCAAATCTCGATTCGTTGCTGCAACTACGCGGACATCTACGGGGATTTCATGCGTACCGCCAACGCGCCGAATCTTGCGCTCCTGCAAGGCGCGCAACAACTTCGCCTGCATGCCGACATCCAGCTCGGCGATCTCATCAAGAAACAACGTGCCGCGGTCCGCGACTTCGAACAATCCTTTCTTCTCGGCATGGGCGCCGGTGAACGAGCCTTTTTCGTGGCCGAAAAGTTCGGATTCCAGCAGATTTTCGTTAATCGCGGCGCAGTTAACCGCCTGAAACATATCTGAATTGCGCGGTGACTGATTATGAATTGCGCGCGCGACTAGCTCCTTCCCCGTTCCGGATTCGCCACGAATCAAAACCGTCGAGTTTGATCGCGCCACCTTGAGAATCATTTTCTTAACCGCTTCCATCTTCGGTGAAGCGGATATGATCTCGACATCGATTTGATCCAGCCTGCCCAGGGCACGTTTTATTGTTTCCAAAAGCCTTTCGCGATCGAAAGGTTTCTGTAAGTAATCAAATGCGCCGCGTCGCAAGGCGTCCTTTGCCGAATCGATCGTGCCGTGGGCAGTCAGCAGAATTACTATGATCGACGAATCGAGGGCGAGCAGTTGCTGCAAAAGCTCGATGCCGTCCATGCCCGTCATCTTCAAATCAGTCAAAGCCAGATCGAAGCTGCGCTCTTTCGCGAATTTGAGCGCGGCTTCTCCTGAAGCAGCTGACGTAACGTCGTAGCCGGCGCTGGTCAGAATTTCCTGCAGAATGTCGCGTTGCGGTTTTTCGTCGTCAACTACCAGAATTGTTTTTCGTGACATGGTCGATTCGAAATGTCGGGCAGTAGCCCGTCTCTAAATATTATGCTGCTCAGGTTTAATCGGCAGCGTAATCGTGAAGGTTGTGCCTTCTCCGACCTTTGACTTTACCGAGATCGTGCCATTGTGATCGTCCACGGCCTTCTTGACAATTGCCAGACCCAGGCCTGTGCCTGTCTCTTTAGTCGAATAGTACGGCTCGAATACTTTTGAAATGTCTTCAGGCGCGATACCTCGGCCGCTATCGGTTACTTCGATGCGCGCGCGCTGTCCATCGTCCTCTGCCGACAGCACTATCGACAACTTGCCGCCGCGCCCATCCATCGCCTGAAGGCCGTTGATGATCAGGTTTGTGAGCGCCGAGCGCAACGATTCAGCGTCAGCAACAACTGCGGGAATGACACCGTGCTGATTCACGCTCGTGACGACGTTGCTTTCATCGGCCTGAGGTTCAAAAATGCGCAGCGCGTCGCGCGCTGTGGCTACAAGGTCAAGCGCTTTCGGCTCGAGTTTTGGCGGCCGAGAATAGTTGAGGAATTCAGTGATACGGCTGTCGATGCGCGCGACTTCTGCTTTTAGTTGTTTGGTAAGACCGCTGAAGCGTTCGCGTTTCTCAGGCTCATCCGGACCGAAACTGGCCTGCAGATGATCGAGCGTCAGATTGATGTAGTTCAAAGGATTTCTTATCTCGTGTGCGATGGCTGACCCCAGCCGGCTTACCACCACCGCTTTCTCGGCATTGTAAAGTTGAGCCTCGAGTTCCCGCATCCGATCCAACTTCACGATCATATCGTTAAAAAGCTCGGTTAACTCGCCCATCTCATCACGGCGTCCGCTCGTTGGGACTCGAAATGACAAGTCACCGCCAGCGACGCGCCGCGCGGCAATCGACAGTGAGTTGATTGGTCGTGTAAAACGCCACACGACAATTGCCGTCAAGCAGGTCGTCACCAGCAGCACGGCAAGCGTGTAAAGCAACGACTGGAGCGCCTGACGTTTCAGAAACGCCCTGAGAGTATTAGCTGAATCGAGCACGACGATCACGTAACGACGGCCTTTGTCGGTCTCAACGGGGAAGTAAAACGCTCCCGCATCACCCGCCCGATTCTGAGCTGCGATCGTCATTCCTTCCGGCAGTGCGGTGTTATCCGGCGCCAGCTCAACCGCGCTATTCAACGGCGGCAAGGAAATACCTTTGACCTTTACGTAGCGAACGGACTTGTCAGGGTTTTCGCGAGGAACCTGATTCTTGTCCAGGCTGTCTTTAATGTTTCCTTCTTCGTCGACTATCAGCACGTTCTTTACGCGTTCCGCTTGACCGCCAAGCAAAGGCTGGGTTGCTTCGTCGCGCATTTGGTCGAGATACTCGCCGCTCGACAGACTCTTTACGCCCAGCGCCACGCCCACCAGGATCGCTTGCTGCTGCTCGACTATGAACTGCGTGTTGCTGCGTACGGATCGCAGGTTAATGTAATACTGCACACTTAAGGTGACCATCAGCAGTGCTGCCAGCAAGAGCAATAGCCGCACCCGGAAACTGTTTAGTAATCGTGACAGGGCCATTCGTGTTAGCAATAGCTGCGCCATAATAGCTGCGCCATAGTTGAGGTCTTGGCTGACAGCGAAAATTTCAGGTTGCCGTTTACTTATGCTGATGTTATAGTTGGCTTGGCCTCAAAGCAAACGTCTCCTGAGGTCGGCGCTGAAGTTGGTTCTCCCCCCACGGTTTTCGTTTAACGACGGCAAAAAAGTTAGAGGAAATTCAGAGGCCTTTAACAGTTTCCAGGATTACAAGGACGAGCAACGTACGTCGCCCCTCGGCGTACAAATCAAAGCAACGAGAGTCTCAACCCAGTTCGGCTTCGAGCGCACTGGGTTTTGCATGTTTTTAGCAAGGAGTTGCTGATGACACTAAGAAGTTCCCTCAGAGTTCCCCGTTTAATCTTCGTACTCTTCCTTCTCTTCACATTAATTGGCTCAGTTTCAATCGAAACGTCAGCGCGCGGGAAACGCTCGCGAGCCCGTGCCGCGAGCCGCGCTGCGAATGGCGGCCGGTTATCGCGCCGCGAGCAACGACAGCTTGCGCGAACCGGGCGGCGTGGTGGACGCGTGCGTTTGTCGAAGAGGGAATTGCGCGCCGAGCGCCAGAGAGTAGAGCGCGACCAAGCTTCGTACATAGCCAAGCTCGAAAAGCGGGCCGGCCATAAGTTAAGCAAGCGAGAGCGCGCAGCAGAGATGCGCCGCTTCGCTTCTAAACACCGTCGTGACCTCGAAGAAGCGCGCCGGCGCGCTGAGGCAGCGCGACAGGCTGCGATTGCACGACAGCGCGCGATCGACGAAGGCTTGCGAAACGAAGTACAAGGCAACATCGCCAAAGACAGCACCGAGGGCGAAGATCTCGGGGTCCGCCAAGCGGCGATTGCCGCTCTTGGCAATCACGCCGGCACGGTCGTGGTGATGGATCCAAAGACGGGACGCGTTTACACAGTGATCAATCAAGAGTGGGCCCTGCGCCATGGATTCAAGCCCTGTTCGACAATCAAACTGGTCACCGGAGTCGCCGGGCTTTGCGAAAAGGTCATTCAACCAATCGAGACAGTTAGCGATGGCAGCAACTATCGCATCGATCTTACGGATGCGTTGGCTTACTCAAACAATTCCTATTTCCAACACGTGGGCGGCCAGGTCGGTTTTGACAAGATGATTTCCTATGCCCGCGAACTGGGTCTCGGAGAAAAGACGGGCATCAACTACGTCAACGAGTCTCCGGGCCGAGTCCCACTTTTCAAATCCGGCTATGCCGTAAACCACATGAGTTCGCATGGAGATGATTTCGAGGTCACTGCGATTCAGTTGGCGACGCTTGTCTCAGCGATGTCAAACGGCGGCAAGCTGCTGGTACCGCACGTGCCACGCACCGTGGAGGAGAACGCCCACTTCAAGTCGGAGGTTCGCCGCAGGATTGACATCGATAATGAAGCCTGGAAGCGAATGGTTCCGGGGATGATCGGCGCGGTTAACTATGGCTCAGGCAAGAAAGCCTATCGTCCCGAGCAAACTGTCGCGGGAAAGACTGGGACCTGTATTGGCCAGGGAGCCTGGCTGGGACTTTTTACTTCTTATGCTCCGGTGGTCAATCCACGTCTGGCCATAGTTGTAATTACCCGCGGCACCGACGCACATGGCCATTTGCCTGCGGCTGTCGCCGGCAATATATATCGCGCACTGAGCCCGCGGTTCGGAACCCAAATTAATTTCCAGGTTGCCGAAGGCCCTGACGACGAAAGCCCTAACCCGACGCGCAACAAGAAAGCTGCGGCTCTGAATGAGGAAGCGGCCGAAACCAGAGCAGCCACCGAAGCCGAAGAGAATGCTGAGAGGGCATCTGATTCGGCCACGCCGGCAAACAGCAGCGCCAACGTGAATAAACCACAGCCGGCCGAGCCGGAGAGCAAGGTCAAAGCTACTGTCATGCCGATCGAAAATAAGTCAAAATCACCAGTCAAAACGGCAACCCCAGCCAGTTTGATTGCGAGGGTTCGGCGTTTTTCATGCAATCCAAGATTCAGTAGCACCCTGCGAAATTTTCGAACTTGCAGGGCTTGACACCCAGGCGGCTGTTGCATGATTATTGCCGTTCGCTTTACTCACGTCGTTCGGCGATTTGTCAGTTCAGGATAGTCCCGCAGGCGGGATCACGTGCGGATATGACAACGAGCGGCTCGATAATTGCATCTTAGCTTCGGCGGCGTAAGAGGTGAAACTCGGCGAGTTAACGAGACGGAAGTAAGAGGAATCAATCGGAGGCTTTTAGCAAACCAATGAAACGAACTATGAAATTGATCATGCTGGGGGCGATGCTCGCTGCATTCAGTGCTGCGACCTTTGCCCAAACCAAAGAATGTAACGATGAGTTTAAGTCTGCTACCTACCAAAAGTGGTATGAGAATCGGAAAGATCATCAGGATGTCGCCTATCAGGCGGCTAAGGAATATCTCGCCACCTGCACTACTGATGACCAATACTCAGCGGCGCTGAAAAAATTCGCGACGGCGTACGAAGCGATGAACGCCAATGTGTCAAATGGGAAGCAGTTTGAAGAGGCTTTTAAGAACAAAAACTACGCCGAACAAATAAGGGTTGGCAAGCTCGTCTTGGCAAGCAATCCGGATAACTCAGCCGTATATATCATAATGGGTCTCGCTGGATTGGGAGATCCCTCTTTACTCGGCGAATCAGCGCAATATGCGAAAAAGG
>WNFY01009874.1_pt1 | contig 10244 bp, 6 predicted proteins | sample 5400091 | NCBI WGS metagenome assembly WNFY01 (sample SAMN13153364, study PRJNA577476) | soil metagenome | isolation source: 60 cm soil or saprolite under grassland replicate 1 | place: USA:California | collected 2016-06-15
ATCTTGTCGTCACGCGCGAGAACCTGGCTCAAAGCAGTCTCTTGGTCGTCGCCGGTGATAACCTGTTTACTGAATCGCTGGCGGATTTTGTGGACTGCGCCAGGGGAACCGACGCAACAGTCGCGGTCTACGACGTCGGGGACATCGAAGCGATCAAGAAGTACGGTAACATCACTGTTGATGCTAAAAGAATCATTACCCGATTTGAGGAAAAACCGAAGAAGCCTCAGGGAACCCTTGCTGCAATCGCTCTTTACTATTACTCGCCTGCGGTTCTGTCTCTCTTAACGACATATCTTGCTGCAGGCAATAATCCCGACCAGCCAGGCCGTTTTGTGCAATGGCTCTATACGCGCAAACCGGTAAAGACGTTTCAGATCAAGGGGAAATGGCTTGATATCGGAAGCAAAGAAACTCTGGAGAATGCAGACAAAATTCTTGGAAGCCTTAAGTCTTAGCTTTTTGCTCTGAAGATAGCGGGATTGGAATTTCACCGCTTGGTCGAACATTTCCGAAAACGCATCATTCTAATCGTCCTTCGTCGAACTCGATCAGATCGAAATAAGTCCGTATGTCTTTGCGGCCTTCGCCGCCCGCCTCCTTGAGAAAATGGATGAAACGCGCCTTTTTGGCGGCGGTGTCGGGGTACCGCGAAATCATCGCCTGGTTCCATTGTTCAATTGCTTCGGCGGAATGTCGGGCCCCGTTTTTCTGCACCCACTCCAGAATGGCGTCGTCTTCCTCCAGCCTGTTAACAATCTCTTCAAATGCGTCGCCGTCGAGTTTGAGAAACGCGAGCAAATGTTTATCGAACCCAACGGTTTTATAGTTGTAACCGTCAAGCAATCCTTTGCGGTGCAGCCTGGCCTTATCGATCAAACGCGGCAGATGCACGTAACCGCCCAACTTCTCGTAAGGACTGCGCGGATGCAGTCTTTGCATGGAGATCGTTCTTACGTCGCCGGCAGAGGCCGCGGTGCAGCGTCCGGAAAATGGGATTCCAGAATATTCGTTGCTGCCGGTTCTTGGTCCTGCAACAATTCTCCTTGTGTAATGCTGACCTGCCCGATGACAAGCTGACCGGAAAACATTCCGCCTTTTTCCACCGTGATGGCTTTTGCCGTAACGTCGCCTTGTAGTGAGGCCTTTTTTTGAACCGTAACCATCTGAGCAATGATCTCGCCTGACATCCTTCCTTTGATCTCGATGCTTTGGGTACGAACTCTGCGGAAGCAATGAATGTCGGCCTTGCGATCGATTATGATGTGTCGCGCGCTGATACGGCCGAGGATTTTGCCTGAGCAGTGGATCGTGACGGTGTCGTCGCAATGCAGATTGCCGCGCAGCCTGCCTTCTATTAAGGCGGATCGGCAAACCACACTGCTGCTACCAAGATCACCCTTGCCTGTCAAATGCACGTCGCCCCGCGTCCGGATGCTGCGGCTGAAACCACTGGTGATTTTGTAGTCGCGCAGATCAATATGCGCGCTGCAACCCGGGCAAATTGTCGAAGTCGCCGCGCCACAGACCTGCTGTTTCCGTTTACATTCAAAACACTCGATAATCAAACTGCGTTGTCGCTTCCAAAAATCCTCGAATCTGCCGAAGATGGAGTGGCGCTCTGGCGGTGGCGCTTCTTCTCTTGTCCGCAGCTTCAGGTAAGGTTTCGGCGCGAACGGAGAAAAGGAGCGGCCGCACTGGCGGCAGATTGAGCTTTTGGCCGCCACATATTCCTTCTGCTTGAAGCCACAGTGCGGGCATTCCGCATTGACTTTTGCAAGCGACGGATTTGCCACTGGACTCTAAGGCAAGATCTTTTCTTTATGCGCGCGCTCCAAAGGCTGCTTTGATGGGCTCGCTGGGCCGCACAACTTCAGGACGCGCTGAGGTTGCCTTTGCGGATATCGCTCCGCTGGTGACTTCCGACCTGCCAATGAAAGTCGCCCCCTCTTCAATGGTAAGACGCGCTGCTTTCAAATCTCCCTGCAACACGCATTTGGATTTTAGCTCGCAGCGCTCGGCCACGGTGATATTGCCATGTACTTTGCCATAGACGGTGATCGATTTGGTTTTTATCTCGCCCCGAATTTCAGCGTTTTCACCGACCGTCAAAGTGCCGTCAGAGTTAATGTCCCCTTCGACCTTTCCGTCGATGAGCAGTTCTTTTTGGAACTTGATCGAGCCTTTGATTTCGACATCGCTCGAGAGAATGTCTTTGCCACCATGATCTGCCATAGGTTTTGGATTTGGATTAAGAATTATTGTTGGTGTTTCTGCTTCTTCGCGACTCGCAGGATGATTGTTGCCATCTGTATCCGGATACCGTGGTTCTTCTTTGACCGGCGGCATCGGCTTTTGCGGGACGAATCTTTTGAGCATCCGAGGGCAATCCGCGGTTTAGGATTACTGCGGAATTTTGCGCCACACGATCGGAATCGTACGCAAAAACCCATACCACCTGGCGCTTCTTGAGAATTTCTCGCGCTTTTTGCAAATCGTCGGAAAGAAAAAATCGCGCGCTGTCTTGAATACCGTTTAGGCTTTCGTGCGAGCTTCCGGCTACTCCAGGCTGTCCCGACCAATAGGCGATTGAAGGTGAAAGCCACCACGGCGCAAGAAATGGACGCGTGTCTGATGATTGCAAATTGAGCGCGAGGTCGCGTATTTGTGCCGATTCGTTGAGCTGTTCCACCCGTCTGGCCAATTGCATTTCATTCGGCCAAAGCCTTTCATCCCAATCGCGCGAAATTGGAAAGATCGATAACACAAATGCGATCCAAACTGCCCAGCGCAATTTGATCGGCTCGAGCAAAGCGGGAAGCGCAAGGGCAAAAATCAATACAAAAAAACATCCCCAGCGCGATTGCGAAATCGTCAGAGCGTACGTCGCAACAAGAAGCACGAAAACGAACGCTGGCGCTGTCAGCTCATTCTTACGCCTGCTCCTGGCCACACTGACCCAAATCAAGAGAGGCGTGACAAGAAGGAAATACCCGCACCAGCGCAACCAAATCGGATTTGCCGGTGAGACATGGGCCAATTCGCCGATCGTGCGTGCCCAGTTTTTGAAAATCGCATCCGAATGCAACATCGATAACGACGGGAGGCGTCGCTCAATCAAAAGTGCAATCGCAATAATAAAGCATAAACAGAACCACCCGGCACGACGAGATTTCGCCAGGAGCGCCTTTCGGCCTGCAAGTGCGCTCACGACGATAACAAGCAGGAATAAGATGAGCGATTCATAACCAGAATTCCAAATCGCCAATGCCCACGCGATTCCACTGACGATGCTCCAACTATCGTGATCTGTAGAGGCAGCCGTGAAAACGTTCCGAGGTGTTTTTGTTTGCGAGCTCCATTCCGCGCAAATCGCGATCGTCACGAGCAAGATTGACAAGGATTGATGATCGGGTCTGCCAAGCTCTGTTCCATGAACGATAATGGGACTGATCGCGTACAGGGTCAGCATCACCCAGCGATAGCGGAGTTTCATTTTTCGTGACCACCACCAGAGAAACCAGCCGCCAAATAGTGCCAGCAATGGCGACACAAATGCTCCCGCCAGATCGAGTGGGTGCATCGTGAATGGCTCTAACAAGAGCGACAGTCCGAGGATCAGATAGTCCAACGGCGCAGTCGTGTGTGGAGTTGTCCCCTCTGGAAAATTCTCGAAAGCATGGTGCCGAACGATCAGCCCCGGTTTGGCGCGGCACATCTGCACGCGCGTCATGCGCGCGTAACAATCCGCATCAACGAAGTAAACGTTTCCGGCGACAAAAATGTTCTGATGATTCGCGCAGCGTAGTACGAGGATCAGCGCACTGAGCAGTACGATTTGAACGACGTTTAGGAGTCCGCGAATCACCGCTCCATCCCAAATCCGCAATCCACAATCCGCAATCCGAAACTTAAGCTGGCTTTCCAGCTTTCAGGTTGGTCACCGCGGTGTGCTATGCTTGAATCCACTATTAAGCCGGGCCTGTAGCTCAGCGGTTAGAGCAGGGGACTCATAATCCCTTGGTCCCAGGTTCGAATCCTGGCGGGCCCATCTTGCACGCCCGCGCTGACCATCTCCTTTGCGTCGCAGCGTGCCGGGTGGATGATATCACCCTTCGGTACAACGATGAATGCCGAATTGATGTCCATGCGCGCTGAAGCAAACGCGCGCGAAGGAATCGGACTTAAACGGCTGGCAGCGTCGCCGCGCTTTCTTGAATAAGCGAGTCGAGCTTGTTTAGGTCAATCGGCTTTACAAGGTGATGCTTGAATCCAGCATCGTAGCTCTTGCGAATATCGTCTTCCATCCCAAACCCGGTGAGAGCGATTCCGAAAAGCGGTTGTTTGGACTTGAGCTTCTGCATCAGATCGATTCCGCTGCCATCTGGCAAAGCCAGGTCACTAATCAGCACATCAAACTGTTCCTTTGCGCTTAGGTTAACAGCAGATTGAAAGTCCAGCGCTGATTGCACATGGTAACCGCGCCGCCGAAGCAAATTCGTAAGCGAGCGGTTTGTGTCTTCGTGATCTTCCACGAGCAGGATCCGCATCGGCTGACGGTCCGGCAGCCGGGGTGATACCGCTGGGGCGAATTGTGCCTCCGCCTTTTGGCAAGTCGGAAAGACCAGCATGAACGTTGAACCCTTATTTCGGCCGGCGCTTTGCGCGGTGATCGTTCCTTTGTGTGCTTCCACAAGAGTCCTGCTAATGGCGAGTCCGAGGCCCAAGCCTCCCAGCTGCGTCCGGCCGCCTTGTTCGAACGCATCGAAAATCTTCGGCAGCGTTTCCGCTTCAATTCCCAAGCCGGTATCGGCGATCTCAACACGCAGTTGATCGTTGGAATCATTGCTGGTCGTAATGGTGATCTGCCCATTCTGCGGGGTAAACTTCACCGCGTTGTTGATCAGGTTCCAAAAAATCTGTTGCAGCCGCGCGGGGTCTGCTCGCATATACACCTTTTTTGCGGCGAGCTTTAGAGATCGCGTTAGGTGCTTTCGATCGATTTCTGCCTGACAGATTTCCAGGGCGCTTTGCAGCAACATGTGCGCATCAACGACCTCGAAATTCAGCTGCACCTTGCCGCGATCGATGCGGGTCAGATCAAGCAAATCATCGATTAGCCGCGCCTCCAATTCCACGTTGCGGCGAATCATTTGCAGCGATTCTTGAATATCTGTCGGCAACTCCTGCTCGCTCTCCAGTGCGAGAGCAGAGGCGAGCACCGGCGTTAGAGGTGTGCGTAATTCGTGGCTGAGCATGGCCAGAAATTGATCCTTTGCCAGATTCGAGCGCGCCTTTTCTTGTAGTTCGAGGTTGGTCTTTTGCAGCTCCGCGGCGAGCGATTGCGACTGTTTGAGCAGGTTTTCTGTTCGCGTGTTTGCTTCGATCGTATTGAGCACAATCCCGATGATCTCAGTTAATTGATCAAGGAACGCCTGGTGGGCCGGACTGAATCGTTCGACTGACGAAAGTTCCATGACCGCTTTGACTTCGCCTTCAAAGAGAATCGGCAGGACCACAACGTTCGTCGGATGAAATTCGCCCAGGCCAGAACTCACTTTCGCGTAGTTATTCGGTACATCGGTCAGAAGAATGCGCCGTTTTTCCAATGCCGCTTGCCCCACCAGGCTCTCACCCATCTTAAAGCGGTTCTTCGCGCTATTTCCTCCCTGGGAAGCGTAGCTTGCCAACAGCTTAAGCTCCGATTCGCCGTTAGAATGATCGATCATGTAGAAGGCGCCTTGTTGCGCTGAAACCAGCGGAGCGAGCTCTGATAGGATGAGTTTACCGACCGTCAGGAAGTCGCGCTGTCCCTGCAGTATGCGAGTGAACTTGGCGAGGTTCGTCTTGAGCCAGTCTTGTTCCTTGTTCTGGAACGTGGTGTCCCTCAGATTGCGGATCATTTCGTTGATGTTGTCCTTTACGAATGCGACCTCGCCTTGTGCTTCGATCTGAATTGAACGGGTGAGGTCGCCCTTGGTTACTGCTGTCGCGACATCAGCGATAGCACGAAGCTGGGTGGTCAGATTTGCCGCCAGCCGGTTGACGTTATCCGTCAAATCCCGCCATGTGCCCGCAGCGCCAGGCACGTTCGCCTGACCGCCGAGTTTTCCTTCCACGGCCACCTCGCGCGCTACCGTCGTAACCTGATCGGCGAACGTCGCCAGCGTATCGATCATGTTGTTGATCGTCTCGGCGAGCTCGGCAATTTCGCCCTTCGCTTCGAGGAAAAGTTTCCGTTTCAAATCGCCGTTTGCGACTGCTGTCACCACCTTGGCAATGCCACGCACCTGATCAGTCAAGTTGGACGCCATAAAATTTACGTTGTCGGTAAGATCCTTCCAAGTTCCCGAAACGCCTTTCACTACGGCTTGGCCGCCGAGCTTGCCTTCCATGCCCACCTCGCGTGCTACGCGAGTCACTTCATCGGCGAATGACGACAGTTGGTCGACCATCGTATTGACCGTGTTTTTCAATTCCAAAATTTCGCCCTTAACATCGACGGTGATTTTCTTGCTCAGATCGCCAGTGGCAACAGCAGTGGTTACGGCAGCGATGTTGCGCACTTGTGTCGTGAGGTTGGAGGCCATGAAGTTGACATTGTCGCCGAGGTCCTTCCATACGCCTGCCAGCCCGCGCACGTCAGCTTGTCCGCCCAATTTCCCTTCGGAACCAACTTCACGCGCCACTCGAGTAACCTCCGACCCGAACGAGCGAAGTTGGTCCACCATCGTATTGATCGTGTCCTTTAGTTCCAGAATCTCGCCTTTCACGTCGACGGTGATTTTCTTGGACAAGTCACCAGTCGCGACGGCTGTGGTCACTGCAGCGATGTTACGCACCTGCGAGGTGAGGTTAGACGCCATCGAGTTCACAGAATCAGTGAGATCTTTCCACGTCCCGGCCACTCCGCGCACGTCAGCCTGGCCACCGAGTTTTCCTTCTGTACCGACCTCGCGGGCGACACGCGTCACCTCCGCTGCGAACGACGAAAGCTGATCCACCATCGTATTAATGGTGTTCTTTAACTCGAGAATCTCCCCTTGTACGTCCACGGTGATCTTTTTGGTGAGATCGCCTGTGGCAACGGCCGTGGTGACTGCAGCGATGTTACGCACCTGTGCCGTAAGATTCGACGCCATCGAGTTCACTGAATCGGTTAAATCTTTCCAGGTGCCGCCGACACCTGGCACCTGCGCCTGACCACCCAGTTTTCCTTCTGTGCCGACCTCGCGCGCCACGCGCGTCACTTCTGCAGCGAACGAGCGGAGTTGATCCACCATGGTGTTGATCGTGTCCTTGAGTTGGAGAATTTCGCCGCGTACGTCCACTGTGATCTTTCTCGACAAATCACCCTTGGCCACAGCGGTTGTGACGTCGGCAATGTTGCGAACTTGGGCCGTTAGGTTGGAGGCCATCGAGTTCACTGAATCAGTAAGGTCCTTCCAAGTGCCGGCCACGCCCCGCACGTCCGCCTGGCCACCAAGCCCGCCTTCGGTGCCGACTTCACGAGCCACACGTGTCACCTCCGCCGCGAACGAACTGAGCTGATCCACCATCGTGTTGATCGTGTTTTTTAACTCTGAAATCTCGCCTTTTACGTCGACTGTGATCTTCTTTGAAAGATCGCCATTGGCGACTGCGGTCGTTACCTCAGCAATGTTTCTTACCTGGCCGGTCAGATTGCCGGCCATGAAATTGACGCTGTCGGTGAGATCCTTCCATGTGCCTGCGACTCCTTTGACGTCAGCCTGGCCACCTAATTTTCCTTCGGTGCCCACCTCCCGCGCTACGCGTGTCACTTCCGATGCAAACGAACTGAGCTGATCAACCATGGTATTGATCGTGTTTTTCAGCTCGAGGATTTCACCCTTCACATCGACTGTGATCTTCTTCGACAGATCCCCCCTCGCGACAGCAGTCGTGACTGCGGCAATATTGCGCACCTGTCCGGTCAGATTGCGCGCCATGAAATTGACCGAATCGGTAAGATCCTTCCACGTACCGGACACCCCTTCCACGCGAGCTTGTCCGCCTAGAATTCCCTCAGAACCTACTTCACGCGCCACGCGCGTTACCTCCGAGGCAAACGACCGAAGCTGATCCACCATCACGTTGACCGTGTCTTTCAGCTCGAGAAACTCACCTTTGACATCGACGGTGATTTTCTTGGTCAAGTTCCCGTTCGCCACTGCAGTCGTGACTGTCGCGATGTTGCGAACTTGGGCCGTGAGATTGCCGGCCATCAAATTGACGTTCTCGGTAAGATCTTTCCAGGTGCCAGCGACGCCTTTTACTTTTGCCTGGCCGCCGAGCTTTCCCTCCGTGCCTACTTCACGCGCCACCCGCGTAACTTCCGACGCAAATGCGCCCAGCTGATCGACCATGGTGTTTACAATTTTTGCCGTGCGCAAAAACTCTCCTTTGAGCGGCTGTCCTTCGATCTTGGTGGCCATCGTTTCGGACAAATCCCCTTTTGCGACAGCGCCGATCACGCGCGCCATTTCACTCGTGGGACGAACCAGATCCTCTATCAAAACGTTGACGCACCCGATGGCATCGGCCCAACAGTTGGACACGTTGTTCAGCGATGCCCGCTCTGTGATTCGGCCTTCTTTCCCGACCACATGCACGATCCGTTCTAATTCCTGCGTCATGCGCTCGTTGATTTCGATGACTGTGTTAAACGTGTCAGCGATCTTCCCCGACACACCCGTCCAGTCCTCCGGAAGTCGCGCGGAAAAATCACCGCGTTTGAAAGCCATTAACGCCGCGAGCAATTGCCTCGTATCAAATTCATTTCCGTTAGGCTGCGAACGTTTCCGCGGTCGAGTTCTAGTAGACGGAGTTTTCTTCATAGAATAGGGCCTTAGAAAAATGGAGTTCCCTTCGTGGCAAATTCGACGTGGAATATGAGAAGGTTCATTTCCAGCGCCGTAGAGTAATCGCCGAATCGGTCACACCAAGCCGCATTTTCTTTCAACAAAACCACCGTCACCGCGTTTTGGTCGCGCAAAAAATCACTCCATAGCAGAGATTCCTTAATAAGAAACGACGAAGCGGCGAGTAACGTTGTGCCACCGGAAGCCAAAGAACTCTCGTATAAGCCTTTTGACGAGCTCGCTGGATCCGCGTCGAATGCCGATGCGAGAAAGAAAGAGGGAATCTTCCGCTGACTAGCGGACAGGCAACGTCGGTAAGCTGCGCAACCGGAAGCCAAAAATAATCCCCAAAACGCCCAATATCACTGCGTACCATGCGATAATCCAGATCACTGCCGCCGCCCCGGCGACCGGATTCCACAACAGCAGCAACGCAAAGACAATTGAAGCCAGGCCCATAAGGATGAGGAACCATTCGCCCTTGATTTCCCGGCGCAGCCTCACTGCCAAAGCAATCTCCGTTGCGCCAATCATCAGCGCCCACGCCGCAATGTAGATGACCAACGCCAGAGCGGTTATCCTGGGGGCATGGAACGTGAGGAAGCCGATGATGATCCCGAGAATCCCGATGATCAGATGAAATCCCCAGTCCGGGTCGGAAGCACGATGGCCGATCGCGCCGATAACGCGAAAGACACCGTCAACCAGCACCCAAGCTCCAAACAGGAGCACTAACACCGCGATTGTTAGCCCGGGATACACGAAGGCAATAATGCCGAAAATAATTGCGGCGATACCCCTTATCACCGAAACCCACCAATGGCGTTTTAAGGTCTCGATAAGCATTGCATTCTTTTAAGGATCAATTTGCAGTGACGCAAGCCAGTTTTAAGAGATCGCTGCCCGGGAGCCGGTGGCCGAACGAACGCGGCCAGTCAATCTCAAAGCCCGCACTTTGTGCCGGCTTCGGCGATACTGGAACGAGTCCGAAGGAGAGATGCTAAATACGTGTCGACTAAAGGTGCGTTGTTAATTCGCGCGAGATTCGCAGGCGTCTGAAGGCGCGAAAAGATGGCATATGCAATCTTGCTTCGCGGAACCGCTTTCTCACCGTAGCCCGACGGAATATTGCTTGACCAATAACGGACGTATTGTCCATCCGCACGATTCTCCATGCCGAGAAAAATTGTGGAGTGCCCGTGCTCATTTTTTCCCACCTGGCGCGACCAGAAAATTTTCATGAAGTCGCCGGGCTTGGCCTGATCGAAATTGTCGAAATTGGACCCCAGCTGCAGCTCGTGAAAAAGACGGGCCGTGCCTGGCCCATTTGCATTCCAGCGGCCCCAAATTCCTTCACCATCG
>WNFY01006695.1_pt1 | contig 10243 bp, 15 predicted proteins | sample 5400091 | NCBI WGS metagenome assembly WNFY01 (sample SAMN13153364, study PRJNA577476) | soil metagenome | isolation source: 60 cm soil or saprolite under grassland replicate 1 | place: USA:California | collected 2016-06-15
TATAATACCACGAGAACACACCATTGTCAATACATTTACACATGTACTTTAGTAAGCTCTTTAAAGTCATCGCAAACTCATTGACAATGGTGTGTTCTCGTGGTATTATAGTGACAAGAATAGAACGAACGGAGGTGAATTAAGAACTTGTCAAAGCTCATCATAAAACGGCTAGCAGAGGGGAAAGGGCTGAATCAAAGCCAATTGCAAATAAAAGCAGGCGTCACACCTCAACTTTTATATCGTTACTGGCATAATTTTACAAAAAGCGTTGAGCTTGAGCAGCTTGAGCGTATTGCGAAAGCGTTAGACGCCGAACCAGGAGACCTGGTTGTATCAGATGAAAGATATCAAGCCCTAAGCGAGCAAGAATCGTCAGAAGAGGATGTTGCATAGCCCACTGGTACGCGGCAATCACACGCCTGAGAAACGAGATAGCACCGCGTACCACACGGCTAACATTCTCATTATAGACTGAAATGTACGGAAATGTACAGTTACAGAAAGGCAGGGATGAAACAGCCTATGCTAGCACAATCACAGCCCATACAGCCCATACTCATCACGGTTGAAGAGGCTGCCAGTCACTTAGGGCTCAAGAAATGGGACCTGTACGCGAAAATATCATATGAGGGATGCCCTGCGTACCGTTTCGGGCGCTCAGTCAGGGTACGCCTGCCAGAAGTGCAGGAGTGGTTACAGGCCAGAAAGGAGGCCGTGTAAGTATGGCCACACGGCAGAGAAGAGATAGGGGAGATGGAGCCCTGTATCAACGGTCTTCTGATGGGCTTTTTGTTGCCTACGCACGATTGGAGAGCGGCAAAAGAAAATATGTCTATTCTAAGACGCGTGGTGAGGCTGTCAAAAAACTGAAGCTACTCCAGAAAGAGATCGATGCTCGGACAGTCGTTACTGCCAGGCCAGAGACGGTCGAGGCTTTTTTACTGTACTGGCTCAGCGTTCGTAAGGGCCGCAAAGACATTAAGGCGTCAACCGTCAATACACAGAGCTATCACTTAAAGGCGATGTATCCTCATGTGGGGCACATCAAACTCGCAAAGCTCACAGGCGACCACCTGCAGCGCATGTGTAACGCGCTCTTAGAGTCGCACAAAGTGAGCACCGTCCATACGATGATGCTTATCCTCTCAGCGGCCTTTCATGACGCGATCAAGTGGAAACGTCTGAGCTACAATCCGTGTAAAGATGTTGCCTTGCCAACCGCTGAAAAGCATGATGGGCCTGTGCTCACAGGAGAGCAGGCGCTTGTACTCTTAAATGTGGTCAAAGGGCACCAACTTGCATGTTGGCTCTCGTTGGCTCTAGCGACTGGCATGAGGAAAGGTGAGCTGATCGGCTTGAAATGGTCGGATATTGACCTTGAGGCACGCGTACTCAAAGTGGCTCGTACTGCAACGTACTTGCCTGGGGATGATGGGCATTATCAGTTTCATGAGAGCACGCCAAAAACACAGGCAGGCAAGCGCGTGATTACGTTGCCTCAATTCGCGATCACCGCCTTGAAAGAGCAAAAAATCAGGCAATTGGAGCAACGGTTGCTCTCAGGCCCTGCCTGGAATGAGAGCGGCCTGGTCTTCTGCAATGCAAAAGGCGGCTACTATGCGCTCGCACCATTAGAGCGGCATTTTAAAAAAGTGCTCAAGGATGCCGGTCTACCTGAACTTCGCATTCATGACTTGCGTCACTCATCTGCAACACTCCTGCTGAAGATGGGAGTTCCGCTTAAAGTCGTACAGGAAATATTGGGACATTCCAATTATAGTGTTACCGCAAACACCTATGGACACGTGCTTTCCGAGCAACGGGACGACGCGGCAAACAGGTTAGACGCTCTCTTTTTATCGGCAAAATAGTGTGTTTTGAATGGGATAAGCTACATTTTTAGCTGCACTTGTGAGCAAACGCGGGAAAATCGAGCGTGGGGGCGGGGAAAGGTGCTATTGTAACACAACTACGCGCCCTTGCACAGATTACATTTTCCTTCATTTTCCCCCGTTCATAACCGTTCATGTTGTCCAAATGTTCCCTGTGTATCTGCTCTGTAAGGTGCAGCCAGGGGTGCAGTAAGCTCAGCAATAGAGAAAGGCAAGAATGATGAACACGTATCGGGTGGCTCTCTGGCAAACGAGAACATCTCCATTGCCCATAGCAACGCTACCAAAGGTGCAGGCGCGCGACACCCGTACAGCGGCTATCAAGGCCATGCAGCAACACCATGCCACGCAGATGGGCGTTCTTGTGGTGATGTCTGACCAGGGTCAGCAGACGTACTATGATGTCTGTCTGGCAGGCCAGAGCATTACATGGAGTAGTGATGCCTGGTCACCGCGTTTCAAAGGTGATGTCTGATGCAAAAACTTTTTCTCACCTCTATGGCCGTCGTCGTAGTGCTCGCCACCGGCTTTTGCGTCATCGTGATCTCATCGATCATACCGTATTTCCCGATCATCGGCAAAATGGCCGTAGTCGTCGTTGGCGTACTGCTCTTCTGTATCGCGGTATTACTGCTCTTCTTCACCTGGTCTCGCATTGGCGTGTGGGGCAATCGCCGTAGGATGCTGATCAGTGGCGACGTCGTCGTGTACCTTCGCTCGAACGGGGAAGTCGTGCATTTAAGTGCAGAACATGAGCGGGCGAAAGTACAACTGCCAAATGTGACCGTAAAAGAGATTGCTGCCCCGAAAGAGCAAAAAGAGCAAAAAGGGCAGCAAGCGAGTGACGATGATACCGTGTTAGAGCTCTACGATATCGGCAATTCGCAACGCGATATAGCTGAGAAAACAAACCTGACACGATACCGTGTCTCGGAAATTATCAAGAAAAATCGTGGCTGAACTCTGGCTGATCTGGCTGGAAATTGCGTGAAAAGTGGCTGACTGAGTGGCTGACTGAGCTCAAAAAGTGGCTGACTGACCGGCCAGCGCAAAATCAGCAAAGTGCTCTCTCGAACACCGGGGGAGTGGGAGGCATTCATGGACATGATCATTTTCGTGTGGTGTATAGCTGTGCTTACGTTGGCGATGTTGTGGATTCATCATCGTTTTTTAAGTGATCAATAAGAGAAAGGATAATCACATGGGCATCTTTAGCAAGATTGCGAGTCTGTTTCATGATGATGACGACGAGCGTGAGGAGATCATTCAAGCAATCAACAACCTTGATGGAGTCATCCTTGACGATGGTGAAGGCGGCGGATTCCGCGTTGAGGTTCTGCCTGAAATGAGCTATGAGGAGTTCGTCGCGTTGTGTGAATCGCTCAAGAGGCAGCAGGAAGGGAAAGGATAACATCCATGAAAGACAAGTTCTTTGAGAAACTTGATAAGGTGCATCATGGACTTATGGGCTCAGTGGATGGAACTATGGCAAAGCAGGGAGTCCTCTCCGCCAGTGAGCTACAGGAATCGCTTCAGAAGGCGATCAAAGACAATGCGGCGGCTGACTATGTGAGTGAGTACAAAAAGTCGAAGGGGAAGGGAAGCAATCAATGAGCGAGCAGGAAGAAAAGTATACACCCTACACCATCGATGACACGATCAAATGGGTACTCAGGGAACATGGTTTCACAGGAACAGGAGACCAGCGACCGATGCGAGCGGCTATGGAGCTAGTCCTCAAAACACTTGGACCAGGTGAAGAGACCGCTCTCTTACTTGAAGATATTCAGGCCATGTGGGATATTCAGGCGGAGCTACTACAGCGATTTGGCCTTATCAATGCCAGACAGATTATAGAGGCAGGCTTTCCCACTGGGTAACTTTTACCCATCAATTTCCTTGCAGCATTGACATACTTTTGAACACAAGAAAAGAGAAAGCAGGCACACCATGAAAAAAGCATCTTTGAGGCGAAAACGAAAACAAGCAGTCGATAAAGCACCATCCTCACACTATCCCTTGCCAGGGAGTGAAAACATAATAAGGGCAGAAGCTGCAAGCTTTGCCCATCTGGATCTCCTGCAATCTCATTTGCTGAGGTTGGATGATGACCAGATTGTAGCAAGAGCAAAGCAGCTCTGCCTGGAACTAGACAGAATGGCAAAGACCACAGCTATACCAGCAGTCAGTAACAACAACCCTTTGTTTTTTGCGCTCTTTGTGCCTGCCTACTTTGATGTCTACCAGGCGCGTGCACAAGAGTATCAATCAAATGAGGTTGGATTCCAACACGACGCCACAAAGCTTATAGAGATGGGAGAGCAGGCAAAGAGACGTGAGCTTTTACAGATGTATCTGAAACGCTATAATGAGCAATACCCGCCCGTAGCAGCTTCCTGAGCAAGGAACAGAGGCTATGAGCAGGGTGTGTATCAGTTGCAAAGTACTGCTCATAGCCTCCGGTGTCTCTATGCTATCCTCGCATTTGATCCTAATTTCAATCTGACCAGCTTATCAGTGCGCTTCTGCACAATCCTGGCAAGCTCTGTATCATTGAGCTGCACAATTGTGATATGATCCCCGCTTCCACTGCTACTCCCACTGCCCCCACTGGCCTGTACTGAGCTGGCTATCATGCCTGCTGAAGGTCTGATTGGATACGTTGCCATCGGCTGTACGAGATGGAGCATGCTGGCTCGTAACATCGGCGCGCTATTGTCGATGCCCTGTGCAAATCCTTTCACCAGGGAAGGGCCAAAGATATTGAGTTCACGTAGCGGGCCTTCCTTTGCAGGAGAATGAGGCAGGAAATTGGCGATGGTTTGAGCTGCTTGTCCTGCCATGTTGCTCAGATTGCCAAGCATAGAGCCTATGCCGTTAATCAATCCCTGAATAATATTTCGTCCCCATTGCATTGCCTCACCTGGCAGGTTCGTAAAAAAGTTTCGGATGGCAGCAACAATATCATTGGCTTTTTGCCCTGCCTGATTTTTGAGATTGATCAGCCAGGTAACGACGTTTGCAACCATCTGCCCAACGCTTGCTATCACCGAATCTTTCATCTGCCCTATGCGCTTGCCTGCCGTGTTAGCGATATCTTGCCAGGAGGAATCAGTAGAATGGTTCAACTTGTTCCAGGTATTGAGAACATTCACGCCTAGCTCAGTTGTCTTGTTGTGAACATTGCTTCCCAGGTCAGAAAACTTCTGACCTACATCGTTTTTGATTTCAGTGGCTTTATTGCGGGTGTTTGTTCCTAGTGTATCGAAAGCGCCGCCGACGCCGTTTTTGATGTTCGTGGCGACTTCGCGTAGATGCGTGCCCAGCCAGTCAAAGACCCCGCCGACAAACTGGCTAATGGCTCCCCAGTTTTTGAAGATGAGGATAATACCGACCACAGCGGCTGCAACAGCCAGGATAGGCCAGGTCAGCGCCAGTGTTGGGATCGCAGCGGCTATGGCACCTGCAGCCCAGGCCCCAAAGCCAACGACCAGGGCAGGGATAGCGGTTACAGCGGCAATCGTTGCCTCAGCCACAACCGAGATGATCGCAGGCACAAGAGAAGCGAGCATTTGCGCGCCTGAGACAACTGCTTGTATTCCGGCCTTTGCGACATTAGCAACGAATGCGGCGGCTATCTTCACCCCAGCCGCCGCCGCTTCAACGCCTGTCTTGACCATATTCGCGACAAAGGATGCTCCGATTTGCGCACCTGCTATCACGGATTGTGTGCCACTGGCAATCATTTGCCCGATAAAGGTTGCAACCTTCCCGGCTGCCTCCCATCCTGCTATGCCTGTTTTGATAATTCCTTGTATATACTGGCCAGTCATCTTGACGCTGGCAATGGTAGATTCGACGCCTGATTTAATCAGGGCAGGAACGAACAACACGCCGAGTGCGACGGCGGTCACCTTCACGGCATCGCCATTATCCTTGAGGAACTTTATGGTCTGGGTCAGACCACCCACCAGACCAGTAAGTGCAGGTAATCCAGTGGTTTTGATGAACGTGAAAAGCCCGCCTGCGCTTACTGATGAATCCTTGAATGCTGGCGCTACCATGCCGACGAGTTGTGTTCCTAAATCACGAAGTTGGTTCACAAACTCTGCAAGCTGAGGCGATTGTATGACGCCAACAAATTCATGAAATGCTGGTACGACATTGGTAGAGACAAAGTTTCCGATCTGAGAAAAAACATGAGCTATGGCCTGGCCAGTCCCAGTAGCAAAATCCTGAAATTGCTTGCTACTGACAAGGTTACCCAATTGTGTCAGGGCATTCTTTGCACTGTCGAATAATGGCCCGGACATCGTCCGCCACGCCGCGCCAATATTGTCTTGAAATGTGGAGAGCAGGCCGTTAAACGTCTGTGATTGCGCCTGCATGCCACCACCAAAGGTCTTTTCCATGCCTGCTCGTAGCATCTCTATGCCCTTCTGAGCAGGGATAACCCCGGATGTGACCATATCTTTGATGACACTGACAGGCTTGTGCATCTGGTCTGCCAGGATCTGGAAGCCATTGATTCCGACGCTCGTTAATTGCATCAGATCCTGCGTCTGGATTTTGCCAGCAGCATTCATCTGCCCAAAGACGTTAACGACTTGATCCAGTGAGGCAGCGGTATTCTTGCCGAGGCCAGAGAGCGCGTCACCTATGGCCGTCAATAAAGGTTTGGTGTCCTTCAGCGGAATTTGGAATGCTAACAGCTTCTGCGTCGAATCGGCCAGCTCAGGAAATTCAAACGGTGTCGAGGCGGCAAATTGTTGCAAGTCTTTCAGCTCTGCACTGGCAGCTTTTGAGCTCCCGAGCAACTGAGTAAAGGCTGTGTCGGTTTGTTCCATTGACGCGTTAGGCTCTAGCAGAGCAGAGGCCAGCCCTACCGCGCCTTGCGCCAGACCTTGCATCCCTATGACCGTTTGTCCTATCTTTGCGCCGAAGTCAAGCACACCCGAGATACCAGACTTGAAGCCAGAGAGAATACCGTTGCCTGTCGATTGGGCAGCTTCAGCTATCGATCCTATCTCACGTTTTGCTTGTGCAATGCCAGCCCCTAAATTGGAGATGTCCGCCCGAAAATTGACTAACAAATCTGCTACTTGTGTGCTCATAAATTGCCTACCCTGTTTTACTGTTGTCCGCTTGAAATGATGAATATACGTCATGTCGTCGAGCTAAGTATAACAGATTCTGAGAGACTTATCATCACAATTCGTAATGATGTATCCACAATTCATGAGGAAAAGTTATGAATTGTGGATACATCAGATGAGAAGCGCAAAAAAGCAAGGGAACTACTGCGATATTCGCAGAGTATCCCTTGCTGTGTGGAGCATGGTTACAACCATGCGCGCTTCGGCGGCTCTTTCGAGTGTGTCTCATCAGGGATAGGCTGTACATCCGGGACCGGCTTTGCAAACTGTTCTATTTCAGCGCGTTTGTAGAGTACCCTCAACCCAAATTGCTTATAACGGGTAAGCCTGCCCTGATCCGCCCATCGTCCTACTGTCCGAGGATTCACTCCTAAGAATTGGGCCGCTTCTTTCTCTGAAATAAAGTCATCAAGAGTGCCGGTTATGGATTCGTTGGTAGCACTCATACAACTATCACCTCTTCTTCTCTGGCCATGCCCTAGAAATAGAATGTTCTGGCGCGTTGCGGATTGATTGTATCCAGATGCACAATACGGTCAACAACCGCATCAAATGTTTCCTCATCTACGAAAAATGGCGGCAATAGATTGCTCCCGTCAGGATGTGGATTCTCTTCAGTTCGCCTCACCTTACGCGCTTCAAAGTCATAAATAATAAACGTGGTTCCTCCCTGTGGGTTCCCTTCAATCGTATACAGGCGATCTGCCATCTCTTTCTGCTGTCCTTCCTGCTATTTTTTGCCGATAGAGATCTCTATCAGGTAGGTGGCCTATAAACCACCCACTTATAAACGATATGATTACAAGTGAGCTATTGTCAAGCCATCTACCTTGATACACTCTTCTGTACATATATGTCTACGCGGGAAAAGGGTACTGTATGGCAGTTCGTTTGAAGGTGAAAGAGATAGCCCAGAGCAAGGGCGTAAGCCAGCGTAAGCTGTCTATGCGCTCTGGCGTGGATATCAATACGGTTCGCAGGATCTACCGTAACCCTATGAGCGTGGTGACAACAGAAACGCTGAGTAAGCTGGCAGGCGTGTTAGGTGTCGATGCCTCCGAGCTCATAGAAAGCGTTCCTGATTAGCTTCTACCTTTCTTCCCTGGCCCACATTACCAAAGACGCTACACCCGAAAGCGTAGCATCTCTTCTTAACTAGCTGTTTATTTTCAGTACTGCAATAGCCTCGGGCAGAACCACTTTGCCACCCACGCGCATACGCGCAAGGTAGGCTACCTGATTCTGGATGGCGAACAGTTCTTTGAGCGTCTGGAACGTCAATCCAACGCGATCGACAATCTGGTACCCTTGCGCGATATCGCCAAAGATGATGGGATAGCCACCCACGGTATACGTTGGTACGCCTGCAGGATATGAGCTCGGATTGACCATATCAGGCATTTCCACTATCGGACGACCAAACAACGTTTCACGGAACACATCACCAAACATGGTCCACAAGGGTCTCGCCTGGCTATCAGTAAACAGCCTCAGCGCGCCAATCGTGCTATTGGACATCATCCATGTGCCTGTTGGGCGATAGCCACTTTTTGTCGCATGCATGAGGTTGATGATATCTGGCGCTTTGATGATGCCATTTAAACTGTTGTTGATGACCTGCGTGATGACACCCGATTGAACCGAGGTAAGGATGCCTTCAGGTCGCGCGACACCATCGCCAGTCAGGAAAGCTATACCCTCTTTTTGTGCGAATTGACGCGTCAAGCGCTTCAGAATGTAGCCTTCAATATCGAATACCGAATCTTCCAGGTTCTGCCTGGAAAGCTTCAGGTAGCCGTTGAGTTCGCGCGCGTAGATTTCAACCATGCCCAGGTTCGGATCAGGGCTCGCTACAAAGCCAGTTTGCTCATCAGACCAGAAAATGTTGGTGTCCGTTGCCCCCTCACTCGGGATTAAAAGTTTTTCCCCGCCGATGATTTGCGTATCGGCCAGTGAGCGTACTGGACTGATCAAGAAGAGCTTCTGAACGAATTTGTCTGACAAGTCAGTCCCAGCAAAGAATCCCCCTAAATCGGCGGCGGCTGAAGTCATGACTTTCTGTTCGTGCGTCATCGGCGATGACGGGCCAAAGTCCATGTAGTTGAAGTCGATGAGCTTGCGCTCTTCATTGGTCAGAGCAAGGATATCGCCTTGTTTCCGTATCCATTTCTCAATTGCCCGGGTTGATTCGCTTTTGTGGCCACCGTACGCATAATTGCCCGCGTAGCCAGGGCGCTGCCGGGCCAGTGCCAGTTCTTTCCGGTCTGCAATCAGGCCATTATACTTCGAAATGCTGCCCGTGATGTCGTTGTTCAATGTATCGAGATTCGCGCGAACCTCAGCAGGCATCCCGTTTTTGTAGAATTCATCCAATTGCGAATTCATGGTGTGTCGCAACGTCTGAACTTGATCAATTGTTGCGTTAATTTCCTCGTAACCCATAAAAATCTACCCTTTCAGTGAGTGTTTGAAACGAAATTTCAATCACGTAAAGGGTAGTTTGCCCGCGCCTTCACGGTGCGTTGTGCTCGGCGTGTTGTGCAGTGGTAGGAATCCGCGTGCCCGGCCACGACAGGTATACAATCATGTGCTCATATTCAGTTGTAGGCTCATATTCAGTTGTCGTGTGGATGGATGGGTTGTACAAGAGTAGAAAATTCCGCGTCATGTGCAACGCATCACTGCGAATAAGGATACGGCATGGATAGTATCAGGAGTAGTATATACCTCCACGCTCTCTGGTGCAACGTCTGCGGCTATTCCTCAGAAATCTCAGAAATCTTTGTTTGCTGGGGCAGCCACTGCTCGTAGCCGTGGCTTGCTTCCATGTAATGCACTGCGTCAGCCAGCGTGAATCGAAATTGCTCCTGTATCCATTTCGAGAAATCTGAATGATGTATAACCATGTTTGCCTGGCGCAAGAGAAAGCCTATCCGTACCACATCCTCAAGGTTCTTCCGATTGCGCTCGTCTATCTGCGCAAGATACGCACGAATACGCACGGCGCGCGCTTCTACCTCATCCTGTTGATTTTCCTGGTTTTCTGTTTCTTGCTCTTGCGTCATCGTACTGCCTGCTTTCTTTCTTTTTCGCGTGCCTCGGCGGTGGCGAATATGGGTTGTAAAATCTCCAACTCTTCGGGCAGGAACATCCCCCAATCAATACCTTGTGATGATTGTTCCTGTGTAGTAG
>WNFY01006699.1_pt1 | contig 10242 bp, 9 predicted proteins | sample 5400091 | NCBI WGS metagenome assembly WNFY01 (sample SAMN13153364, study PRJNA577476) | soil metagenome | isolation source: 60 cm soil or saprolite under grassland replicate 1 | place: USA:California | collected 2016-06-15
AAAACTCACTGACGACACCAGCAAGCTCAATATGCAAATAGTACACAGATCGGTCGCACTCAGAGACCAAATGCTGAAGTTACCGTTTGCTCAGCGCATAAACATGGCACATAACCGAATACGAGACATAGCTAGCAGCCTAAAATAACACACTATGACGAAGAGCAGAATGAATCCTAAGGTTGATGCATGTTTAAGTAGAGCCAGAAAGTGGCGGGAAGAAATGGAGAAATTGAGAATGATCAGCCTGGATTGTGGGCTGACCGAAGAATTGAAGTGGGGTAAACCTTGTTACACGTTTCAGGACAGTAACATAGTTATCATACAAGGATTTAAAGAATTCTGTGCGCTTTTGTTTTGCAAAGGCGCCTTGTTAAAGGATCCCAATGGTATTCTTAAAAAATTTGGCTGGCAGGCGGCACGCAGGATTCCGTTCACCAATGTTCGAGAAATAGTTGAGATGGAACCCACCTTGAAAACCTATATCCGTGAAGCCATTGAAGCAGAAAGGGCCGGTTTGGAAGTGACTTTAAAAAAGAATCCGGAACCTATTCCTGAAGAATTTCAGAATAAATTAGATGAAATCCCTGCCTTGAAAGCTGCTTTTGATGCACTGACGCCGGGACGGCAAAGAGGATACATTCTTTATTTTTCTGGAGCGAAACAATCCAAAACTCGAGAGTCAAGGGTCGCAAAATGGATGCCGCAAATTCTCAGGGGAAAGGGATTGAATGATTCGTAATGCCACCCAACGTTCGATTCTTCGATGGATTCACCTCATCTTTACCATTCCGATAATCGGTTATGTTTATAGTCCGTTTGCAGAACTTCCGAACTACGCACCTGTTGTTCGGTTTGTCTCCATTCCTGTACTTATCCTTTCGGGATTTTGGATGTATGCAGGCGTATTCTTCGCCATCATTGGCGTCGCGCTATGGCTCGGTGCATATTACCTATCTGGATATGGAGCGGCTATCCTCAGTGAGATCGCGCTATTCGTCGCGTGGAAGACTTGGTTGGTGATTCGCGCGCGACAGTCGAAAAGATTGGCCTAATCGGGGTCGACTCTTCACATGACACAGCGATAAAAAAGAAGCCTCTATGACAGGCGTGGAAACAAAAAAGGAATTGTCACCGGAACAACGTGAAGAATTGCTTAAAGCCTTAAGAGCCCGTTTCGAGAAAAATATGAACCGCCATAAAGGTCTTGAATGGGGGGAACTAAAAGCAAAGCTGGAAGCTAATGCCGAAAAACTGTGGTCACTCAATGAAATGGAAAGAACCGGCGGTGAACCGGATGTTGTTGGGCACGATAACAAGACGGGCGAATACATCTTTTTTGATTGTTCAGCAGAAAGTCCTAACGGTCGCAGGAGTGTTTGTTACGACCGGAATGGTCAGGAATCCAGGAAAGAACATAAACCGGAAAATAACGCTATCGATATGGCAACGGCCATGGGCATTGAGCTTTTAACGGAAGAACAATATCGAGAGCTGCAGAAACTTGGAAATTTCGACACGAAGACGTCGAGCTGGGTGAAAGCACCTGCTGATATCAGAAAACTCGGCGGCGCCCTCTTTGGTGATCGCCGCTTCGGCCAAGTCTTCGTGTATCACAACGGTGCGCAGTCTTACTACAGCGCCAGAGCGTTCCGTGGCTCGCTAAGGGTATAGGTTTATACTGTGAATTTGGCATTTCTTGGCAGCGAACAGGCTGCGCCTGTACTTGTTTCTGTTCTCGTTAGGCGCGCTGCATTGTGAAAATACTTACTGTCACTCTCATCGCGGGAATCATGCTGGCGCAGTCCAGCGTCTCAGTGGCCGCGACGTCTGAGAATTCGGCGGCGCGTGATGTTGCCGGGGCAAAATCCTTCGCGTTCGGAGGTATTGGTGTTGCCGGGCTCATGTCTGCAGGTGAACGGAATTTGCGAGCCGTTCTCGAGCGACCGGATGCCTCGCAGCAGTTACAAACCGCGCTTAGTCACGCAACGCCGGCAGGCAAGCTCTACATTCTGGTTGGCCTGCGCCGGTGTGATCGTGCCGCGTACCAAAAAGTCTTCGATTCCCTGGCGCGTCCCAACGATGAGGTCGAAGTGGCGCGCGGATGCATGATCAGTCGGGAACCGTTTCGTCAACTCCTCTCAGAGGTTCAAGACGGTCGATTTGATGATTACTTATCACGGCCGCCATGGTGATTGCCAGCCGTTGCAGTATCGCAGCAGCTGTAGCCACGGCCCTGTGAGCCGTTTCCTGAGTGTGAAAAGCAGCGTCGAGTTGGGACCGGCCACAGGTCCGCGCACCGGACGGATTCGTCCCTCGCCGAACCGGCCACAGGCCGGCTCTAACATTTGTGAAATCGCGCCAGTGGAGACGAAAACTCTACCTGGGCGACAGCGTCAGGGAGGCATTATCGCTGCCCTTGGCCATGCGCAGGTTTTCCTCGGCTTCAGGAAAATCTGGATGCAGACGTAACGCTTCTTCGAACTGTGCGATCGCGCTGGGAATGTTGCCCTCGCGCATAAAAATTTTTCCCAGGTAATTATGCGGCTGTGCAAGTTTTGAATCGAGCTTGGTCGCCGTTTGTAAATGCGCTTTCGCTTCTGACAAATCACCCTTTTCCAAAAGCGCAGTTCCGAGATCTATTTGCGCGTCGACATAACTGCGATCAGCGCGGACCGCTTCTCGATACTGCGCAATGGCCTGGTCCAATGTGCCGTGTTTTTCCAGAAAGGCGCCGTAGCTATGATGCGCCTGCGCGGATTTCGGCGCTAACCTGACTGCTGCTTCGCATTCCGCCCCCGCCTGATCGTCGTGGCCTAGTTGCTCCAGAAGATAAGCGTAACCGGAGTGATACTCGGCATTGTTGGGTTCGATCTTCAGCGCCGTTTCATAATGCTTGTGGGCGTCGTCCAATTCTCCCTTGCCAATCAGAATCGTCGCGAGGCCGGCATGCGCCTTCGCCGAATTGGGATTTAAACGCAGCGAATTGGAAAATGCCTCAGCCGCTTCATCAGTTCGGCCGGCGTCCAGCAGAGCGGTGGCGTGATTAAGATGAGCCCGGGAACTGGTCGGAAGATCGGCCGTAATCATGGCGACGCGGTCGAGTTCGCTCCGGGCCGTATGCGTCTGTCCAAGCCAGAGCGCTCCCAGCGGAATGACGAAAACTCCTACCCATTTCGCTCCGTGCAACGCCCAGCCTGGGAGAAAACCTTTTGCCGAAACATCTGCCGTGCCGCCACTGATACCGAGAGATTGCCGGGTAGATTTCTCGCGCACCTTCCAGATAAATCCGTCGTAATAAAAATGGAGCAACGCCGAAGCCGTCACCACACCGGCGAGAATGTTTTTGACTGACTCGACGCCGACACTCGACTTGAAATAGCCGAGTGCTCCGTAAGCGAAGATCAAGCCGACATAAAGACCGATCAGCGAGCCACTGCGCCTGAACACAAAATGCATAAACCCGCCAATCGAGCTGTCTGACTCGACGCGTTTGCGATTATAAATCCAAACCAGCGAGAGATACTGGACATCGTGAAAGACTTCGAACAAGGCAACGCCGACGAGAACGCTGGCCACGATGTTATTGCAGTACCACCAAAATGATATGCTCGTGATGAGAAGCACCAGCTTCACCGGGCTTGGCCGCTGCCCGCGGATCCACGACCAGACGTAATTTACAAGGAACAATCCCGCAACTGCGAGCGCCACCGCCAGCAACCCTTGCTGCGCAGTGCGGAGAAGCGCCGGTGGAATGAAAAGGCCCCCGGCGGAATAATAGATTTCGAGTGTATCGGTCATTCGCTGTGGCGAGAGCAGGACGGCAGTGGTGAACCAGATGCCGCACAATGCGAAATCCAAACGGCGCGTTAGCTCGGCGAACGAACCGACTTTGGCGTCGTAAATACGGCAGAACCCGTAGGTCTGCATCATGCCGTGCCAAACGCCCCAGACAAAGGCCACAAGCACAATGCCCTTAAGATCCCAGATGGAAAACGCAGCGCAGACGACAACCAAAAAGATCGGAGCAAAAATGAAGCGCCATTTGAAGCGCTGGAATAACGCGCGATCGCCATAGGCGCGAATCATTCCTGGCAAATGGTGGCCCATTGCGCCAAAAGCAGCCACGAAAAGATAAATGTCCTGCGCGCTCCAACGCGCCTGTGCTATGAGAAAGATCGGTACGATCAGCAGCGGAGTGCAGACGTAGAGGACCAAATCCCGCCAACTGTCCAAAATCCACAGGCTCGGCTTCCGCGAGGCTGCGGGCGCAGCGGGGACAGTTTGCGGACTCGAGAACGCGGTAACGTGCTGCATGCCGGGGAGCAGTTTTCCTTAAACTGCGGGGAAAATCAATCCTGAGTTCGATGAAAAAAGGCGGCGCGTTCACGGCTCATGCTCGTAATCGTGCTCGTGATCGATTAAGTAAGGTTCGATTACCATCACGAGCATGAGCACGAGTAATAAGTCACGCATCGGGATTACGCTTGGCGATTGCGCAGGAATCGGCCCGGAAATTGTCGATCTCGCTCTGAACTCCAATCGCATTACGCTCGACGCTGAATGCAAAGTCATCGGTAAAAATCCCGGTTCTCGACCGGGAAATCCTACCGCCGAAACTGCGCGCGCTGCCGCGGCGGCGTTGGAAGAAGCGATCACACTCGCGCGGCGCGGTGAGTTCGATGCAATCGTAACCGGCCCCGTTCACAAAGCCCGAATGTACGAAGTGGGCTTCAAGTTTCCAGGGCAAACGGAATTTTTTGCCGAGCGCTGTGGCGTCAAAAATTTCGCGATGTGTCTGACAGGCAGAAAAATCACGGTCGCGCTTGCCACAGCGCACGTTCCGTTGCGCGAGGCCGCGAGCGCGCTCAAGCAATCGGAGATTGTCCGAGTCGGCCTGTTACTTTCGGATTTCCTTGGTTTACGATCAGCAAGCTCGCCACGCATCGCTGTTGCCGGATTGAATCCGCATGCCGGCGAATCCGGCACACTTGGCCGAGAAGAAATCGAAATCATCGCCCCGGCGGTCGGGGAGCTAAATCGATTACTTCTCAATTCTCACCAATCACAAGCTGTTTTTACAGGCCCCCACTCTCCCGACACAGTTTTTCACCGTGCGATTGAAGGCGAATTCGATGCGGTACTCTGCATGTATCACGATCAAGGTTTGATCCCGCTGAAACTTCACGCCTTTTACCAAGGTGTGAATGTGACGCTTGGCCTTCCTTTTCCTCGCACCAGTCCCGATCACGGCACTGCGTTTGAAATTGCCGGCAAAGGAATCGCCCGTCCCGACAGCATCATCGCGGCGATCAATCTCGCCGCGGAACTTGCAGGCGCAAAACTGTAGCAAATCCCGCTCTTGCTCTTACTCATGCTCATGCTCGATTGCAGGAAACTCGATCGCGATTACGAACATGAGCACCGGAAAGATCGAAAAGTACGTTTCGGTTTTTAACATCGGACTACAGAACACGTTCGTTTATCGCTGGAATTATTTTCTGCGAGCGCTCTTTGCGCTGATTCCGCTGGCCGGCACCGTGTTCCTCTGGAGCGCAGTGTTCAAGGAGCGCGGCGGCGGACTACACGGCTACGACTACGGCTCGATGATCTATTACTATTTGCTCACTATCCTGGTGAGCAATCTGGTCACCCCAACGGAGGATGAATGGCAGATCGCTGCTGATATTCGTGAAGGCCAGATCAATGCGCTTTTGACCAAGCCGATGAGTTACCTCGCATACCGGTTCAGTATTTTTTTAAGCGGACGCCTCGTTTACACGTTCGTCACTCTACCGCCGATTGCGCTGATCTTTATTTATTTTCGCGACTACATCGTGCTGCCTGCCGATCCGCTGGTCTATGTGGTTGCCACGGTGTCGATGTTCATGGCTGCGTTTATTCAATTCTTTATCACTTACAGCCTTGCGATGATGGCGTTTTGGATTCTGGAAATCTCGACAATCGTTTTCATCGTTTATTCGTTCGAATATTTCCTCGGCGGCCAGATGTTTCCTATCGACATTATGCCATCCGCCGTGCAAGCGGTGATGAAATGGCTGCCGTTTTATTACGAGCTGTTTTGCCCGATTGCGATCTTTCTCGGCCGATTGAAAGGGGCTGAACTTGTCCAAGCGCTGACGATCCAGACTGGTTGGCTGTTCCTCGCGTGGGCTTGGGCAAACTTCATGTGGAGACGCGGGCTAGGCCATTACCAGGCCGTCGGCGGATAGCCGCTTCGAATTTGTCTTCAGATTCCCGAACTCGTACGCCTCATTGCTTCGCGTCGTTGGGCGCGGGCGAAGCGGCCAGTTTCTCAAAGCGCGGATCCTTCCGGAGTGGATCAAACATCGGATCCAGCCGAAGCAACGCAGGCGTGATCGGCGCGTTGGAAGCGAGTGGGCCAGTGGACGGTATCGACAGTAGCTTTTGCAACGCAGCAACGGCGCGATCGAACTCTCCCGTCCCTGTCGCTACCCGGGCGAGAATCTCGATCGGAATGGGGCCGTGCAATGCGTCCTTCTCAAGGGGAATGATACGTTGAGCGCTTTCGGCCAGAGCCAATGCCGCTGATTTGTCGCCAAGACACATACAGACCAACGCGAGATCTCCAATTACTACGAAATTTTCAGGCTGCTCTTTGAGAAAGGATTCCAATTCGCCGCGCGCCTGTCGCCAGGCCTCCTGCGCAGCCGCATGGTCGCCCCCAACCTCTTGCGCCCAGCCCAGCCAAAAGCGAAGTTCACCATTGTAATAGCCCAATGCTGGGTCAGGCTTGGTCAGTATTTCCTTTAGCCTTGGAATAATTTGTTCGGGATGGCGCTCCAGGATTGCCTGGTAAACCTGCGTTTCCAAGGCGCCGGGGTTGTTAGCCGCCGGATGCAGCAGAGCTAAGAGCATCGCAGCCTGCGGCAGGTCTCCCTCGGCTTGGGCGATGGACGCTTTTTGTACCAACGTGTCCAAGTCGTCGGGTACGATATCCAGAACTTGATCCAGCTTTCGCAGCGCTTCTGGAAAACGACGAAGGCAGATATAGGATTGTGCATGCTGCGTGAGCAACGAAACGTTGCGCGGGTCGAGCCGCTCAGCTTCATTGAAGTACGACTCGCTTCGGTCCCACTGATTTCTCCTGCGTTCGAGGTACGCGAGCGATTCGGGAATTCGGCTGTTGCTGGGCAACGCCTGACGGGCCTGCTCGAGGTAGCGCCCGGCAGTGTCGTAATCCTTCAAGCACGCATAGCGATAGTACCCCATCGCCATCAGAGCCTCGCCGAGATTTGGTTGAAGGGTAAGCGCGGTTTCAGCCGCCTGCCGTGCTTCTTCGCGAAGCGCGGTCGTCGGCTGCAGAGTCAATTGGAGATAGCCACGGGCGTCCACGTATGAAAGCAGCGCCCAGGCGAGTGCAAATTTCGGGTCCAACCGCACAGCTTCTCTGAGATATTTTTGCGCGCCAAGAGAGTTCGCGGGAGTCGTCGCTGTCTTGAGATTGTACGCCAGACCTCGCAAATAAGCGTCGTAAGCTTCCATGTTCTCCGTCGGTTTCGCGGCGATCACCTGCTGTTCGCGACCGGTGAGATGCACGCGCAATTGCTCGGCGATAGCTCTAGCCACTTCGCTCTCGACGAAAAAGACGTCGATCACCTTTCGATCAAAGGTATCGGCCCAGAGATGCGAATCAGTGGCTGCTTTGATCAGCTGCACGTTTACGCGCACGGAGTCCCCACTCTTCTGCACGCTTCCTTCCAAGATGTTGGCAACTCCAAGTTGTTTAGCGATTTCAGGTAAGTTCTTAGGGGCGCTTTTGTAATGTTGCGTCGATGTGCGCGAGATTACTTTTAGATCGGCGATCTTGGACAGGCGCGTCAGAATCTCATCCTGGATCCCTTCCGCAAAGTAAGCATTGGCTTTATCTTCACTCAGATTCTCAAATGGAAGCACCGCAATGCTTTTTTCCGGCGCAGTCAGTGTCATTTGCGCGCGATGACGCGAAAATAGCGCGATACCGCCGACGATTGCTGCGACTGTGAGTAACGCTGTGGTTATCGCTGCCCAGCGCATTCGTGTCCGGCGTTTCTGCGCAGCCAATTTCAGCGGCACCTTAGGATTGCCGAATTGATCGGCATACAAATTCACTATCCCGACACGCACCGCATGTTTTACTTCGCACGAACCCAGATCGTGCAAGCGCGGTCGCCATTTCTCGTATGCCTCGAGGTCCTCGGCGACACGCTTCGAAAGCAGAATATGGCCTGCATCGCCGCAATCCATCACTCGTTTGGCCATGTTTATCCCAGTACCTGTGAGATTGGCTCGTTCGTTGACGTCGATCACGCCGCTAACTGGCCCGCTGTGAATTCCCATCCGAAGTAGCAGCCGTGAATGTTGTTTGAGTGAGCGGCTAATCTCCACGGCGCATTGCACAGGCGCTTCCGGGCTCGTGTAAAATATCAGCGCCATCCCGTCGCCTGTCGGGATTTTAAGCAAACGGTCTCCGGCTTCGGCTCGCTGAAACTGCTCCGATGCGCGAACAACTCCGTTTAGCTTCTCAACCGCCGCATGCTGGTCGTCAATGGAAAGCCTCGAGTAACCAACAATGTCGATGAATAGGACGTGCCCTATTTCGAGTTGGATTTCAGTGGCCATAACACGTCTCGCACAGGGATCGCGCCAGCAATATGATCTCGAACCACCCCTGATAGTCGAGAGCAAACCCGAAATGCAAAGTCCGCTCGCCTGTCGGTCAGCTATGTCTTCGATGCTTCAGCGAATACTCATGCGGCTAAGCACTTGTTGCGCAGTGAAGCCACGGTCGCGGGACATGAGCGGGTTGAACGTTCGGCGTTTTCATCCGAAATAGCACGCAGTCATGGCACGACTTCACGAATATCAAGGCAAAGCTATTCTTGCAGCTAATGGATTCAAAATCCCACGTGGCTCCTCGGCTCGAACGGCTGAGGAAGCTGTCGCGGCAGCGGTGGAGCTAGGCGGCGACATCGTCATCAAGGTCCAGGCGTGGACGACGGGTCGCGCCGGCATTGGTGGTGTGGCGTTCGCGAAAAAGCCGGATGAAGTTCGTGCGCACACTACGCGAATGCTGGCGATGAAAGTCGGACAGTTTCCAGTCGAAGCCGTGCTGGTTGAAGAAAAGATCGATATCGACCGGGAATTTTTTCTTTCGTTCGCGATCGATGACGGTGCCCGCGCCCCGATGATCATTTTCGCCGCCGGCGGTGGCTCCGGAATCGAAGAACGCGCCGCTGCAACGCGAAGAATTCCCTGCGATGTGAATGGCGGACCATTGGATTCAGCCATTAACGATGCTGTTGCTTCTTGCGGACTTTCGCCGACGCAGGCCACACAACTCGCCGAATCGATCCGAAAATTATTTGCCGCTGCGCGCAGCGTGGAAGCGCGCTCGCTGGAAATCAACCCGCTCGTGCTCACCAAGAACGGCGAGTTCGTCGCCGCCGATTGCCGAATCACAATTGATGATTACGCCGTGGCACGTCACCCTGAGCTGGGAATCGAAATCGCGCGCGAGTTCGATCATCCACCAACTGCTCTGGAACGTGTGGCCTACGCTGTCGAACAAAGCGATCATCGCGGCACATTTTATTTTGCACAACTGGCGACGGCCGCTCCCAAAGGTTCCAAAGGTCTCGTCGGTTTTCATGGCGCCGGCGGCGGCGGATCTATGATGTCCATGGACGCCATCGTGAATGCGGGCTTCACCATCGCTAATTTCACCGATACCAGCGGTAATCCGTCCGCATCCAAGGTTTATCGCGCCGCGCGAATCATTTTGGCTCAGCCCGACCTGGTGGGTTATTTCGGTTCGGGTTCCGGCGTAGCAAGCCAGGAGCAATATTGGTCGGCGTATGGATTGGCTAAAGCTTTTTGGGAACTGGATCTTGATATTCCCGCGGTGATCCGTCTGGGTGGAAACACAGAAGATCGCGCCGTGGACATCTTACATCGCATGTCCAAGCTACTTCGCGCACCGGTCGAGGGTTATCGCAAAACCGACACGCCCGCCGTGATCGCCGCACGCTTTGCTGAACTTGTCGAGAGCGCCAGCGGCACAAAATGGAAGCCGCGCATCCCACGTGCACCCAGGTTCACCAAAGATTCACCAACGATTGCTTTTCCCGTGAAAAACGGCCGCCTTTGGATTGAGACTGTGCAATGGCCACAAATTCGCAGTGCTATCGAAACGCATTCCGGCGGATTGATTGTCGATCG
>WNFY01011084.1_pt1 | contig 10238 bp, 9 predicted proteins | sample 5400091 | NCBI WGS metagenome assembly WNFY01 (sample SAMN13153364, study PRJNA577476) | soil metagenome | isolation source: 60 cm soil or saprolite under grassland replicate 1 | place: USA:California | collected 2016-06-15
ACCGCCTCGTCAGACCCCTCCAGCGGCTCGCACCTTGGAATAGCATACTCCTTCGCGCCGGGCTGAGCCAGACTGATGTTGCCCTTCCTAACGTAGGCGGGATCAAAGTTGGATATGTTGGATGAAAATCGGCGCCCATCTGCGCGGAAGACAACCACCGCCCGATGACCGATAGTTGGCTTGAAGACAAACCGGATACCCGACTTGAGACGCAGTTCTTTGTTCAGAGCAGCCCCGAGCTCTTGAGCCTCAGGAGTCGAGAGGTTCCTTCCAGCTCTGCGGTCCACAAGCTTGTCACCCTTGACGGTCGCAAAACCGGCCCTTAGTGCGAGATCACCGTCATGAAATTCGACACCAGCACCAAGAGCCTCAACCACGCCCCGGGACAGATGAGTCTCAAGCGGATCGTATCCTAGTAGAGAGAAAACGCCAGCGTCACTCTCGGGAGCAATACCCTCTCCTACGGTATACATCCGTCCCATGCTACCTCTCGCTGCCAAAGCGTCTAGGTTTGGCGTGGAAGCCTCCTGTAGAGGCAACTTCGCGGCGCCAACCCTGCCACTTGCGCCGTCGAGCACCACCATGACGATCGGGAGCAATATCGGGAACCCCTTCGGTTTCGATGTTAGGAGTTGGTAGAAAAAGAAGCCCTAAAAGAACAAGCACATTGTTCGTTTCCAAGCTGAACAACCCTGTCTAACAGACCAACCAGCCACATCTCCAATCTCAAGCGAACAGCCCTAACCTCCCAGCTCAAAGAACACATGGACAAGGATGTCGTCCTAGCAGGCTGGGTCCACGATGTCAGAGTCCTAGGAGGAATATCCTTCATCCTTCTCCGCGACATGAGTGGAATCGTTCAGGTGACCGCTCCCAAAGCGAAGGTCAGCCTTGACATTGTCAAGGAGATCGGCACACTCCATCAGGAAGACGTGATCCTCGTCAAAGGCAAAGTGGTCTCTAGCAAGATCGCCAAGAAAGGAATAGAAGTCATACCCGAACAGCTAGAAGTGCTGAACCGAGCGGAAACGCCGCTACCCCTCGACCCAAGGGGTGTTCAAAACACGCTGCTAGAAACCAGGCTCAACTGGAGATTCCTAGACTTCCGTGGCGAGGAATCCAATGCCATATTCAAAATCCAATCCAAGATCCTCCAAACCTTCAGGGAATTCTTCGCCAATCGGCACTATGTGGAGATACAGCCACCGGTAATCATCGCCTCGGCAAGCGAAGGTGGAGCCGAACTCTTCTCCCTCAAGTATTTTGAGAAAGACGCCTACCTCGCCCAGTCACCACAACTCTACAAACAAATGTGCGCCATATCCGTGTTATGTAGCGAAGAGCTAGACAAGATCGCTCAGAAGCTCGAGCCCTTGCAGCTGCCGTTGAAACGAGTACAATACCTCGACGCGATCAAACTTCTCCGCGAGAATGGCGAAGACATCCAACCTGGAAGTGATTTCTCAAAGACACAGGAGAAGAAACTGTCGCAGCTTCTGAAGGAAGAAGCATTCTTCATCATCGGCTGGCCGTCAGACCAGAAAGCATTCTACGCAATGCCCAACCAAGGTGGTAAGACCTCCCGAGCATTCGACCTTATCTATCGAGGGTTGGAGGTTGCGTCTGGAACTCAACGCATACACGTGCCAGATCTGTTGATCCAACAGCTCAAGTCTAAAGGACTGAACCCTGAGAACTTCAAGTTCTACGTCGACTCGTTCAGATACGGTGCCCCACCACACGCGGGCTGGTCCATTGGATTGGAAAGGTTGACCATGAAGATGACAGGCCGGGAAAACATCCGCGAAACTACAATGTTTCCAAGGGACAGAAATCGGTTGAGCCCTTGATGCCTATGCCCCGTATATCGCCCGATAGGTAATTGGCGTCTACCACAGGCCGCCAATGATTTGAGTCAGGAAGCTTTTAGGAATATTCGGCGAGTCAAGAGAGCTCTTTGAGGCTCTTCTTCACTGTAGCTCTTTCTCTTAGAAGATAGTAAGTTGCCTGCCTTGATCTGAGACTTATTCTCGCGATTCCTTCGGTTACGAGTCGAATTAGCTTGGTCGGGTGTGTGTCGACGTCATGCCACTGCCACCCTTGGCCGTCCGAGGAACCCGTTGATTCCTCATGAGCAACGGCCAGCCGAAGGGTCTTCTCATATTCCGGATACCGTCCGAGAAATAGCCTGACTTTCTCTTGAGATGCGGATCTATCCTCTTCCATCTTACTTTCCAATTACGCCGTTACCCCGTATCCGGAGCATGCATGAGCGGAGATAAACCTACCTCGGCACATTGTTAAGATTCCGCTTGGTAAATCTCTCTCAGAATAACATAAGTTAAAGACTTTTCCATTACTAGGCGAGGTGAATGTCTTGCTCTGTCGAGGTGACGAAGGTCCCCCAACTCCCAAAACCATCCCAATGTAAGGAAAACGTTGAAAAGTTCCGACCGCCCCCCTTTTCTTCAGACCATATTTGAGCCATATCGCCCCAGAAGAATACTTGGAAAAAATCAATCGCTTTGTCTCATTCTTAGACCCAGCGAACATCAAGATTGTCACCGCGATGAGGAAATATGGTCTCAGAAACCTCCAGCTCATAGCCGACAAGACCAACATTCCTCGCCCAACAGTACATGCGAGAGTCTCTAAACTGGAAAAGGAAGGGCTTCTCCGGACCGAGTTCCTGGCTACTGGTTGAGACTAATTCGCTGCATGGGTGAGTGCAACGGTTACTACTCAACTCACGCAATTCCACTCGAGAAACGCTGGGATTTTGAACAGTACCTTGAGAAGATTGTCGCGTCGGGAATCGCTTCCGAATACCGTCTCCTGTGGTTAGAAGAGGCTAGGTCACCGCTCCCGGATTTTCGCTACTACGACGCCAAGAAGAAAACGTGGACATTCGATTGGCCGGGATGGCTCGAAGCCCTCGCGGCAAAGCCCGGTCAGACCCGACGCAAGGACCCCTCAGTTCTAGGAACATTTGATAAGAAAGACTTGATCATACTGAAAGAGTTGGTCAAAGACGGGCGAACTAAACTGACTCAACTAGCGCGCCTCCTAGATATGACGGTACCAGCCGTCAAGTATCGTTTCGATAATCTAGCTCGATCTGGGTTCATACGGGAATATGTCATCGATATGCTGCCTTTCGCTCCTGAAATCTCGGACCTCTACGAGATGGTTTTGGATTTCAAGTCGAACGAGGGCTTGTGTCATGGGGAGAAGATAATGAGTAGCCTTCCAATGGTGATGACCCTTTCCCGGGTCGAAGGAACCAATTCCATTGCAGTGAGAGTGTATCTTCCTAGGACCCAGATGAACAACCTACTCACCATGCTCTCAGCACTTTCCCGAATCGGAGTCCTTACAGGATTCACTTACGTCTTGCTCGACCCCATGACCATCCGGACACAAACCTTCTCCTACGAGTTCTACGAGGACAGCACAGGTTGGCAGTATGACAATCTGGAATACTTTGAGGAGCTGAGAAAAGTGTCATCCGCATTTGACAAGGAAGATGGTATGAGGGTAGTTTTCCAAACTGCGCCTGTCCCGAGCTTTCAATAGCTAGGTGCTAGCGCTGAATCGGTCTCAACAACCAACCGATGGGAATTAGAATACGGCTACATCATACTAACCGGTAGGCCCTTCGATGGCTGGAACGTGACTGCGGGAGGTTCTGCCTTGTCGAAGGACGATGCTAGCTTGCGGAGAGCGGCTAGGTATTCGTGGTTGTCATAGTGCCATCCCGACTTGTCGTCGAAGGCCTTGTAGTGGAAGGTCTGAGATTGGATCGTCATAGGGTCGAGCAACATGTAAGAGAACCGATCTATCGCGCCTCCCCTGACGAGAGCCGATAGCAACGTCAAGAGATTGTTGACCTCCGTTCTAGGGAGGTAGACTCTGAGGGTTATCGAGTTTGTCCCTTTGATTCGTGAGTAGTTCAGGACGAACGGTAGGCGTTTGAAGAAGTTCTCCTTTGCGATCATCGCCTTGTGTTCCCCGAAGTCTAATCTAACCTCGTAGAGATCCGATATCTCCGGCGGATACGGCAAGACTTGGATAACGTAGTCTTGTAGGAATCCTCGCCGGGCTAGGTTGTCGAACCGGTACTTGGCTGCGGGAAGCGTCATTCCGATTAGCTGGGAGAGCTCGGAAAGCTTCTTTCGAGCATCCTTCATTAGCTCTTTGAGAATCAACAGATCGTTCTTGTCAAAGTCATCCTTCGATGACTCCTTCTCCTCAGGAACATTTTGCACACTCTTACCTTTCATGAACAGGCTGAGCCAGGCTGGCCAGTCAAACCTCCAGGCCCTCTTCTTGAAATCATAGTATTCGAAGTTGGGGATGTGAGAGTGGTAGTCGCCGAGCCAGAAGATCCTGTAGCTCGTGGCGAGGCCCGATGAGACTATCTGGTCTAGATATTGAACAAAGTCTTGTCTGTTTTCGACGGGGACAGCATGTTGCGAGTAGTATCCGTTGCATTCGCCCGTGCATCTTGCAATCCAGAGCCAGTAGCCGGGAATCTTCAGAGCTTCACTAGCTATGACCTCTCGACCTGGCGACGGAGTCAGCAGAACCATCGACCGGGCCAATCCGATCTTGGCAAGGTTAGGGTAGGTCCAAGTGTCGAGCAATCCCTGAGTGCCGAGCTTGTTAACGCGAGTGTAGACTGTGGGATATGGGACGCCCGATTTTCGGGCAATAGACTGAAGGTTTCTTGGGCCGAACTTCTTCATCGCGCCAATAATCTCTACGTTCTCATCGTCTAGTAATGACATTATCTGGTGGATCCGCTGGAAATACTCGTCTGCCAAGTGGTAACTCAAGGTGAAGCCGGGATACGGGAGAAATGGGGGGTTATAGAAACTTTGGAAAAGCTCCATATTTGACCGTGGTTAGATTGAATTTTAGCTCGACCTACTGATATTGGAGCAATAATTGTAAGAATGCCAAGAAACCGTGCCCAGAACGAAATAGTCCAACTTCCTCTATAGTCAACAACGCCTTCTCAATTTGCGAGCTGAGGTTGAAACCGATTGACCACTTCTGAATTAGAAGGGGTGGGATCTTCTAGCCAACTGTCTGAGGAGTAGATCCGTTATCATACCTCCCTTCACCCTCCAGGGCCTGATCAATGATGCCTATCATGTTCTCGGCGAGTTCTGTGAATTTTCTGGTGAGCGGATCTTTCTGGTGTTCAAGAACGAATACTCCTCTGCTGAGGTTTTCAAAGACGTCCGAGTTGAAGGGTAGAGCTGTTAGAACTTGGAGATTGAAGAGGCTTGCTATTTTCTCGCCAATCTTCTTGGACTCCTTCTCTCCCACGCTGCTAGGTATCATGTTGAGTATCAAAACCACTGGCTTCCTCAACTGGCTCGCCACTTCGTTCATGACGCCGCTTCCGAACATGTCCTGGTGATCAACCCGGGACAATAGAACTACGACGTCGCAGACCGCCATGGAGACGATTGTATCTTTTTCTATTCCAGGATGGCTGTCGATTAGGAGATAGTCAAGCTGGTATTCTGTAGCTAGGCTGTAAAGAACTGCTTTGAAGCGGCTGAGATTGAAGCCCGTGTCGACCATTTTGAGAATCTCTTCGAGCCTGTGGCCTGCTGGACAAAATAGGAGGCATCCCGATTCGATTCCAAGCCTGGCGGTTAGATCGAGAACCGCATCCCTGATGGGGATGGCAGATTGGAGAACATCGTTTATCGTCACCTTGATCTCAGCGTCAGATATTCCGAAGATCACGTGCAGTCCAGGGCCTTCCAGGTCAAGGTCGATCACCGCAACCCTCTTGCCCAATCGCGCGAGTGTAACTGCGAGATTGGCACTGACCGTGCTTTTCCCAGTTCCGCCTTTGAAGGATTGAACAGCTAGTATGGTTGCTAAGCTCGGTCACCGACTGACATGTTCTCGGAATCGTTAGACCGTGCGACGAGAGCGTATCACTCAACTAAAGCAACACGTTACTAGCAAAGACAGGTAATAGTAGCTTGCAGCTTCCCATCCAGCGAACAGGCCATCGGTTTCCATTCAACCACTCACGCGACGCGAGGGTCAGTCGCTAAGACCCCCTATTTTTCCTGGAACATTTCCTGTCTGGCAGCGATAATGGACGAGACAGGCTGATCAAAGCACAATCTGGGTTTGGGTCAACCGGGAATTATCCGCGTTTACAGCGTAGATTATCCCCAGTTCTAGATGTGCCTGTTCAGACTCGGATCAAGGCTGATTTTGGGCTTGTTTTTCCTCCTCTATTGATCGCATTTGAGGACGCTGGAACGTCTGAGAGAAACCACGTTCATCTCTTACGATTCAGGTGCAGACACGAACACGCACACCCTTTACTATCGCGGATCCACGTGCACGGGATGTAGGGTTCCGAAACCCCGAACAAGACCTTCCGACCATTAGTCGTTTGGAAGATGTGACTTGACCCAGAGCGTGAAACCGTTATTCATCAAACAATCAGCGTACCTTCGAGTTCCAAACGACGTCGCAGAACTACTGGACATCATGGGCGCGCCGACCGGGGCTGTCGAACTCCGGATCGATGAACAAGGCTGCGCCCTCGTCTACACTTTCGCGAAGCAATTACGAGCTATCACAGAAGAGCCTGAACCAGTCGAAGTCCTGGTGGCGGCCCAATAACCAGCTTCAGCAACCACGGGCAACCAATCTCCCGTAAACAAAAAGCGTTTTTTTCAATCTCACGCAGTCACCACAGAAATGCTACTAGACGACGTCGCGAAACGTCTCACCCCATTCGTTGCGGAGACCGAAGTACGGGGAGATTTCCCTAAGCTGGCAAAGATATCGGTTCCAAAGAGGCCTCGATCGAACGCCTTCGCGATTCCAGCCAGTTGGGAAGCGTTAGAGACTGACCAAGGGATTCCATTGGCTCATCGACTCCGAATCCCGGAGGTATGGTGGCTAGCTCAAGCAAGATCCCATTCGGCTCGCGGAAATAGATCGACTTGAAATATTTTCTGTCCATCACAAGTGTCACACGCACACCGCGGGCTAGCAAACGCTCCCGCCACATCAACTGCGCTTCCTCGTCTTCAACCGCGAAGGCAATATGGTGAACTGTTCCAATGCCTACAGCTCCATGTGGAGCAACTGGGGACTCCACGAAGGAGATCATGGAGCCTGGGCGACCTCCTTCAAGCCCAAAGACTTGCTGAGCGGTCCCTGATGGCCCTCTCTGGTTGTCCTTCGCCAGTTCCATGTTCAAGATTCCCGCAAAGAATTCGCGTGTCTGAGAGGATCCATTTGTGAGAGCTGTTACGTGATGCAGTCCCTGAAGCTTCATCTCAATGCTGATCTCGCGAACCTGCGGAGCATGCGGCTTGACACTCGGTGTGTGACTACTAAATGGGAGAGTTAATTCCGAATGGGGTGCGTCCGAGTAGTCTCTTCCATTTCCTGGGGTCGCGATCTCGAGAATCAGACCGTCTGGGTCCCGAAAATAGATAGATTTGAAAGAACCTCGATCATAGGGTCCGAGTACGGTGACATCGTTTTGTTCCAGCCATGTTTTCCACTGGGCAAGAGATTCCTCATCCCGGGTCGTGAATGCAAAGTGGTGAGTTACTCCAGCGCCGACTTGTCCAAAGCCGATGCTCTTTCCCCAGTCAAAAAAGGTGATTAGGGTTCCTGGGCTTCCTTTCTGATCGCCAAAGTAGAGATGGTATGCGGAGGGGTCGTCGAAGTTCACCGTCTTCTTGACGAGTCTTAATCCGAGAATTCTGGTGTAAAAGTTGACAGCTGACGAAGCGTCAGAGGTGATAGCAGTGATGTGGTGCAGGCCTTGAGTCTTCGGCTCCATTGGTATTCACAGAAGACCATTTACTCCGTTAAATCTTTCCAAGGAACAGGAAGGCCCGTCGGGAACTGACGAGAGAATGTGTTATGAACAAATTGGATTCACCATGAGCTGCAGGTCGCGAACAACTGACAACGAAAGCCAACACCATTGCAACCAAGATCGTGTGCACAATCGGACCAGCGTCAGACTCCTCTCGAGTGCTGACCCAGCTTATCCAGTCCGGGATGGGCGTTGCACGTATCAACTTCTCACATGGAACCTATGATCAGCACGTTCGCACCATCAAGACAATTCGACAAGTAAGCGAACGTCTCCACCGCCCCGTTGCCATACTCCAAGACCTGCCCGGACCAAAGCTACGAGTAGGCAAACTCGCTACCGAACCTCTTCACCTTCAGAGGCTCGACAAGATCAGCCTGACAACTAAACCAACCAACGCCAAATCCAAGATCCCAATCGCCTATCCTAACCTCCCAAAAGCCGTCAAGAAAGGCGACACGATATTCCTCGCCGACGGGACCATAAGGATCGAAGTCCTACAAACAAAGAAAGATGAAGTTGAAGGACGCGTAATCAACGGAGGCGATCTGACCTCAGGAAAGGGAGTTAATCTCCCCCGGCTTCGAATCCGGGTTCCTGCCATAACAAGCGATGACAGGGAACACATCAAGTTCGGATTAGAGAACAGAGTTGACATCATAGCCGTGTCCTTCGTCCAGAAAGTCGATGATATCAAAGCAGCAAGAAAGGTCGCGGAGGCCAACGGCCAACAGATATTCGTTGTTGGGAAGATAGAGAAGAGAGAGGCAGTCGACAATCTTGAGGAGATCGTCCAGGAGGCAGACGGGATAATGGTTGCGAGGGGCGACCTTGGGGTCGAGCTCAAACTCGAACTTGTCCCTATAATACAGAAGAGAATCATTCACGAGAGCAACAGGCTCGGAAAGCCTGTGATAACCGCGACCCAGATGCTTGAGTCCATGGTCTCCTTACCCACACCGACCAGAGCTGAGGTGACAGATGTCGCGAACGCGATCATTGATGGCACGGACGCTGTAATGCTCTCAGAGGAGACAGCGATCGGCAAATATCCCATCGAAGCAGTACGGATCCTGGGAAGGGTCGCGGAGGAGACGGAGCGATTCCTCCCGAAGGAGATCTCAGCCCAACGTAGAGCATGGTACGAGCACGGCCAAGCCGACGCGCTAGCATTGGGAGCTTGCGAGACAGCCCTGCAAGTCTCCGCCTCGGCAATTGTCGCACCAACCCGCACCGGTCGAACCGCCCGTCTTGTCTCCAAATACAGACCCCCGCTCCCGATAATCGCCCTGACATCTCATCCAGAGGTCCAACGGCAACTACTGCTCTCCTGGGGAGTTCAAGCTCTTCTAACTAAAGAGTTCAGCACGAGCGAAGAAATCTTCCGGGAAGCGGAGAAAACAGTTGTTAAAACTAGATTTGCTAGGAAGGGGGACAGAATCGTCATAATTGCCGGCGACCCCAAAGGCCCGTCTGGCAAAACGGAGATTCTCAAGGTCCAGACGATAAGCTAGACTCTTTCGACCCTGATCGTTTTCAAAAATGCGAGTCTGATCTCCAAAGGCTTTATTGGTACCGATTCAGGATGAGACGCTTCCCTGCCAAGAGGACCCTTCAATGCGAGACCATCGACCCACAAACCCCGAAATGCTCAATACGATAAGCTATCTCAAACGCGCCGGCAGGCAACACCAGGCCCCGCTCTGGCTAACGGTTGCAAGTTTCCTGGGTAAATCTCGAAGAACCAGAATCGTCCTCAACCTTGGGCAGGTGTCGAGACTTGCCAAGCCGGGAGATGTGATCGTGGTACCGGGTAAGGTTCTCGGATCAGGAATCCCGAAAGAGAAGCTTACGATTGCGGCGTTCAAGTTCTCTCCAAGAGCGCTTGTGAAGATAGAGAAAGCGGGGGGAAGGTGCATTCCCTTGTTTCGGCTTATAGAAGAGAATCCTCAAGGTACGAATGTTAGGCTTCTACGCTAGAGTGGCCTCACCGGTTTCTCCGTCTTCGAAAGATGAAATATAGTCGCTCTCCAACGCCACCTCGTAGGGCCGGTAGTCCAGCCTGGTAAGCATACAAATGCGCAGAACGGACGTCGCCCTCACACGGCGAAGGTCGTGGGTTCAAATCCCTCCCGGCCCACTACAATAAGTTGCCAACCAGCAAGGAAGAATAATGGAAAAGTGACCTCGATAGACACATCTCTCTTTGACCTTCTGAAGGCAACCGTAGCGCTATTCGTAATAGTGGACCCGCTGGGGCCCGTTCCGATTTTCGCCGGACTTACCAAGCCGATGAGTCTTGATGAAAAGCGGAAGGTTTTCAGAACAGCCGCAACTATCGGAGCCGTAC
>WNFY01006706.1_pt1 | contig 10237 bp, 9 predicted proteins | sample 5400091 | NCBI WGS metagenome assembly WNFY01 (sample SAMN13153364, study PRJNA577476) | soil metagenome | isolation source: 60 cm soil or saprolite under grassland replicate 1 | place: USA:California | collected 2016-06-15
GCCAGTTGCTGATAATCCTTCTCACCGAACACCGCGGCGTTCGGCGCGAGCAAATTAAAAAGCTTCGCCACCACCGTGCAGACACCGCGGAAATGTCCCGGCCGCGCTGCGCCGCAAAGCTCCTCCGACAACCGCGTCTCTTCGACGTAAACCGAACGATCATCAAAATACATTTCGCGCGGGCGAAGGAGCAGATTAACCCCCGCGTTCTCGCAAAATTTCTCATCCGCAAATTCCGGCCGCGGATATTTCTCGAAATCCGATCCAGGCTCAAACTGCAACGGATTGACGAAAATACTGACCGCAACTTCCCCATCTTTGCCAGCGTGCTCACGCGCGACACGAATCAACTCCAGATGCCCACGATGCAACGCACCCATCGTCGGCACGAGTACGGACTTGCCTATTCGCTCACGCACATGGGCCGCGTCCGTCGATTCGATAATCTTCATTTGGAAAACTCGCCATCCCGAGCGAAACCGCCAGTCCGGCTCGGACCGAGCGATCCCATGATGGAATCCTTAAGGTAACGCAGCGGGATCACGAATCGATCCAAATTGCCTGGCGTCCAACCACAAACTTTCGATGCCCGAAATTTTTCCATCCGGGTGCTTAGCCAGCTCGCGCATTTCCACAAAACTAAAGGCCTGCGCCGCGCGGAAACGGCTCGCTTAAAAATCGCGACGGCGATGAAATATTGAAAATTGATTCAGCCGCGCTACCTGCACGAACTGATTCTGGACAACGACGTTTGGTGCGTTCGGGCCGAGCTGAAGAGAGGCATTGGATTCTCGAGACTCGTTTAGTTGCGAATCGAAAATCAGCCAGTCGGCGTGACTAATGTCGCGGCCGAGGCGGGAGTCGGGGCGATTGGCGGACAACGGGTTCATCTCAATAAAATAAGTAGAGGGGGCAAGCTGCGGAAGCAGGTAGTAAAAGTAAACATCGTTGTAGTTTGTTTGGCGTAAGTCGCGCGGGCCAACAAAAAGACGTTCGCCATTCCTGGAGTGCTGCGTGAGGGCTGCGCAAATCCGCGTCACTGCTCGCGCGTCGATTGGAGAACTCAATGGAAAGCTGCGTTCGCCGCCCCGCGCCATGTACTCCAGTAACTCGGAACGGACGAGTTGATTGTGGAGGCTCTGGTCAAAAATCTCGCTCGATCCTGGGCAGATCGAAAATAAAATAATAAAGCAAGCGGCCGTCATCAAAGCCGCCAGCAAAGGGGCGAGCGTTAATTTGTTTTTCAAAATGAGGGGAGCAGCCGCCAGAACCGGGAGCAAAGCAAAGGTCACTGGCGCGACCATCGCGGCATGGAAAGGCTCTGCGCGCTGGAAAAGCTGTGGAGTAACGCAGATTGCCAAACATCCCAAGGCAAGCAACCAGACACGATTGGGCTCCCCTCGTTTTTGCCATATCGCAACTGCACCACTAACGAGAAGCAGAATAGCCGCGCTAACTATTGCGCAGAGATAAGAAGGAATCTCCGCATTTTCACCGAAAAGCGGCAACCGCCGTCCCGGACTCGAATAAACGACAGGATAAAGAAACAAATTTTCGATTACCCGCCCAACCCCGGCCTTGACCACCCAAAAAAGCAGTGGGGCGCAACCAAGAACGAGACCCAGGGTATAAATTCGCCACTTTCCTGATTGCAAACAAAAGAGAAGGACTGCCGCCGATACGATCACGGCCGGCGCTATATCAACTCGAAACAGGATTGCGAAACCACCGATCAGGCCCGCGATGACGGTGCCGGATCGAGCAGGCAAGGGAAGAGATCGTGCCAGCAATGATACTGATCCAAGAGCGAGAGCGAGCGCCATGATCCAGGCATTAGCAGACAAACCGAGCGGCAGAAGCACGAACGCGGCGATCCCGACGACGCCGGCGTCGGCGATTTTTCCCCACCGGCGCGCAGTCACGTATAATCCCGCAAAAAGCGCAAGCCGATACATTATGCCGACGACGCGCTCCGTTGTGACCGATGTTCCCAGAACACGAAATGCCGCCGCCAGCGTGCAAAGATTTGCTGGCGGATAAAATGTTTCGAAATCTAGGTAGGCGATTTTGCCTTGGAGCATCAGCTCCGGGTAAACAAGGAGGGTCGCTTCATCCATCCGTGATCCAGCTGCGTAGAGAGCAGGCCAATAGAGAAACGCCGCCGCCGCCGACAGCAGGACAACTAGTGCTCCTTCGCCGAAGCCGCGGCGAAGACTTTTGAGTGAAACGCTGGGCATGCTCCTGGTCGCCGCCTGTCAGCAGTTCTCGTTCCGCCATCTCGACCGGCACAAAGGCTTTGCTTAGATCGACGGATCAACCCAGATCACTTGCCGTCCAACCGCAAATTTTTCGTGTCCGATATTTCTCCAGCCGGCGCGCTTAGCCAACTCACACAATTCAACAAAACTGAAGGCACGCGCCGCTGATAGTCGTGCATCAGTTTTCGTCATCGCATCGCGATAGATTGTCGCCGTTACAAAATAAACCGCGAACGTCAACCAGCGTGCCCTTCGCAAATCGGCAACTAGAATTCGCGCCGTCGAGAGCGCGCGAATTTTTTGCAGGACGCGCACAGCGTCGTCGTTGGTGAAATGGTGAAGCGTGAGCGAACAGAATACGATATCGTAACCTTTTGGCGGATCCCATTCGAAAAGGTCCGCGCAGCTAAAATCGATCTCCGGATATGCCACGCTCAGTCTTCGCGCAATTTCGATGGTCGATTCCTGCTGATCGATCGCGTCGAGGTGAACGGAGATATTTTGTCGGCGCGCATGATCGACGATCAGGCGTGGGATGTCGCCTGAGCCGGTGGCAACGTCCAAAATTCGCGCTTTCCCGTTTGGCTTAAGCCAGCGCCGCAGAAAATGTCGCACCAATCGATGACTGCCAAACCAGCGATTAAACGAGCGCAGACTGGCCAGGTCGCGTTCCAGTTCGGGCGTGACCGGCTGCGGCCGGTCCATCAATTCCGGCAGCGCCGGATCGAACTGCCGCTTCACTTATTCCGCCAGAAAACTCCGCCAGCTTTCCGGCAACAGCGCCGATTCCACGTCGCTCGCAATCCGGCCTTCGAACGCGGGCTCAAAATTCGTGCTGGTGCCGTAGACCATGATCGCGTCCTCGCTTCCCTCCACCCGCACCGCATGCGCCACCCCGGGCGGAATCACGACCGCGACATTGTTCGGGCCGCGATGATTGTCGCCATCAATAAAAAAATGCATGATGCGGCTGCGAAAACCTTCGCGGACCTCGCGCAAAATCATTTCGACCCGGCCCTGCACGAAAAACATTACGTCCCACTGTTCCGCCTCGTAGTCGATATTCGCTTTCCTGGTGAACCTGCGCCGTAACGATTTCGCCGGGTCTTCGCCTTCGGGAATAAATGGGGGATGAACATGAAAGCCTTTGGCGGTGTTGGCGAACATGCGGGCAGTAGCCCATTGCCGTGGCCAGAATTTTAAACTCCCGAGCACGCCTTCATCCCGCCGGGCGAGTTCTCCGAACAATCCACGGTGCCGTTGCACATGGATGGTGCGTGCGAACATTTCGACGCCAGGAATCCAGACCGCCGCGAGGGAACGGCGGTTCGCCGACACAATCTGACCTGCTTCCACGCCCTCGCCCGCAAGCCGTTTGGCCAGCGCTGGAGCTCGATAGTCGCGCGTGCTCAACGCGGCCACCGCGGCAGGCTGCAAACCGCACCAAATATTTTTCCCGGATTTTTTCATTTTGTAGCGGCGGTCTATGACCGCGATCTCAAATTAATCAATCAAATTTCTGGAAGCCATCTCATAAGGTGGCGAAGCCGCAAACAAGAACTCCTAGCTCATTTTTGCTACCGTGTCGGAGAGAATCTCCGACACAGCGCGCAGGATGCGCGCGCTACCCCAGCGAGAAATCGGCCCGTTCGCTAGAAAGATTTCGATTATAATAAGGATCGCGTCGAAACATTTCCGGCCAGCGCTTCTGTAGATCCAGGCACATCCCGCTCGCATTTTCCTTTTTCGAAGTGCGACGCAGTTCCGCGTAGGGAACCGAAACCGTTCGCAGTCCTTGTTCGCGTAAGCTCAAACAATACTCAACGCCGACGCAGCGACCGTCATCCCGAGCGACGCCGCCAGTCCGGCTCGGACCGAGGGATCCCGACGAGCCACTTGCAGCAATTTTGTCAAAAATTTCCCTCCGCGTCAGCAAACACGACGCGCTCACTGCACTGTAATTCCGCACCGCCTGCAATTGCCGGTTCGCGCCACGGAAATTCCGAGCAGCACCGACAAAGGCCGGACTCATTCTGCCATCCGGCGACAGGATCAATCCGGCACTCTCGATCGAGCCGTCCATTGCAACGATGCGCGCACCGACCGCGCCGATTTTTTTGTTCGATAATTGTTCCGCCATCGCCGTCAGCCAATTCTCGTCGAGCGGCTCAAGATCGGGATCGAGAAATAGCACGTATTCTCCAGTCGCTTCCTTGAGATCCGTGACGATTTCGAAATTCGGAAAATTTGTTTTCGCGCGAATCCGATCAGCATGCCCGGCCTGAGCAGAGTCAATCGCCCTGCGATCGAGCTCGCCATTGAAAATGATCGAAATTTTCTCCGGACCGACCTCGCGGCGAACCCGGTAAAGATGCGTTCCCCAATCGATCGCCACCCGCGCATTTTCTTGTCGCCGCTCGAGATGCCCCTCAATCGCGTGTCGCCCCGCTTCCAGCGCGCCCGGTTTGCGTCGGATGTTATGCGCGGTCGATTCGACCGTCCGCCGCCAATGATAAAGCACCCGCGGAATATGCCGGATACGCTCAGTCTTTTCCGAAACCCGCAGGAGCAAATCGTAGTCTTGGGCACCGTCGAACTCGCTGCGAAACCCATCCTGCGCCAGATCGCGACAGATGATTACGAAATGTCCCAGGTAATCGTGGGTGCAAAAAAATTCGGGGGACCAATCCGGTTTCAGCATCGGGGCCGCCAATTTCCCGTCCACGATTTTGTCTTCGTCGGAATAAATCACATCGGCTTCGCGGTCGTTTTGCAAAAGTTCGATTGCACGAAACAATGCATCTGGTTCGAGCAAATCATCGTGGTCGAGCAGCGCGATCCAGCCACCGCGCGCCCGCGCAAGCGCTGTGTTTAAGGCTGAGGAGATTCCGCCGTGATCCTGAAAGCCGGTTTGAATGCGGGCATCACGTTGCCCCAAATTTTCCAGCAGCCCGCGCACGCGCGTATCACTCGAGCCATCATCAATTAAAATCAGCTCCCAATTCTGGTAGGCCTGCGCAATCACCGATTCGACCGCGCCCGTCAGAAATCGTTCATCGGCGTTAAACGTTGGGGTCAAAATCGAAATAAGCGGCCGATAGGAAAAGGTTCGCGATTGCTCGCGCAACTTCGCCGCTTCCTCCCCGGAAACGCGATGCCGCGCAAACCAGCGGCCATATTCATCTTGCTCGACGGCCTCAGTTGATTGCCGCCGCCGGAATAACCGGAACGGCGCGGAAAGAATTTTCGCGACACGCCCTTCCGCGCTGCGGCGCAACCGTCGATGTTCCTCGCGCAGCGCCTGGAGGTCGCGCTTCACATCTTTCAGACGCAACAGCTCTTCCTCCAGCCGCGCGATGTGCGCTTCGGCTGCTCGCAATTCCTCGCCTTTCACTGGCATAGTATATTGATTGATGCCGCGGGCGGGCAAACGTAGCGTGCCCGGCCGAATTCATGTTCGATTATCCCGTTTATCTTTTTTACCGGACGGGAACGGATTTGCTCACCTTGTTGCCGCTGCCGTTCTTATTCGCGATGGGGCAAATCAGCGGCGCCGTTGCCTGGCTAGTCTTGCCGCAATATCGAAAGCTGGCTCTGCGCAATGTCCGTATCGCTTTCGGCGACGAACTTTCCGAAACAGAGATGCGCCGGATCGTGCGCCGGCATTTTAAACAACTGGGAGCGAATTTGCTTTGCAGCGTGAAGTTCACCCGCATGCCGATGGAAAAAATCTTGGAGCGCGTGCGCCTGGAAAACTTTGAATACGTCGAAAATTGTTTGCGGCAAAAGCAACCGTTCGTGCTGTTCTTGAGCCATATTGGTTCATGGGAGTTTTGCACCCGACTGTTCCCGCATTTCTCGCACGGGCAGCGCACTGCGACCGTTTACCAGCGCATCCGTAATCCACACATCGATCTGTACGTTCAGAGGCGCGCAGCCAATTTGGTCTGGAAGTCTTTGAGCGCAGCGAAGGTTTCGGCAAAGCAATCGAGGTACTGCGAAACAGCGGCGCCATCGGCATTCTGATGGATCAACATGCCGGCGACGGCGGCCTTTGGACGCCGTTCTTTGGCAGAGTCGCCTCGACCACCCCATTACCAGCGCTTCTGGCGCGGCGGACCCACGCGAAGCTGATCGGATTTGCGGTTCACACCGAAGGGTTCGCACGCTGGCGCGCGGTGGCGGAAACGCCAATCGACGGCGCCGGCGAATCGATTGAATCACTCACCGCGCGTGCGAACGAAATCTTGGAAGAACAAGTTAGGCGAGCGCCGGAAGATTGGTTTTGGGTACACAATCGCTGGAAAACGCCGCGGCCAAATTTCCTGCTCGCGAAATATAAGCGCGGTGTCTTTTTGCCGGAGAACACCCGGCTAAAGCCATTCCGCATCTTGATCCGAAGCAGCAATTGGCTGGGCGACGCCGTCATGAGCGTCCCGGCGGTACGCGCCATCAAGGGTGGACGCCCAGACGCACGCGTGACGGTAGCTGTTCCGGGGAAACTTGCGGCCCTTTGGAAAATTGTTCCGGAGGCCGATGAGATTATCGTTCTTCCGTCGAAATCGGTTTTCGCGGCGGCGCGATTGTTTCGTCAAAAGCCGCCGTTCGATGTCGCCATCCTGTTTCCGAATTCGCTGCGCAGCGCGCTCGAAGTTTTTCTGGCGCGCATCCCCCGGCGCGTTGGTTTAACCGGGCATTGGCGCCGCTGGCTGCTGAATCAACAACCGCGGGAGACCTTCTCCCGTGGCATCGTTCACCAGACCTACAAGTATCTGGAGCTAGCCGGCACGATGGGGGCCAACGTGCGGCCGCAATTTCCGTCGGCTAATTCGATTAAAGGCCGTCGCGATCAACTCAAATTTGCGCTTTGTCCCGGCGCGGAGTATGGCCCGGCGAAACGATGGCCACGTTTCGCGGAGGTGGCGCAGGAAATTGCAGCGCGATTTCCGGTGCAATGGATTCTCTTCGGCACGGCCGGCGATGCCGCAGTCGGCTTAGAAATTGCAGAAAAACTGGGCGAGAAATGCGTGAATCGGATCGGGCAGACGACGCTCGCGGAATTGATCGATGAGTTGAGCGCTTGCGATCTGTTGCTTACTAACGACACCGGGACAATGCACCTCGCGGCCCTGATGGGGGTTCCCACGGTCTCGATTTTCGGATCGACCGAACCGCTGCGCACCGGCCCGCTCGGCCAGGGCCATCGCATTTTGCGGCATCATGTCGAGTGCAGCCCGTGTTTTCTGCGCGAATGTCCTCTCGATTTCCGCTGCATGGATGCGGTCACGAGTGCGGAGGTCATTGCCGCTATTCAACAGATGATTTCCGGGCAGGCTGAAGCGGCGAAATCGGGTAACGTTGCTTTCACGGCCGCATTCCGAAATCATAAGCCGGTATGACGGCAATCGGCGCGCCCCGCATTCGCACCGAAGTGCAGGTCATGTTTTTCGATACCGACTGCGGTGGTGTCGTCCATAACATCGCTTATCTGCGCTTCATCGAGATCGCCCGCACTCTCCTGGTCGAGCAACTCGGACTCACCTTGCCGGAAATGGCAGCGACGCAAAAGTATCCTGTTGTGGTTCGAACAGAGATCGACTACCGCCGTGCCGCAAAACTTGGCGACCGCCTTACGATTGAAGGTTGGCTCGATCAACTCGAACGCGTGCGATTTTGGTGCGCTTTTCGGACCGTGCGGAACGCGGACGATGCCCTAATCGCCGAATGCCGCCAGACGCTGGCGTTGATCCAAATGCCGTCGGCAAAATTGCTGCGCTTGCCCGACAGTTGGGACCGGTATCGGGCTGCGGCGGTGGACGCTCACTAAAATGGTCACGGGCACCGGCGCGCTTAGCATTGAGGAAACGTTTCTCGGGCCACAGGCGTTGCCACCGCCGCCGACCCGACACGCGCTCTTTGCCATTCTGATTGCGCTGGCCGCGCTGGTGCATTTCGGGACCATCGGCATCGGTGATCTTTACAGCGAGACCGAGGGCCAGTACGCCGCGGCCGCGCGCGAAATGATTCAGAGCGGTCAGTATTTGTTGCCGACGAATGACAGTATTCCGCGTCTGCAAAAACCGCCGCTGCTCTACTGGCTGATCGTCGCCAGCTATAAGCTTTTCGGGGTCAACACCGCGGCCACGCGCGTTCCGATCGCGTTTTCGGTTGTGGCAACAGTAGCATTCACGTTTCTGATCGGCGAACGGCTGGCCGATTACTGGCGGGGATTCGCTGCCGGCCTGATTTATCTCACGCTCAGCGGCACGTTCATTTTCGGTCGCATCGTCATGCCGGAGCCCCTCTTTGCCGCGCTCTTTGCCGGAGCGATTTATTGCGGGCTGGCCGGGTTCCAGCAACGTCGTCAGCGGCGCACCTGGTTTGCCGGATTTTGGATTTGCGCCGCACTCGCGTGTCTGACGAAGGGTCCGCATGGATTGCTTTTTCCGGCGGCGACCCTTGCCGCGCTGGCGATCTTTTATCGTGAGGCGCGGATACGGTTTCGCTCGCTTCTTTGGTGGCCCTATCTGTTACTTTTTTTGGCCATCATCGGGCCCTGGTATCTCTGGATCGAAATCCATTTTGACGGTCCGTTCCATCGCCTCGTTGCTGACGAATGGACCAAACACTTACTGGGCCGCTATCCTAACGGGAATTGGTACGACGACGTTCCACGCTGGCAGTTTCTCGCCAGCCATCTCGCCTGGTTGTTTCCCTGGTCGCTGGCGATTTTGCCAGGGCTGATCTTTTCCTGGCGACGGGTGATGCGACCGCGCGAGATTAGTTTCCAGGACGCTGTTCCGATGGCCTGGGCCATCGTGGTTTTGGGACCGGTTTTGGCTATCGGGCAGCGACAGGATTACTACGCGCTGAGCATGTTCAGCGCATTCGCGCTCTGGGCCGCGATGATTTTCGAGCGTGCGCCAAATTCTATGCGTAATCTCGGCGCCACTGCTGTTGCGCTCACCGGAATCGCGATCGGTTTCATCGCCATAGTGTTTCCGCGTCTTCTGCCTAAAAACGAGAGCGAGTGGGGCGAAACGGATTTTCGGTGGACGGCGTGGAAGGCAGTTGCCGACATGCCGGCGAGCGCCTGGCTGCATTTTCGCCCACTTCTCGCGATCGCCGCAATCGGGCTCCTCACCGGTGCAATCACCACGGTTTATTTGCTTTGCCGCCGACGCGAAAAAATTGCGACGGTTGGCCTCGCCTTCGGAATGATTGTGGCCGGTCTGTGCATGATCAGCGGCGTGGCGCGAATTGCCCCATTTTTTTCCCTTGCGGATGCTGCCCGCTTCTTAAACAGCCGATTGGGCACGAACGGTCAGGTGCTCTTTGAGGGCCCTCCTGACATCGCCAGCAGTCTCGGGTTTTATCTCGAACGCAAGTTCGCCGTGGTTAACCAAGAGCCCGATCCGCGAATACCGCTTACTCCCGAACAGCGCAGCCTCTTTCTCGAAGAAAAGGCCGCGCTCGAGCAATGGCGCGCGCCCCGCCCGGTGTTTCTCATCATCGAAGAAAAGCGGGTGGTTTATTGGCGTGGACTACTGGTGCAGCACTTCCACGTTTATCACCAGGTCGCGAGTTTCGGCACCTACATCATTCTCTCGAATCAATTGTAGGGTTGTTTGAAAAAGAGGCGGAACACGCTACCGTGCGAACCTGTTTTCACGATTCACGATTTAGCTATTTAACGTTTTACCTTTTCACCTTCACAATCCATGTCGCAGCATCGCAGTCTTAAGGGAGCCAGCACCATCGCAGCCAAGCGCAACGTCTTGAAACGCTTCGAGCGCGTCGATCTGCTCAAGAAACGCGGGCAATGGAAGGAAACAAGCAAGGTGATCGGGCTACCCAATACGAAGCCTGATGTGTGATGGGTTGCCGTGAATCGTTAAAACGTTACACCGTGAATCGGCGTTACGAATCTCGATTCACGATTTACGAATGACGTTTCTTTGCGCTTAAACCGCTTTCTC
>WNFY01009135.1_pt1 | contig 10231 bp, 8 predicted proteins | sample 5400091 | NCBI WGS metagenome assembly WNFY01 (sample SAMN13153364, study PRJNA577476) | soil metagenome | isolation source: 60 cm soil or saprolite under grassland replicate 1 | place: USA:California | collected 2016-06-15
GGAGCTATTACGAAGCGATGCTGGCGCGCAATGGCGGGCTCAAGACCAAGGCGGTGTGTGCGATTGCGCGCAAGCTCGTGCCGCTGCTGCTCGCCGTGCTGCAGCGAGGCGAGCCGTTCGATAAGGCTCGCTGGCAGGCAGCTCGGCATCAGCCGGCGCTCACACATTGATCCAAGAGCCGCGCGTGGTGTCGAGCTGGGTGCCCGGACCAAGTCTCGAGACGCCTTCGGGGCGATCTCCGCGTTCACTGATGGCTGGCCCGCTCGGTACGGACGAGCAGCGTCCATGAAGATGCGTGGGGCCCTGAGCTCCGACGATCTGTGAGGGTGACGCGACGTCCCGTTGCACGCAGCCAGTACGGCGCTCTTTGACAATCGCAGTGCATCGTATGAGCTTCGGGGAAGCGGTGGTGGGGTGACCTCCGCTTCCCCGCGTGGCGGAGCTTTGGCTCACGTCGAATGAGTGGGGACGGCCGAGCAATCGGCCGCCGGGCAGCGCCCGTCTGAGGCACCCCACTACTTCGTCACTGAGGACGTCAGGCCCGGCGACCCTGTTGCGCCGACCAGGACCGGTGGAGAATCGACCCGTTGCTCTCGTCAGCCCAAGCCCGAATCGCCCTGTGCTTCGCGAGGGCCAGCGTTAAGGTCGGCTGAGCAGAGCTACTGAGCGATGAGGTCCGGAAGATCCGGTTGTGCCTGAGCGCGCGAGTTTAGACACGGCCGACGTCCTCACCGAAGGCTCGATAACCCCGATGTGCCGTGAGCGCGTCAAGCTAGACCGGGCCAGGTCGTTCCTGCCTACAGCCGGGGCCAAGCGCGAAGAACGGCGACAGCCGCGACGACCCACACTCCCGTGGACAGTGCAATGGTCGTCAGGCGAGACAGCCGTGTTCTTCGCAGCATAAACGCCAGTCCGAGTGCTGCGATCAGCGTCGGGACGCCGGCGATCAGGACGTAGCCAATAAGCGGTGCTTCGATGTCGCGTCGCCAATCGATGTAGGCAAGAAGCTCGAACACGATCAGAATGAGGAGAGTACCGCCGACAAGGCCGCGAGTGCCGCGAGTACGTGCCGTCCACTCAACGAGGAGTGAGAAGGCAATCGCACATGCGAAGGCGATTATCCAATATGCCGTGGTATTCATGTCTCACCTCACTTGTTCGAACAGCCGGTACCGACATCCGTCCTTGCGGGACCTCCACCGCAAATCCCGGGAGCGGTTTTAGGCGCGGGGGACTGGGCTGCAGACTTTGGTACCTTGCCCCCCGCAGCGTTCACTACATCGTAGATAAACTTGTTTGAATTCCCCTTACTGTGATTTGTGTACTCCCGACCAGCATAGGTAGCGCCGACAGTTCCCACCGCGCGTAGAGTGTTTCGGTCAAACTCAGTGGACGTTTGACCTTCGGGGACCGGCACCGTTGTCCAGGTGTATTCGCCGGCTTGAGAGCCTGAACCATTGAAGGGCACGATGTTGTTCTTGCTGTCGTCAGCATCTGGCAGTAACTCACCTGCATGCCAATTGTTTCCCCCCCCGACTCGTATGGCGAAATGAACGTAACAGCATCCTGCTAGGTTATGGAGCGGTCGCCAGCCGATTTGAACTGTATCTGGTCCCAACCCGAAAGGATCCGAGAACGTGAGTGATCGCAATCTGCGGGTCTTGGCTCGGCTGACCCCGGGCGCAAGCCCGGGGATCCCGGAACTCTCGGGGACAGGAGACATTCACTCGGGTCGCATGATTGTCGACTACGCGTTGCACGGCTGTTCGTCCGCCCAACTGCACACCTTCTTCCAGCTCCCGCTCGAGGAATATCCCGCGACGGACGGCTCGCGAACCCAGCGCGCGCTGCATGCACTGATCTTCGATCCGCGGGACGGGCGGACCTGCTACCCGATGCGTATCGTCCGCGCTGAGCTGTTCGAGCTCTCGCTCCCGCTCGTCGAGCCGTTCGTTATCTCGGGCGGCACTATTGTCTCACGACGGTCGCTGATTGTCGTTCTGCACGACGACGCCGGCCATGCTGGCTACGGCGAGTGCCCCCCGTTTGAGCTCCCGTTCTATTCGGAGGAGACGCTCGCAGGCGCTCGCGACTTGATCGAGCGCGTCCTGCTCCCGAGGGTCACAGGCCGCGATTTCGACGGCCCGCTTCCGGAAGCGGTCGATGCAGCTTTGCGTGACGGCGTCCGCGGCAACTGGTTCGCGCGCGCAGCCCTGGAGACCGCCGCTTGGGACCTCGAGGCCCACGCGCGGGGCGTGGGACTCGCCACGCTGCTCGGCGAGCGACTCGCGGTGAAACCGGCGAGCGCGGTCGATTGTGGCGTCTCGCTCGGCATCCCGCCCGAGCGGCGCGCCGAGACCCTCACCAAATGGGTCTACGAGGCGGTCCAGCGCGGGTACCGCCGAGTGAAAATCAAAGTCGCGCCCGGTTGGGATGCCGTGGCTGTGGCGGCGGCTCGTACCGGCATGGCTGGGACGACATTGCCACTGACCGTCGACGCCAACGGCGCGTACGAATGGCCGCGCGATGAGGCCGCGCTGCGCGCACTCGATGACGCCGGTCTGCTTTACATCGAGCAGCCGCTCCATCCGGACGAGCTCGTCGGCCACGCTCGGCTGGCCGCGACGCTCCGTACGCCGGTCTGTCTCGACGAGACGCTGCGCGATGTGCGAGCCGCCCGGCAAATCATGGCGCTGGATGGCCCCAAGGTTTGGAACATCAAAGTGCATCGTGTCGGCGGCCTGACCGAAGTCTGCCGCCTCTACCACCTGGCGGCGCGCTACGGCGCGCAGCTGTGGGCCGGGACGATGCCGGAATCGGGTATCGGATCGCAGGCGGCGCTCGCGGCGGCGTCCCTGCCGCTGTTCGCGTTTCCGTCCGACCTCGAGCCGTCGAGCCGCTGGTTCGGCCGCAACGGCGACGTGATCAAACTGACCATGGGGCAGGACGGCCGCATGATGGTGCCGGGGCAGTCCTGCGGCCGCCTCCTCGATCCGGCACGTTTTCGCCTCTTGACGGCGCCCGTAGTTTTGGGGCGCCATGATCAAGCCAACGACTGATTACTGGGCCACCCATCTGTACTTGAGCCCGCGCCAGCGGCCCAAGCCCGATCAACCGACCCGCGACCTCTCCCCGCGCGCCGCGCAACGCTTCAAGAAGGCCCGCGAGGATCTGCGCAGCCTGCGGCACGTGACCGAGCAGGTCGTGTACCTGGGCACGACCTGGAAATGGGTCTGGATGTACGAAGTCGGCGGCCGCAAGCTGGGCTACCTGCACCCGATGCAGTCAGGCCTCAGCGGCACGTTCGTGTTGTCGGGGCTCGAGGAACAGGAGATCAGCGCGACGAATGGATTGCCCCGCGTCATCAAACAGGCGGTGCGCGACGGAACGCTGTTCGATGGCGTGCGCCACTGCTGGATGGAATTCGTCGACCTCGACTCGGTCCAGGCATTTGTCGACGTCGTCCGACTGAAATATCAATTGCTTGCGCGGCCGGAATAGTAGGGGCGCAACATGTTGCGCCCCTACCGGACCCTTGTGCCATGTTCCGTTCCTAGCATACATTCGGGGGCCTTTCGAATACGAAATTGCCCCACACCAAAACCGAACCACTGATTAGCCAGTAGAGGGAATCTGCGTTCAGCTGCGGTCGTGGTGTTTATCCTCGCCCTGCCGCCTGTGGCCTTGAACGGCCAGCAGGCACAATCGGCTTCTTCCTCTGCTCGGTATCAGGCTCCCGTTCTCAGCGCCCGCGACACCAGCAAGCTCGCGGGACCGCGCCAGCCGATCTTTTTTCGCCACGACATCCATGCCGGCCAGGACCAGATCCCGTGCATGTACTGTCACTACTCGGCGTCGGTCTCGAGTGAGCCCGGCATCCCGTCGCTGCAGACCTGTATCGGCTGCCATCAGCTGATCGGCGGAACCCCGCCGTCGCATCAAGCCGAGATCAAGAAGGTGCGCGACGCATGGCGGGAGCGGAAACCGCCGGAATGGATTCGCGTGCATGCGCTGCCCGGGTTTGTGCGCTTCCCGCACATGCGGCACATCAAGGCCCTCGGCACCAACGCGTGTGTCACCTGCCACGGCGATGTGCAGCACACGACGCAAGTTTCCCAGGTCTCGACCCTCCGGATGGGATGGTGCGTCCGGTGTCACATGAAGAACAACGTCACGCGCGATTGCAGCGTGTGTCACTACTGATATGACCGAATCCCTCGACCGTCGCCGCTTTCTGAAGGTGCTCGGCGTCACCGGCGCCGGAGCAGCGGCCGTCTCAGCCTGCGGCATTGGTCCTGAGCCCACCGAACGGCTCATCCCGTATTTGATTCAGCCCGAAGATCAGATACCGGGCACCGCGACGTATTACGCCACCACCTGCCGCGAATGCGCGGCGGGGTGCGGCGTGCGGGTGCGGATACGCGAGGGGCGCGCCGTCAAGCTCGAGGGGAATCCCGACTCCCCGATCAATCGCGGGCGCTTGTGCGCGCGCGGCCAGGCAGGGATCCAGGGACTCTACAACCCCGACCGGATTGCGCATCCGCTGGTGCGGAACGCGAACGGCACCTTCGACGACATCGATTGGGATGGCGCGATCCAGCGGCTCGCGGCGAAGGTGCGGGAGGCCCGGGGCAAGGGAATCGTCTTCCTGACCGGCGCCGAACAGTCGACGTTCGGCGATTTGGTGGATGAATGGATGAAGCAGGTCGGCGGCCGGCGCATGAGCTACGAGCCGTTCGGGTTCGAGGCGCTCCGCGCCGGCAACCGCATGGCCTTCGGCACCGCGTCGCTCCCGTCCTACGACTTCGGGAATGCGAAGTACGTGATCTCCTTCGGCGCCGACTTCCTCGACACCTGGCTCTCTCCGGTCGAGTTCCAGAACGGCTTCTCGCAGGCGCACGCGTTCGATGCCGGCCGCCCCGCCTCGATGGCCAAGTTCGTCTTTGTCGGCCCGCGCATGTCGCTCACCGGAATGAATGCCGACGAGTGGATCGCGGCGAGACCAGGCACCGAGGGCACGCTCGCGCTGGCGATGGCACAGGTGATCCTGAGCCAGCATCTGGCTCGCGTTCCGGCGGACGCCAGCCGGCTCGTGAGCGTGCTGAGCGCCTACAGGCCCAGCGCCATGGCCCAAGCGATCGGGATCGATGCTGACACGATCGTCCGGCTCGCGCGCGAATTCGCGCGGTCGGGTGGCGGGCTCGCCGTCGCGGGTGGCATGGCGACGCAGTACGCGAATGGCGCGGAGATCGTCGCCGCGGTGAACATCCTGAATTACGTCGCCGGGTCGGTGGGATCGCTCATCAAGTTTGGCGCCGATCTCGCCATCGGTTCGACGAACACGTTCGCCGACCTGACTGCCCTTACGTCAGACATGACAAACGGCCGGGTTGCACTGCTGTTCGTCCATGGCACCAACCCGGCGCATTCACTGCCCGGCGCGTTCCAGCAGGCGCTCGGCAAGGTCGGGTACAAGGTCAGCTTCTCCTCCTACATGGACGAGACGGCCGCCGCGTGCGACTTGATCCTCCCTGATCACCATGCGCTGGAGCAGTGGGGCGACAGCCGACCGCGCGCCGGCGTCACGGCGCTGCAGCAGCCGGTGGTCCAACCGGTCTTCGACACCCGCCCGAGCGGCGACGTCATTCTCAAGCTGTCCGGCAAGAGCGGCACCTTCCAGGACTATCTCCAGGGCAAGTGGCGGCCGCGTCACCCGAAGGACTTCGACCAGTACTGGTTCGACGCGCTCACGAAGGGCGGCATCTACGGCGACGCGCCGACGCGCGCCGTCCGGCTGGCGGAGGGCGTGGCGAAGATCGGCTTCGCCGCCCTTGCCGCCCCTGCCGTTCCGGATCAGCAAGTCATCGTCTTCCCGCATCCGGCGCTCCATGACGGTCGCGGCGCCAACAAGCCGTGGCTGCAGGAGCTGCCCGATCCCGTCTCGAAGATCGCGTGGCACAGCTGGGTCGAGGTCCATCCCGACACGGCGGCCAAGTGGGGGATTGCGACCGGCGACTTCCTGCTGCTCAAGTCGTCCTTTGGCGCGCAGAAATTCCCGGCGTGGATCACGCGCTCCGTGCGGCCGGACGTGCTCGCCGTCCCGACGGGGCAGGGGCACACGGCCTACGGCCGCTATGCCAAGGACCGGTCCGCCAACGCGTTCGAGCTGCTCGGTGCGCAGGCCACGACGTACGGTGGCCGCAGTTTCATCGTCAGTGCGAGCGCCACGAAGACGGGCGAGCATCGCAAGATCGTGACGACCGAGGGCAGCCCGCGCGAGCGGGGCCGGGGGACCGTCGAAGTGCTGGGCCTCGCGCGTGCCAAAGCGCTGCATCCGGGCGACGCGCCGTTCCACCACGACGAGACGCCGGAATACGCATCCGAATCGGTCGAGTGGTGGGCCGAGCGCCAGCACGAGCAAGCCGAAATCGGCAACTACAAGGGCGAGCAGCCGCGCTGGGGGCTCGCGATCGATCTGTCGAAGTGTACCGGTTGCGCCGCGTGTGTGACCGCCTGTTACGCTGAAAACAACATCGCGACGGTAGGCGAGGATCTGATGGAGCGGGGCCGCGAGATGTCGTGGATGCGGCTCGAGCGCTATTGGCTCACGGACGAGCACGGCGAGCCACAGGGAGCCGTCAACTCGCCGATGCTGTGCCAGCAGTGCGGCAACGCGCCGTGCGAGCCGGTGTGCCCCGTCTACGCTGCCTATCACACGCCCGACGGGCTCAACGGCCAGGTGTACAACCGCTGCGTCGGCACGCGCTACTGCTCGAACAACTGCCCGTACAAGGTCCGCTACTTCAATTGGTACAACTACGCGGAGCGGGGCGGCCAGTACGAAGCGTTCCCCGAGCCGCTGTCGATGCTGCTGAATCCCGACGTCACGGTGCGCGAGAAGGGCGTGATGGAGAAGTGCACCTTCTGCGTGCAGCGCATCCGCGGCGCCCAGAATCAGGCGCGCCTCGAGAACCGCGCGGTGCGCGACGGCGATATCGTCACCGCGTGCCAGCAGACCTGCCCGTCGGAGGCGATCATCTTCGGCGACTTGAGCGACAAGCGCTCGCAGGTGTACGCGCTCGCCGGCAACCCGCGCGGCTACCACGTGCTCGCCGGCCTGAACACCAAGCCGGCGATCACCTACCTCGCCCGCGTCGTCGCGCAGGACACACCGAGTCATGGCTGAGCAGGCATCGCCGGTCCGCGTGACCTACGACTACGTCACGCGCACGATCGCGCGGACGCTCGGCACGCCGTCGCGCGGCTACTTCCTGCTGCTCGGCGCCGCCGTGGCGCTGCTCGGCGTCGGGATCATCACGTTGCTGTTCCTGCTGCGCTACGGACTGGGGCTGGCCGGCTATTCGCACCCGGTGTACTGGGCGGTGTTCATCACCTGCTTCGTCTTCTGGGTGGGCATCGCGCACTCCGGGACGCTGATCTCGGCGATTCTGTTCTTGTTCCGCTCAGGGTGGCGCACGGCGGTGTATCGCACCGCCGAAGCGATGACGGTGTTTGCCGTGATGACGGCAGGGCTGTTCCCGCTGATCCACATCGGGCGGCAGTGGTACTTCTACTGGCTGATTCCGTACCCGAACGAGCGCGGGCTCTGGCCGAACTTCAAATCGCCGCTGATCTGGGACGAGTTTGCGATCGGGACCTACTTCACCGTCTCCACGCTGTTCCTGATCATGGGGTTGATCCCCGACATCGCAGCGGTGCGCGACCTGGCGACCGGGTGGCGCAAGAAGCTGTATGCACTGACATCGATCGGGTGGACGGGCTCGAACGAACAGTGGCGGCACTACTCCCGGGGCTATTTGTATCTCGCGGCGCTCGCGACGCCGCTGGTGCTGTCGGTCCACAGCGTCGTCTCCTGGGACTTCGCGATGGCGCTCGTCCCGGGCTGGCACGCCACGATTTTCGCCCCCTACTTCGTCGCCGGCGCGATTTACTCGGGTTGCGGCATGGTGATCACCCTCCTCACGCCGATTCGCAAGATCTTCGGCCTCGAGGAAATCATCACCGTCAAGCATTTCGAGAACCTGGCCAAGCTGTGCCTCCTGACCGGCTCAATCGTCGGGTACGCGTACGCCTGCGAGTACTTCATGGCGTGGTACAGCGGCAACCCGACCGAACGCGCCGCCTTCTGGTATCGTGCGTTCGGGCCGTACTGGTGGGCGACGTGGACGATGATCATCTGTAACGGCTTCCTGCCGCTGCTGCTCTGGATCAAAAAGATTCGGACGAACATCACCGCGCTGTTCGTCATCTCGATCTTCGTGAACATCGGGATGTGGTTCGAGCGCTACGTGATCATCGTCGTGTCGCTGGCGGGAGAGCCGTACGAGCCGTGGGCCAACGCGGTCTACAATCCGACGTGGGCCGACTGGGGCATCATGGCGGGCAGCTTCGGTTGGTTCTTCATGTGGTTCCTATTGTTCGTGAAGAACTTCCCCGCCGTGTCGATCAGCGAAGTGAAAGAGGTGCTCGCGCCGCCACGGAGTAAACCTTCCAAGGCGCACGTATGATCGCGCTCCCGAGGCCGCTGAACGATCTCTTCCGCCCGCCGCCGACGCCGGGCGTGCTCGCGGTCTTTCCGCACCTCGATACGACGCTCGCGGCCATCAAGCAGCTGCGCGGAGCCGGGCATACCGACTTCACCGTGTACTCGCCGATCCCGCGCCACGAAATCGAGGACGCCCTCGGCCAGGCGGTGAGTCCGGTCCGCATGTTCACGCTGGTCGGCGGGATCGCCGGGTGCAGCGTCGGTGCCTGGCTGACGCTGTGGATGTCGGCGGATTGGCCCATCGTCGTCGGGGGCAAGCCGGTTGGGTCGATCCCGCCCTACGTCGTCATCATGTTCGAGATGACGATTCTGTTCGGCGCGCTCTCCACGATCCTCGGCATCCTCTTCAACACTGTGTTCGCGGCACGACGCGTGGGGACGATCCTCTACGATCCGCGCTTCACGAACGATCGCTTTGGCATCTTCGTCCCGGCGGGAGCCGACAAGAGCGCAAAGGTCGAATCGCTGTTGCGCGACGCCGGCGCGGAAGAGGTGCGTCGTGGGTAGACTGCGCGCCGCCGTTGCCGCTCTTGCCGCAATTGCCGCCTTTGGTTGCAACCCCGACACCGTCGTGCATAAGATCGGGTGGTTCGCCACGATGCGGCACCAGCGCAACATCAAGCCGTACGCCCGTCCCATTCCGCCCGTCGCGGGAGCCGTCCCGGTGACGGGTGGTGAGCTGCCGCTCACTCGCGAGACGGCCGACCGCCTGACGAACCCGCGGACCCGCACGGCCGAGTCGCTCAATCGCGGGCAGTGGGTCTATCAGACCTATTGCCTGGTGTGCCACGGTGAGAAGGGGCAGGGCAACGGTCCGGTGTCGCTCGCGGGCGGCGGGCCGTTCCCCGGCGTCCCGTCGCTCGTCGACCCCACGCGACCGAAGATGACAGACGGCGCGATCTACGGGATGATCGTCGAAGCCCAGCGAATGGGCCGCGGTTTGATGCCGCGCTACGGCGACAAGATTCACGGCACCGATCGCTGGGATGTGGTGAACTACGTGCGCAACCTCCAGCTGAACGCCCGCGGCGGGGGGGGGCAGTGACCACCGCGACCGTGAGCCGGTCGGACATCGCGCAAAGGGCGCGTCAGGCGCCTGTCGCGCGGTTCGCGCTGTTCGGGGCGATCGCTGCGATTTTCGGCGGCATCGTACTCGTCTTGGGATTGCGCGGCGCCCATCCCGAGCGGACGTGGTGGGCATATCACGCGAACTTCGTGTTCTGGGTGGGTCTCGCGCAGGGCATGGTCGTGTTTGCCGCCACGCAGAAGCTCGCCAAGGGTCACTGGTCGGGCGTCATCATCCGCTTCGCCGAAGCGGGTGCGGCGTTCACGACTGTCGCAGTGCTCCTCTACATCGGGCTGATCATCGGCCGGCAGTACATCTTCACGTGGATTCATGAGCCCCGGCCCGAGATCGGTTGGTGGCTCACGAGCAAGTGGTTCTTCCTGCGCAACGGCGCGATCCTGGTGGCCCTCTCCTGGCTTTCGTGGCGGTTCGTCCGTCACGACGCCGCGCCCGACGTGCGCGAGCTGGGCGGCGAGACGGTGGCCCGCACCGATGATGCGGCCCGTATTTCGCGCGACGCCGCGTTCCTGATCCTGGCGTTCGCGTTCGGGTACAGTCTGCTCGGCTACGACTTGATCATGTCGCTGTCGTCGAAATGG
>WNFY01015382.1_pt1 | contig 10229 bp, 8 predicted proteins | sample 5400091 | NCBI WGS metagenome assembly WNFY01 (sample SAMN13153364, study PRJNA577476) | soil metagenome | isolation source: 60 cm soil or saprolite under grassland replicate 1 | place: USA:California | collected 2016-06-15
GAGTACGCGCTTGCCCGACGTAGCCAAGGGCGGAGCGAGGACCGGCAGTTGGCTCACGAGTCAATCCTATGCGTCATTGGCCTATGCGTCTCTTGGGTCCCGGATCTTCAGAACGGCCACCACTTCGCGGGCAGGTTCTTCGCGAAGTCGTTGTAGAGGACGACCGTGATCAGGGCGAGGATCATCAGGAACCCGATCTGGAGGATGCGCTCCTTGACCTTGAGCGAGAAGTCGCGCCGCGCGATCCCCTCCAGCCCGAGCAGGAACAGGTGCCCGCCGTCCAAGACCGGGATCGGGACGAGGTTGAAGATCCCGAGCTGGAGCGAGATCGCCGCCATGAGCGCTACGAGCGGAACGGCGCCCGTGCGCGCCGCCTCTCCCGAAAACTTCGCGATGTCGAGCGGCCCCGACATCGATCGCATGCTCGCCTTGCCGCGGAAGAGCCGTCCGATGACCGAGAGCGTCATCCGGAAATCCGACTCGACGCGGCGCCACCCCTCGACGAACGCCTGCCCGATCGGAAAGCGCTCGAGGATTTCCGGCAGGTCGGGCACGACCTGGACGCCGACCTTCCAGGAGCCGTCCGGGTCGCGGCGAGGCTGGACGCGCGTCAACAGAGTTCTTCCGTCGCGCGAGTACACCATCGGGAACGGCCCCGGCGCGGCGCCGGCGACCGCCGAGACGAAGCTCGAGAAGACCTCTTCCGGAGCGCCGCGGATTTCCTTGCCGGCGACCGAGAGGATCACGTCCCCGCTCTTCAATCCGGCGACCTGGGCGGGAGACCCGGAAAGGACCATCGCGATGCGCGGACGCACCGAGCGGCCGAAGTCGGGGAGCAGCCCGACGTAGCCCAGGTCGTACTTCGTGCTCGGCTTCGGAACCACGTCGAGGACCGTCCGCGCGCCGTGGCGCTCGACCTCCACCTTGAGCTTTTCACGCGCGTTCATCCCGAACACGAACTGGACGTCCCGCCAGCGCGGCGTCTGCTTGCCGTCGATCGCGATGATCCGATCGCCCGGCAGGAATCCCGCTTCGGCTCCGGGCGACTTGTCCTCGACGATCTTGACGACGGGCGCTTCGAGCTCGTACGCGGGCACCGAGACTCCGACCGCGAAGACCGCCGTGTGCAGCACGAACGCCAGGAGGATGTTCATCGCCGGGCCCGCGACGAGGATGAGTCCCCGCTGCCAGCGCCTGCCGACGGCGGGCGCCTCCTTCGACGTCCCCTCCGCCAGCGTCGACTCGTCGGGGCCGAGACCGATGACCCGCACGTAACCGCCCAGCGGGATCGCGGAGACGCGGTAGTCGGTGCCCCGCCACTTCCGACCGAAGAGCCGCTTGCCGAATCCGACGGAGAAGACTTCGACAGGAAAACCGAACGCCTTCGCAACCGCGAAGTGCCCGAACTCGTGGAGGACCACGAGCACCGAGAGCACGAAGAGAAGCGCGAGTGTGTTGCTGACGATCGTCATAGGAAAAAGCTGTCCGGCCGGGAGCCTTTCAACTCGCCCGGGCGAGCGTTCGCGCGATCCGCGACGCCGACTGCCGCGCCGTCCGGTCGATCTCCTCGGCTTCGTCGAGGCTCCCCGGACCGGGCACGCGGCCGCAGGCGGCGGCGGTCTCGGACACCACGTGAACGATGTCCGGGAAGGAAATCTTCCCTTCGAGAAACGCCCCGACGGCCACTTCGTTCGCGGCGTTGACGACGGCCGGCATTCCGCCGCCCGAGGAGAGCGCGGCGCGCGCGAGGTCGAGCGCCGGATAACGGCGGGGGTCGACCTCCTGGAACTCGAGATGCCCGACCCCGACGAGGTCGAGCCGCCCGAAGGGGTTCGGAAGCCGATCGGGATGGGACAGGGCGTAGAGGATCGGGAATCGCATGTCGTTCCTAGCGATCTGCGCGACCAGCGACCCGTCCACGAACTCCACGAAAGAGTGGATGACGGACTGGGGATGGATGAGGACGTCGATCTTCGACGGAGCGACACCGAAGAGAAAGTGCGCCTCGATCACCTCGAGCCCCTTGTTCATCATCGTGGCCGAGTCGACCGAGATTTTCGGTCCCATCTTCCACGTCGGGTGCGCGAGCGCCTCTTCGACCGTGATCCCTCGAAACGTCGCGAGGTCCCGCTTGAGCAGCGGCCCCCCCGATCCGGTCAGCACGAGCCGGTGGACCTCTTCCCGCTTTCCGCAGCGCAATGCCTGGTGGATCGCGCTGTGCTCGGAATCGACCGGGAGGATCTCGGCGCCGCTCGCCCGCGCGGTCGCAACGATCAGCTCTCCCGCGACGACCAAGGCCTCCTTGTTCGCGAGCGCCAGCCGCTTTCCGGCGGCCACCGCCGCGTACGCCGACCGCAGGCCGACGGCGCCCACCAGCCCGGCGACGACGATGTCCGCCTCCGGCAGCGACGCCGCTTCCTCGAGCCCGGCGGGGCCGGCGACGATCCGTACCCGGCCGCGAAATCCGGACGGAAGGTGCGCGCGCAGGCGGGGGATGTCCTCGTCCCGCTCGATCGAGACGAGCTCCGGCGCGTGGAGTTCGACCTGCTGCGCGAGTCGTTCGAGCGAGCGGCCGGCGGCGAGCGCCGCGACGCGGAAGCGGTCGGGGAACGCCGCGATGACGTCCAGAGACGCCCGTCCGATGGAGCCGGTCGAGCCGAGCACACTGATGATTTTCACGAATCTTTGATTATACGAAGGAAGGCCCTCTCACGTACGGAGGAGCCGCGGCAGTCTTTGGACCGCCGTGGGATGCTGCCGCGCGGCCGCTTACTCTCTCCCGGCGGCATCGAGCCGCCGTTACATGTGTCGCGCGGCCGCTTGTCCGGCGGCGTCGAGCCGCCGCTCAAGTCTGCTACAAACCAGACACGAAGAGAGCCAGAACCGGACCAGCGAAAAGCAGCGAATCGATCCGATCGTAGAAGCCGCCGTGGCCCGGCAGGAAAGTCCCGGAATCCTTCACCCCCGCTCCCCGCTTCCAGAGGGACTCGACGAGATCACCGAGCTGCCCCGCAGACGTCGCGAGCGCGCCCGCGAGCGCCCCTCGCGCCGCACCGAGCTCCGGAAAGACCCACCACGTTCCGGCCGCCGCGCCGACGAGCGTCGCGCCGATCAATCCTCCAATCGTCCCCTCCCAGGTCTTGTTCGGCGAGACGCTCGGCGCGAGCTTCACGCGGCCGAAGTTCTTGCCGATGTAGTAGGCGAAGGAATCGCAGCCCCAGACGAGCAGAAAGAGGAGCAGGACCGCGCGCGACGAGACGATGCGGAGGTAGCAGAGGGCCGTTGCCGGGAGCGCGACGAGGAGAACTCCGAAGACGGTGCCGCTCGCGCCGCCGAGCGCGACGGGAAGCTCGACCTTCGCGAAGAGCTGCGCGAGGCACGCCAGCCCGACCAAGACCAGGAGCGCGCCGAGCACGACGGTCCTCCCGGGACGGTCGAGCACGTCGAATCCCCAGAGAGCCGCCCACCCGAGAAGAAACGCTGCTCCGAAAAACATCCCTGCGGTCTTCGCGACCGGAAGACCCGCCTTCTCGGCGAGTCGGTAGAACTCCCAGAGAGCGGCGAGCGTGACGGCCGCGACGAGCAGGTTGAACGCCAGCGGAGGCAGGAAGAACAGGACCGAGAGGACGATCGGGATCGCGACCGCGGCGGCGAGCTCCCTCCGGCCCACTGTCATTCAGAACCCTTCGCCCGACCTGTCATCCCGGAGCGAAGCTTCCTGCATCCTGTCATCCCGAGCGAAGCGAGGGATCTCTTTCCCAGTCCAGCCAGAGATTCCTCGGTCCTTCGGACCTCGGAATGACAGTGAAGAAATCTTCAGGCCTCAGGATGACGGCGGAATGAGCGTCACCCGGCCGCCTCGCCCGATTCGGACACGCGCCCTCCGTCGATCACGCCGCCGTAGCGTCGTTCCCGCTTCTGGAAATCGAGGATCGCCTCGAACAGGTGGCGCTTCCGGAAATCCGGCCAGAGCGTCGGGGTCACCCAGATCTCGCTGTATGCGATCTGCCAGAGGAGGAAGTTCGACACCCGCATCTCTCCGGAGGTGCGGATCAGGAGATCCGGATCCGGCAGGCCCGCGGTGGAGAGGCGCGAGCCGAGTGTCTCCTCGTCGATCTGCTCCGGGGTGAGCCGCCCGGCGGCAACGTCGTGCGCGAGCGAGCGACAGGCGTCCACGATCTCCGTGCGGCCGCCGTAGTTCAACGCGATGTTGAACGTCATCCCCCGGCAGGACGAGGTGCCGGCGAGGCCGCGGGACAGCTCCTTCTGGACCGAGGCGTCGAGCTCGTTCATGCGTCCCACGACTCGGAACCGGATGTCGTTCTTGAGGAGGTTCGCGAGCTCCTTGTTCAGGTACTCCTTCAGGAGCGACATCAGCGTCACGATCTCGAAGCGCGGCCGCTTCCAGTTCTCGACAGAGAAGGCAAAGAGCGTCAGCGCGTCGATCTCGAGACGGGCACAGGTCTCGACGATCTCGCGCACCGACGCGATGCCCGCCCGATGCCCCTCGACGCGCGGAAAGCCGCGCTGCCGCGCCCACCGGCCGTTGCCGTCCATGATGACCGCGACGTGCCGCGGGAGGCGGGCGAGATCGATCTCGTCCAAGAGCTGCCGCTCGGCGGACTCGGACGGGGCCAGGTTGTCGGGCTGGATCACGGAACGAGTGTAACGCGGGGATACTCGACTTTCACGAGCGTCAGTCCTTGCGCCGGAGCCTTTTGCGCGAGCAGGCTGCGGTTGCCCGATTCGATGATCCGGCGCATCCGATCGGGAGGAACGCGGCCCCGCCCGATGTCGGCCAGGAGCCCGCAGATCGACCGGACCATTCCGCGCAGGAAGCTGTCGCCGCGGAAGAGCGCCCGCAACTCGGGGCCCCGTTCCTCGATCGAGACCGAATGAAGCGTCCTCACGGAATCCCCCCGGCTGCGGCGGACGGCGAAGACTCCGAAGTCGCGCCTGCCCGGCAGGAGCGCGGCGGCCGCCGCCATCCGCGCGGCTTCGGCGTTCGCTGAAAGCGGAGCGACGAAGAGCGAATCGCGCGGAGCGATCACGTCGGCGCGGCTCCACCGGTAGAGGTAGTCCTTCCAGAGCGCATCCCGGCGGGCATGGAAGTCGGGGCTCGCGCGTTCGGCCTGCATCACGCGCACGTCCCACGGCAGGAGCGTGTTGAGCGCGTCGCGCACTTCGCGCGGCTCCCGCGAGAGCCGCAGATCGAAATGGACGACCTGGCCGTCGGCGTGCACACCGGCATCCGTCCGGCCGGCGGCGAGCGGACGCACCGACTCTCCGGCGAAGACCGCGAGCGCCTCTTCCACGACCGACTGCACCGTGCGGGCCGCGTTGGGTTGGATCTGCCACCCGCGGAAACCCGTTCCGACGTAGGCCAGGACTGCGCGATAGCGGAAGCGGGACTCAGCCATGAACGACCCCGGGGCGAGGGGCGTGACTTCTCCACAGCGTGACCCCGAGCAGGATTGCGAACGGAACGTACTCGGCCGCGCGGATTGCCGCCGGCGTCCACCCGCCGAGCGGGTACAACAGGGCGTAGGAGAGCGGCACGGCGAACGAGAGATAGAGGAACGCGGGTTCTTTCCTTTTCGCCGCGAAGGGCAGAATCCAGAGCAGGTACCAGGGGTGGAGCGTCGGCGAGGCGATGAAGAACGCGGCGAGCGACGCAAAGAGCGCGGCCTCCATCTCGGGGATCCGGGCCGCGATCCCGACCAGCGCCACGGCGAGAGAGAGCGCGATCACGACCCGCGCGAAGAGCGCCGTGTAGAAGTACGGAAAGACGCGCTGCATCCAGGGACGCTGCGGTCGAACGTCCTTCCAGCGCATGTACGCGGCTTTGGCTCTCGCGGGAAGCTCGATCGAATCGATCACTCCCGCGACGGCCGGATAGAGAAGCGAGTTGAACTCCCACCGCGTCGCATATGCGGGAAGCGCTCCGGACGGAGGAGCGCCGCCTCTCGCCGCGAGGCCCCAGAGCGCCGCGCCGAAGGCGAGAGCCGTCGCCGCGAAGCGGAGTCCGCCGCGCTTGGTGAGAGGCAGCGTTGCCGCGAGAGGAACGTACTTGGCGAGGACCGAGGCCGCGAACGCGAGGCCCGCGGCGACAGGGCGCCGCCGGGCGAGCCAGACGACGGCCGCGAGCAGAAGCGCGACCCCGAGCGAATCGAGATGCCCCTGTCCGGCGCTCTCCGTGACTGCGAGCGGATGGAACGCGTACAGCGCCGCCGCGAAGCCCGCGGACGCTCCTGCGCTCGCGGAAAGGAGCGCCACGACCGCCACGTCCGCGGCCGCGAAGATCGCCTTCATCGCGACGACGACCGCATACGGGGAGTGGCCCGCCGCCCCCACCCTCGCGTCCCAGACGTAACGGAAGACGTCCTCGGAAAGGTCCGGCGGGCGGAAAAGGAGCGTCAGGCGAAAGGCGGCCGCGAAGAGGAGGAGAGAGCGCGGTCGCGAAGCGGATAGACTCCGCGCCGCAAGCAGCGAGAGGAGGGCTCCGGCCAGAAAAAGGAGGAGGTAGGCGGCGAGGCTGCGCCGAGCGTCGGGAAGGAACGCCATCGCGAGAAAGATGGTCTCCCCGGCGGCGAAGAGGAGCCCCGGCCGCGCCACGACTCCTTTGCCGGCAACTGGATGGACGGCACCGCCCAGATCGCGACCCTGATCGCCTACTACGTCGTCCTCTCGCTTCTGGCGGTGTACGGCGCGCACCGGGCTTTTCTGGTGCGCCTCTACTACCGTCACCGCGGGAACGATCCCCGGCCCGCCGGAAGCCTCGCGCGGCTTCCCGTCGTCACGGTCCAGCTTCCCCTCTATAACGAAGTCTACGTCGTCGAACGGCTCGTCGACGCGGTCGTCGCTCTCGACTATCCGAAGGAGCTGCTCGAGGTGCAGATCCTCGACGACTCGACCGACGAGACGCGCGACGTCGCGCGAGCAGTCGCCGACCGGTATCGCGCGCGCGGGTACGATGTCCGTTATCTCCCGCGCGACCACCGGCGAGGTTACAAGGCGGGCGCGCTCCAGGCCGGCCTCGAGACGGCGCGCGGCGAGTTCCTTCTCATCTTAGACGCCGACTTCGTTCCGCAACCCGGGATGTTGCGTGATTGTCTTCCCCACTTCACGGACCCGACGGTCGGAATGGTGCAGGCGCGGTGGGAGCATCTGAACCGCGACTTTTCACTGCTGACCCGCATCCAGTCGATTTTTCTGGACGGCCACTTCGTCATCGAGCACACAGCCCGCAACCGATCCGGTCGCTTCTTCAACTTCAACGGAACCGCCGGGATCTGGCGCCGGCGCTGCCTCGAGGACGCCGGCGGCTGGAACAGCGACACGCTGACCGAGGACCTCGACGCCTCCTACCGCGCCCAGCTCGCGGGCTGGCGCTTCGTTTACCTGAAAGACCTCGCCGTGCCCGCCGAGCTCCCGGTGGACATGAACGGCTTCAAGAGCCAGCAGCACCGCTGGACGAAAGGCTCCATTCAGACCGGCCGGAAGCTCCTGCCGACGATCTTCCGGAGCGCCTACCCGCGGAAGGTCAAGGTGGAAGCGTTCTTTCACCTCACGAACAATTTCTCGCACCTCTTGGTCGTGCTGCTCGCCCTCCTGATCTTCCCGGCGATCGTCATCCGCGAGCAGATCGGCTGGCAGAAGCTCGCCGTCTTCGATTTCCCGCTCTTTTTCGGCGCGAGCTTCTCGTTCATCGGTTTCTACGTCTCCTCACAGAGAGAGATCGGGCGGAGCTGGAAGCCGACGTTGAAGTACATGCCGTTTCTCATGTCGATCGGGATCGGGCTCTCGCTCTCCAACGTGCGCGGAGTGCTCGAAGCTCTGGCCGGTAGCTCCACCGAGTTCACCCGGACGCCGAAGTACCGGATCGAAGGGGAAGCCGGCGACTGGAAGAACAAGAAGTACCGGGCTGCCGGAAACTTCTCGCTCGTGGGGGAGATCGTGCTCGCGACCTATTTCCTGACGTGCCTCGTCTTCGCCGTCGCCGAGCGCTACTGGATCGGCGTTCCGTTCCTCCTCGTGTTTTTCAACGGCTTCGCGTACACCGCGGGCATCTCGCTCCTCTCGCGGGGGAGCGACGCGGAGCCGCAGCTCGAGGCCGTTCTCTCCTAATCCGGCGGTGCCTCGCCAGCAGATGGACCTCGCCCTGGAGGGCATGCCCTGCGCCTCCTGCGTGTCGGGTCTGGGTCTGGGGTCAATCGCGGGTCTGGGGTCTGGGGTCAATCGTGCATTCCTGTATTCCGGGCCTTACTTCTTGTCGCGACAACTCCAGATACAGATAGGCGGATCGCCTGCCTGGAGGTGTTTCTGGCCAGGCCGCTTCGGTTCGAGCTCACGGGCGCCGTCTACCACGTGATTGCCCGGGGCAATGAACGTAAGGCGATCTTCCGCGATGACCGGGATCGTGAGGTCTACCTCGAGCGGCTCGCTGAGTGCCGGTCAAGATTTCAGTTCAGGGTGTTGGGCTACTGCCTCATGAACAACCACGTCCACCTGGCGCTGGAGCGGGGTCCGGTCGCGCTGTCACGCACCATGCTGGCGCTCCAATCCTTCTACGCGCAAAAGTTCAACTTCCGCCACAAACGGGTGGGGCATCTCTTTCAGGGCAGGTACAAGGCCCTCCTCGTTCAGGATGAGCGTTATCTCTTCGCGCTGCTGCGATATATCCATCTCAATCCGGTCCGGGCCCGCCTGGTTGATCGGCCCGAGGCATATCGGTGGTCGAGCGATCGGTACTATCGAGAGGGCAAGAGTCTGCCGTGGCTCGATGTGGATGTCGCGCTTGGGAAGCTGGCGCAGAAGCAGGAAGAGGCTGTGTCAGTCTACCGGCGGCTGATGGCGAGTCGGGACGAGCAGACCTATGAGGACGTACCGACCTATGGGTTTGCCGTCAAAGGAGATCGGCAATTCGCGGAGCGCACCTTGGTTACGGTCGGAGAGGCGCGCAGATTGCCGAGCGCCTGGACGCCTGTGAGTCTTGCCGAGTCGGTTTCGCGCGCTGCGGGTCTGTCGTTGGAGCATCTGAAACAGCCTGGTAGGTCCATGAGGGAATCGCGCGCCAGGCTCACGGCAGCGTATCTGGGTCGGCGGGACGCGGGGTTCTCGATCGCGAGGATGGCAAAGTGCTTCGGACGGGAGGAGTCGACTTTCAACCGCGGCGTGCGACGGCTCGAGGATCTGATCAACAGAGACGAATCTGCTCGGGCGTACGTCGAACGAATCGCATCCTATCTGCGACTGCGGAATACAGGAATACACGATTGACCCCTATGCCAATCAATCGGCGTCAAAGGCGATCGACCGCCTGAAAGCGTTCCGGCGGCTCCGGTAATCTTTCGCCGTGCCACATCAAATCATCGACCTCGCCCTGGAGGGCATGCACTGCGCCTCCTGCGTGACGACGATCGAGAACGGTCTCGCCCGAGTCCCCGGCGTCTCGGAAGCCTCGGTCAACCTCGGAACTGGTCGCGCGCGCGTCCGCGGGGAAAACCTGGAGCCCGATCGCCTCGTCGAGGCGGTGCGAAAGAGCGGTTACGGAGCGCAGCTTGCAGGCGATCACGAGCCGGAGGAGGACCGCGCCCGCGCGGAAACCGAGACGCGCGACGCCCGGCGACGCACGTTGGTCGCCGCGGTGCTCACCGTTCCTGTGCTGGCGATCTCGATGGCGGGTCTCCGTTTTCGCGGCAGCGATTACGTCCAGCTCGCTCTGACCCTTCCCGTGTATCTCTGGGCCGGCTGGCCGTTTCTCTCGGGAATGGTCCGCACGCTCCGCAACCGAACGGCGAACATGGACACGCTCGTCGGGCTCGGGACGACGGCGGCGTTTCTCCTCTCGGTCGTCGCGACGTTCTTTCCGCGCGCTCTGCCCCCAACTGCTGGCGCGATGGGCTCGGTGTACTACGAGGCGGTCGGCGTGATCCTGACTCTCATCCTCCTCGGCCGGTACCTCGAGACGCGGGCGCGGAGCCGCACCTCGTCGGCCGTCCGCCTGCTCCTCGACCTCGCGCCGAAGAAGGCGCGCCTCCTACGCGACGGCGCCGAGATCGAGGTGCCGCTGTCGGAAGTCGTCGTCGGTGACCGCTTCCGCGTGAAGCCGGGAGATGCGGTCCCGGTCGACGGGCGCGTCGTCGCGGGACGGTCCGCGGTCGACCAGTCGATGGTCACGGGGGAATCCCTGCCGGTCGAGAAGAACGTGGGGGATACCGTCATCGGTG
>WNFY01021089.1_pt1 | contig 10225 bp, 8 predicted proteins | sample 5400091 | NCBI WGS metagenome assembly WNFY01 (sample SAMN13153364, study PRJNA577476) | soil metagenome | isolation source: 60 cm soil or saprolite under grassland replicate 1 | place: USA:California | collected 2016-06-15
CGGTCACCTTCAGATCGGCTTTGACCGCGCCGGGAAAGTTGTAATCCCAGTCAGCGCGGCCTGAAACGCTCACATCCTCCGTCCAGCGAAGGTATTCGAGTTTGTAAATAGAGTGGCTGCCGGAGGTCTTATATTTGAAGCGGCCTCCCCGCAGCCCCACGCCTTTGCCTGTATCGTTCACCCACCACCGAGCTAAGGCATCGCCGAGCGTTTGTGCGGCGACGGCAGCGACTCGCAACTCATTTTCATTCGCCTGATTTCCTGCAACCGCCGTCGCAGGATCGAAATCTGCGGCCTGCGCAGCAAACTTTGGGACCAGGTGTACTTCAGCAATCCTGGTCGCACAGGACGTGTCGCCCGCGTCAAGGGTCTCTACGAACCGCCGAACCATTTCCGAACCGCAGTTGTCATAATCTTCCAGCGCGGTGACATGACCCGTGTTTTCGACGATCACCTGTTTTGCATTTGGGAACTGTTTTGCCGCCGCCGCGCCCTGAGGCCATGGCGTAAGCGGATCGAAATCACCCGAAAGCACAAGCACAGGAATGCTCGGGAAAACTGCGCCCGCCGCAACCGGAGAGCCAACTGAAATTTGCGGCGGCGCCTGAGGCCAGTTCAAACATAAATCAAGCACGCTGTCGTCAAGCGGCATAGCCTCAAATTCGGGGAGCGTAAATGGCGCATACGTTGTCGGCTCGTTCCTTTCTTTTTCCGCGATCGCGCGTTGCAGTTCTGCGTCCAGTTCGCGAAAAACCACTACAGCTGTGGCATTCGAGTACATCAGATACGCGATGCTCGAAGGATTAACTGTGACCGCGACCATTTTCCCATCGCCATCTTGCGCTGTTCCAGACAGCGGCTCCTCCCGCAACTTCGCGACAAGCTGTTCCAATCTGACTCCGCTGTCGCCGGGAATGTGGTGGCATGCAGCCGACCGCTGGCAAGCCAGGCGCACTGCCTCGCGAATCGTCGGCGCAATCTCCGGATACCAGGGTGAGAGTCCCCCAATCGGGAAAGCGGCATCCAGCACCAAAGCTCGAAGCCGCCTCGGATGCCTTACCGCGAACGTCTGGCTAAAATAAGTTCCGTACGAATCGCCGTACAAATCAACCTGATTGAGCGCAAGTGCGTCGAGAACGGCCGCTAGATCGTCCGCTGCTAGCGCGGTGCCATACAGATATGCCCCGTTGCCCAGAGTGGATCCGCAGGCGGAAATTCCCTCGTGCTGCGGGTTCGGTTCGGATTGGAGCAACGGACAATCCACCGGGTGAGAAAGACCCGTGCCGCGGTGGTCCAGCAGGAGCAAATCGTGGCGGTCCATCAATGGCCGAAACAGTCCAATATAGCTGTGGCGAGACTCCGTGGTCGGATATCCCGGACCGCCTTCCATTGCGACAATTGTCTCGAGCTGCTGCGCGGTTGAGTTCTGGTGAGGATAGAGCTGAAACCCAACCTTAATAGTTCCAGGCGCTGCGCCAGACGGGTCAAGGGCGCGAATAATCGCGCCGCAGTAAGCCGGTACGCCTTTGCATCGGCGAAGCCGGAGCGAGCCGACCTGGATTTCAGTTTGTGAAGGCTTTCGCACTAACTCAGCTGGAGGTTTCAAGCGTCTAGCGAAAACCGGTGCCGCAGCTGCGAAGGTAAGGGACAGCACGGTCCCCAAAACGAAGAAGCGCCCCACGCGGATCATCATCTTGTTTCAAACCTCGTTCTAGCCGTTCAATTTCTGAGCAAGTTTCTCATAACAAACCAGACATTCGCCGGCCGCTCCGCCAGTCGCCGCATCATGTATGGATACCACTCAGTTCCGAAGGGGACATACACCCGCACTCTCCAGCCCTCGCGCGCCAGCGAATGTTGCACGTCGCGGCGGATACCATAAAGCATTTGAAATTCGAAAGCGTCTTTCGGGATGCCCTCGCTAATAGCAAATGTCTTTGCTTCACGAATGATCTTTTCATCATGCGTTGCCAGCCCATGATAAACGTCGCTTTTTATCAAAATCTTCATGAGCCGGAGATAGTTACGGTCCACCTCAGATTTAGCTTGGAATGCGATCTCCGCCGGTTCCTTGTAAGCGCCTTTGCACAGCCGAATGCGAATGCCGTGCGCCAGCAGTTTGGTCACATCGTCTTCCGAGCGACGCATGTAACTTTGGATGACCGCGCCCACGCATCCGCGATTCTGCGGCGCTGAGTGCAGTTCATGCACGATGTCGAGCGTTCGCTGCGTGTAGGCGGATCCTTCCATATCAACCCGCACAAAATTTTTCGGCTGCACGGATGCCGCTCGCGCCACCAACGCACTCACCTCACTGTAAGCCAGCTTGGGATCAACATTGAGCCCCATGTGAGTGAGTTTCAAGCTGACGTTGGCATTGAGACCACGTGCAGAAATTTCCGACAGCAACTCTTCGTAAAGATGCGCACTTTGCCGGGCTTCTTCTGCGGAGCTTACGTTTTCTCCAAGATTGTCGATGGAAACGCTCAGGCGCACGTCGTTCAATGTTCGGGTAACTCGAAGCGCATCCTCGACCTTGGTACCGGCCACGAACCGGCCTGAAATTCTCTGTCCAATGGACGAACGCTCCGCAAGAGAGCGCAGAGAGCGGCTCTCGGAAAGAGAAATGAACAGCGCCCTCAGCACAGGGCTCCCGGAATGTTCGTGAGTACCACTCGATGGGTGGCGGAAAGCGTTTGTCTGGCCAGACAGAAATGCTGGGTAAACTCAACGGGCAGGAATCTGCAAAACGCAAGCCCCGGAGGGGCGGAAAACGTTAGCCCAGGACGTAAGTCCTGGGTAGAATGGCACGTCCGACCGAGTCCCATAGGGACGACACAGATTCTCACGCGCCCTCTCCCGCAGATCGAAACTTTGCTCTCGCCTTAACCAGAAGATTCGTTGCAAAAGTTGGGAAGCACGTCGGCGCGCAGATCACAGAAATTTGTACCACAAGTAGTGGTTGGTGGTTAGTGCAGACTAGAAGGGTGCCCCCGTCCAAGCTCTGCTTGGGCGGGCGTTCTCGGAAATCCCGTGCAATGAAATCACACCCACTACTTACGGATGGAACCTGAACTCAACTTGCTCGGTCGATTCGTGGTCCGCCTTCTCCCACTTCCAATCCTGTATAGCGCGCTGAGCAGACTGCACCAGCAAAGGATTTCCACCCTTCACCTGTACGGACTTGACGTTTCCATTGGCCAGCACAAGTGCTTCCAGTTTCACTGTTCCACTTAGGTTAAGAGTGCGCGCCATAGCAGGATAGGTGGGGACAACTTTATTGACCACCTTCCGGTCGCTCGTAGATTCATCAGTCTGTGCGGTCGCGGGCCCAGTTTGGAATGTGAAAAGAAGAACTGACAACAGTACCAGGAGTCCAGGGGAACGTTTCATAATGTTTACAGGGTAAACATTATCGCGGGGCGCGGCAAATTACTTCGGTAGCGTGGCCTTGGGACGAAAGTAACCTCAGACGGTTCAGTGCCCCTGATCTTCCAGGAATTTCTCCACTTCCAACGCCGCCATGCATCCTGAACCGGCAGCCGTGATCGCTTGCCGGTAGCGCCGATCCTGGACGTCTCCGCAGGCATAGACACCCGGTATTTTTGTGAAGACGAAGTTCGTTGTCTTCAAATATCCGTCCTGATCGGTGTCCAACTGCCCCTCGAAGATCTTGGCATTGGGAATGTGGCCGATTCCGAGAAACATTGCGCTCGTCGGGAAGTCCCAGGATTTCCCGTTGTTGACCTCACGCAGCTTCAGCCCGGTCACTTCTTTTTGCGAGGCGTCATAGACATCTTCAACAATCGTATTGGTAAGGAATTGGATCTTGTCGTTTTTCTGTGCGCGTTCCAGCATGATCTTCGAAGCGCGGAATTCCTCGCGACGATGAATCAGCGTCACTTTGGTGGCAAAGCGAGTAAGGAAGAGTGCCTCTTCCATTGCCGAATCTCCGCCGCCGATGACGGCAATCTCTTTGCCCGAAAAAAAGAACCCGTCGCACGTGGCGCACGACGAAACTCCGTGGCCGATCAGGGCCTGTTCGTTTGGAATTCCCAGCCAGCGCGCTGACGCTCCGCTGGCGATAATGAGTGTTTGTGTCTCCACCGCATCTTTGCCCACTTGAAGGGTGAAAGGACGTTTGCTGAGGTCCGCCGCGGTCACATGCGCCAGTTTGTATTCGGCGCCAAAACGCTCTGCTTGGCGGCGCATATTGGCGATCAGTTCTGGGCCCTGAATTCCGTCCGGAAATCCGGGAAAATTTTCCACCAACGTGGTCAGCGAAAGTTGGCCGCCCGGCTCGTGTCCTTCCAATACCAACGGATTCAGTTTTGCTCGTGCCGTGTAAAGCGCAGCGGTGTGCCCGGCGCAGCCTGATCTCTTCCGGAACAAGCCTTTTTGCCCCAAGCAGAGTGCGATAACTCGACAATAGCGTGGACGCGGACGAAAAAAGCGGTTCATAGGCGCTCTGATCGGGAGGTACGCCCTCGCTCGAAGCCGAGCAGCGCGCCAGCACCACCGACGATTTCCCGAAACGTTCCAGCTTAATGCGGCTCGTAGGTGTTGTGGCGCTCAACATTGTGGCTGCTGACGTCACGGACGATGCACTGTCCTCGATCGAGACCTGCAATAAATCCTTGGGATCGCGAACGCGAAAAACCAGCGTCTCTACCATCTGGTGACTGTCGCGGCTGAAGGAGTACTGTACGTTCGAATAGGTGGTGCCAGCCAGATCGTGCCTTATTCGCACAAAGTCCGCAGCGGCTGAGGTGTCCGTGGCTATCGCACTAGCGCCTGCGGACGTCGCACCGCCGTTCATCATTCCCAACGGATTCGCGCTTGGATCAAGCACCGAACGCCCGCGGTCCACCTCAAAATCTGGACTGAAAGCCGGCTTTTTAGGAATTCCGGCGAGCGCCGAGGCAATTTCTTTCTGCTCATCCCCCGAAGGCGTGCACACATTCAGAACGTTCACTTTGACTTGTGGCTGTTGCTGCTGCGACGCAGGTCCTTGGGCGCGGCAGAAACACGTCACCGCCGCTAGTATGGCAAGCGTTAAGATTTTCCGGAACACAGCGAAATTGTAGCAGCACACCTATTCGTGCTGTCATTCCGAAGCCCGTAATATTTTGAACGCCGCGAGACGTAGCAAGCTACGTCTCTACGATCCGAGCCGACAGACGACGGGACGGAACTTGCCACTCAGCTAAAATTACCTCATGGCAAACCTAACTCTAGTCTATGGAATGCGCCTTCTTCCAGCGGATGAAGTCGCCGAAGTCGGAGACGCGACCCTCAAGCTGAACAACGGACACGAGGCCCACGTCACCATGCACGTACTCGAAGGCAGCAAGGATCAGATCGAAAAGCAGCTCAAGTCGAGCCTCGATGCCTTCTTCGATTTCTATCCTGAAATCTAGATCCGCTTGCGAGGCCTTTTCTGCCTTCCTACAATCTATAATTCACCCTCATAGCATGCATTCTCGCCTTCTCAATGTCCGCCTGTGGCTAGAGAAGAACGACCTCTTTCCCAAGGGGAAGCTGGCGCTCATCACGCTGTACCTCCTCGCCTTGAACGTTCTCCTCTTTGCCGTTCAAAAAGTGGCGGCGCTGATTCGCGGCTCTTATGGCGATTACCTTCGCGGATGGATCATTTTCCTCAGCGTCATCGTGATTGCGCTGCTCTCGGTGGTAGCCGCCCGCTGGCTTTCATCGCGCCTACTGTGGCGTCTTCGGAACCGGCTCGTCGTGACCTACGTTTTTATTGGCGTAATGCCGCTAATTCTGCTCACCTTCCTTTCCGGACTGACTTTCTACCTTTTTTCGGGTCAATTTGCCGCCTACATTCTCACTACTAGGTTGGATTCCGAGCTGCGTAATCTGGCTGCTAGCAATCAGCTGTTCGCCAGGAGGATTGCCACGGACGTGGACGCTGGGAACCAGCCCCAGAACGGAGGATCTGACGCACGTAGCGCAGATGTCTTTGCATGGCTCGACGGCAAACCTCTTTTAAACTACTCAGCAGGAGCCCCGGAGTTTACCGATTCCATTCGGAACAATTTTGCGCAAGTCGTTCAGGATGGCGACCGGTTTTTCTTGCGATCAGCCGCGATCATTCCCACGAGAAAGGGAGTCCTGACCGTCGTTTCAAGTCGTCCGCTCAATCAACGCCTACTCTCCGATTTAGCAACCGACTTGGGCGAGGTTACTTTGTTCCGGTCCGATACCGGTGTTGATAATGCGATTCCCATATACAGCGTAGGCACCGTTCTCCCCGCGCGTCGCACCCTGGACATCCAGGTCAAGTTCGGGACCTCGCGGGCTGTGCCCAATTGGAAAACGGGAAGGCCTACAAGCTCTGCCAGCATGAGCGTGGTAACACGCCTGTCGAAGCTTTACGATCAAGCCTTCTCTTCTCTAGGTGATTTGGCGGCGACTCTGGAGTTTGTCCTTTTCGTACTCTTGGCGTTGCTGGTTCTTCTCGAAAGCGCCGCCTGGTATATCGGCACTCGCCTGACTCGTTCCGTCACTCGCGCTGTGGCAGAACTTTATCGTGCCACCACGCATATCAATCGTGGCGACTTCAGCCATCGCATTCCCATTCGGTCAAAAGACCAGATTGCCGCGCTTGCCGATTCTTTCAACTTGATGACCGAATCCATCGAGAAGTTGGTCCTGGAGCAGAAGGAAAAGCAGCGCCTGCAGAACGAGATCACCATTGCGCAGGAGGTGCAAGCACAACTGTTCCCCCGCCACATTGCGCAGCTTCCAAGTCTGGAAGTACACGGCTTCTGCCGTCCTGCGCGCAGCGTGAGTGGCGATTACTACGATTTCGTTCCACTCGGCCGCGAGAAACTGATGCTGGCGGTCGGTGACGTAAGCGGCAAAGGAATTTCCGCCGCTCTGCTGATGGCAACAATCCACTCTGCAGTCCGGGCCTATTCCATGGAGGGCATCCCGGCACTCCGGCAAGTGCAAGCTGTCGGTGCCGGCCCAGCGTTACTGGAACAGTACGACTCGATCCTTCCCGGCGCCGAGGTCGCTCCGGGCACTATGCTTTCACTACTCAACCATCAGCTTTACCACACCACCCCGATGGAGAAGTACGCGACTATGTTCCTCGCGCTCTACGACGGCAGCGAACGAAGGCTAACCTTCAGCAATGCCGGGCATCTACCTCCGCTGTTGCTTGCCGAAAATGGTTCGGTGCGCAAGCTTGAACATGGCGGAACCGTGGTTGGGCTCTTCGACGATCTCAACTTCGATGAAGGTTCCGTGCAGCTTCGGCCGGGCGAAATTTTTCTCGCCTACAGCGACGGCGTCACTGAGCCGGAAAATGATTTTGGAGAATTTGGCGAGAAGCGGCTCCTCGATCTCGTACAGGAAAATCGCGACCTGTCGTTGGAGCGTATTTCGGAGATTGTGACCGCCGCAGTGGATGACTGGATTGGCGGAGCCGAGCAGCCCGACGACGTGACGCTAGTACTCGCTCGCGCGCGTTGACTCACTTGCTCTTCGGCAGCAGTTCTACGCTCGGCACCACCTTCTGCCCGGAAATCATCCCGCCCACTACAATCAGCCCATCCGAACTGACTGCAAGACCATGGTGGTCCATGGAAGAGTTCGGCGCATTTTCCTGGATCGTCTCCCACGCATTGCTTTTCAGGTTGTAAGCGAAAGTCATCGGAGACGGCTCCGCGGGCTGGCCGTCGAGTCCGATTCCATCGAATTCATAGACCTTATCGCTGCCGCCCGCAAAATAAATTCTCTGGTCCCGTTCTGACGCCCCCGCTGCAATTCGATACTGCGCAGTACCCGGATGAGTCGGCAACTTGGTCCACTCAATCTTCCGCGGGTCCTTTTTATCGATCTTTCCAATCCACGCCTCATTCGAAGTGGTGAATCCAGGTTTGCCGGAACTCGTTACGGCACCGCCGGTGTAAACGATGCTGTCGTTCACAATGCCGCCAGCATGTCCGAACACTGGAGCCCCGGGAGAGGGGGTTGCCGAAGTCCACTTGTCGGTCAGGCTGTCGTAAAGCTGCACCTGATTAGTCGGACCGGTCTTGGAGAATCCGTCAACAACATATATGTATCGGTCGCGATAGACCCCCGCGACAGCATCACGCACCGCAGTTGGCATTTCTGCGCCGCGATACCAGCGCAGTGCCACCGGTTCGTAAATGGCAACATCGGGGACAATCGCTTGCGCGCCGCCCGGATCCGGAACATACCCGCCGATTAGGAAAATCTGCTCCTTAACTCCTGCTGCAACCGCGCCCAGCCGTCCCGAACCTGGTACCGGCTTAATGGCAGTCCAGGTATCGTACTTGACGTTGAGCGCATAAGCCGCGTTGGTGACCGAGTTCCAGGTCTTCTTCGAGCCCAGACCCGTCATGGAATACACCAGAAGCTGGCCGTTGACCTTGATTCCGACAACTGCGTTGTTGGAAACCGGAACGGGCAGCGGCTGTAGTTGCTCTTCCGCGGCTATGGCGCTTATGACATTCAGACCCAGCGCCAGAATCAGAAGAAGGATTTTCCGCATCGAGTATCAAAATACCATGACCCGTAACCGATTGTTTTGGGGACCGAGCGTCCCGCCGGTTAGACATTCAAGTGCGATTGGAAACGCCTCATCAGTGGATTTTTAGGCGAGCGGATTGCCGCGACCCAGAGAGTCCTCACGCATGCACCACCGTGGAAGAGCGGCGCTTCAGCACCGCATAGGTCGTTTGAAAAATGACCAAGGACGTTAGCCCCTCGCCGCCGCTTTCGCGATCAGCCCGCCTTTGAGAAAATGCCTGCCATGTACAACTACCCTTCAAGGAAGATTCTGGCCGCTTCGCTTCTGTCCGGAATCCTAATACTGTCGGCTTGCTCCCATCGCGTAAGCGTTGAATCCATCAATCGCGATGCTGGACGATTTCATGACAAAGAGATCACCGTCGCCGGTCGCGTGGCAAATTCTTTCGGAGTCGCCGACGCAGGCGCATTCGAACTCGACGACGGTACTGGCCGCCTCTGGGTACTTAGCGAAACACATGACCTGCCCGCCCACAACTCGAGTGTCGCTGTGACCGGACGAATCGAACAGGGCTTCACCTTCGGCGGTCGGATTTTCGTCATCATTCTTCGCGAAACGCGTACGCGACGCTGATACGCGGTCTTCTTCCCGCCCATTGCCGGGTGCCCCGTCCAAGCTTTGCTTGGGCGGGTCTTGAAAGAATATTTTGCGTCGTTTGCGCTGAAAACCGTTGTTCATGAGCTAAGAGCGCCCATTTCGCTTTGTTATAATGGCCTCTGCCTCATACGCGAAGACGGCTGAATCAGCCATCTGGGGCCAAATGGCGCTATCGTCTAGGGGTTAGGACGGAAGATTCTCAATCTTCAAACCCGGGTTCGATTCCCGGTAGCGCTACCATCCGCCGCTCGATCGCTTCCCTGATCTGCTGCACATTAGAGTGGGTGTAGATGCGTGTGGTATTCACCGACCCATGCCCCATAGCATCCATCACCGCCATCACGTTACCTGTGCCCTCCATCGCATCTGTAGAGAAGCGATGACGTGCACAGTACAGAACCACAGACTCAGGAACGCCCGCCAACCGCTTGGCTTCGAGCCATTGTTTTGAAACCTCACGATCGGTGATATAGCCGGACTGGGCTCGTTTCGACGGAAAGATCCATCCTTCGTTCACACCTTCCTTGCGCTCCCGCAGTGCCACGTTGACGCGCTCGGTTAGCGGAACGTAACGCCGGGATTTTCGGGACTTGCCGCGCGGGTTGAAGATCAACCCTTTGTCCCAATATTTTCCCAGCGCATGCGGAAGATCTCGCCTGGACGAAGCCCGGAATCCAGCATGATCAACAGCACGGTTCGAAACGGCTCCCAGCCCACCCGCGACTTTTTTCCTTTCCCGGTAAGGTGTTTTACAACATAGAATTTGCAACTGCTGACAACGAAATTATCAGCAAGAGTTCGGGGTCTTGTTGGGAGAATGCGTTCGAGAAATGTGCAACTCAGATCGTTGAGGATGCGAAGGTCGCAGCCCGCCGGATCGAATCTTCCAGATAGTTGACGTAAACAGGCGTCTCTGACAATGTCGCCGTCTGTCAAGCACTTTATGAGCACACGACAGCATGCACTCGGAGAAGAGCGCCATTTCGCTCTCTTAGAAAAAAGTGCCGAATCCAACCAAGGCCCCGCTTTCAATCAGTTTCA